>Ga0172375_10000564_pt1 | contig 59282 bp, 45 predicted proteins | sample LakKiv1m_FD_114537 | JGI IMG/M metagenome (GOLD analysis project Ga0172375, IMG submission 114537) | Freshwater microbial communities from Kabuno Bay, South-Kivu, Congo - kab_092012_11.1m | ecosystem: Environmental > Aquatic > Freshwater > Lake | place: Democratic Republic of the Congo...
AGTGGGAAAAGGCGGCCCGTTACACCGATGCCCGTTTGTTTCCCTGGGGCAACGAACTGCCCTCGTGTTCTCTGGCTGTATGGGGAGACGGCAAGAATACCGACGCATGCGGAACGGATTCCACCTGGCCGGTGTGTTCGAAGGTCGCGGGTAACAGCCCATACGGCCTATGCGACATGGCTGGTAATGTCTGGGAGTGGGTGGCTGACTGGTATGCAGAAGATTATTATAAAACCGCTCCGCAGAAAAACCCGCGTGGGCCGACCGATGGCACACAGCATTTCACTAAAGGCGGTTCGTGGCACACTCCCGATCCGGGCGGTTTGCGCGCGGCCAACCGTTATGTCCAGGCTGAAGACGACGGACAGAATTACATCGGATTCCGCTGCGTAAAGACACCACGCTGAAGCCTACTTTTTAAGTAATGAGTTAAATCATTCCACACGGCTTGACCGCATAGTCGGACTGTTGTCTAATCATTCGTGAACTATATGCGAGGTAAACAGTGATGAAGTACTCTTCGATGCACATTGTGGTATTTATAATTGCGCTGCTGTCTGCGGTTTTTGTTTTCGCTGGCTGCTTTGGCTCATCCGGTGATGACGAAACCGATGGCGATATGGATTTGCCTGAAAACGAGGAAGAACTGTCTCCGGATGGCGATTGGGACACATTCGATTCAGTCGAATACGAAGCTGAAGTTGAAGATGCCGAAAATGTCGAAGGCGATACCGGAAGCGAAGCCGAAGAGATTCCAGAAAAATTCCGTGTGGCCTTTCTGGCCGATACGCACATCATTGACGAATTCTACGAAGGTCCGGAAAGCAACGAACTGGATACTCAAACTATGTTTGAAACATACGACAATCTGATTGCGGTACGCGATTACATCAATGCACTGGAACCGGCTATCGACAGCGTATACATCGCTGGAGATATTGTTCATAATTATCCTTCGACCGACTGGGATTTCTATTTCGAGAACACCACGCGCTTCGATATCGCCGCCGAAATTCTGAATGGTTTCGAGATGCCGGTATACTTTGTGCTGGGCAACCACGACTACGACATAGGCAGCATTCCGGTGGAATTCACCCACGATCTGTTCCGCGAGAAATTCGGGCTCGAAGACACTTATTATGAAGTCGAGCGCTACGGCTTCAAGTTTATCATGCTCGACAATTATCTGGGCGCTACCTGCGACCCGGAAAGCCCCGACTACAGCGGCGAACTGGGTTCACTGGGCGAGGAACAATTCAATTGGCTTAAGGAGCGTTTGGCAGAAGGCAAGCCGTCTTTCCTGATGACTCACCATCAGTTGCTGGTAATGACCAACGATGATGTCAACGGCGAAGGCTTGAAATCCCTGGTAGAGGAAAATACCGATGTCGTTAAGCTTCTGCTGGCCGGTCATACTCATATGTGGATGGACTGGACGGAAATCTACAATATTCCGCATATCGTGCTGGGTTCTACACGCTATGACCGCGACAATTACATGATTGTCGAAATAGACACCGCCTCGCAGAGTTTTACTATACTGAATAAAGATGTCTTAGGCTGGGGGACACAAAACGCCGAAGCGTGGACGGAATAAAATCAGATCTTTAGACAGCTTGCTCTTTGCGGGCTACCCGGCGTCTTTTCCATGCCGTAAGCTGCATAATGATTATCGCCAGCACAAGGTATACACCGAACAGAATCGCCATGTGTCTGAAACATGGCATTACTTCCAGCAGGTTGCCGCTTTTGTTGGAAATGTGGAAAAGCGCCTGCAGGGCAGGTGTGGCCGGAAGTGAATTCGCCACGGCCTGTACCCAGGGAGCCATTCTCTCGATAGGCCAGGTATATCCTGACATCAGGAAAATGGGTGTGGAGAACAGCATGAGAAGCTGGAAGGCTTCGTAACGGTCTTTCATCAGCATGGCTATAATAATTGCCATCGGTGCTAAAGAAAAAATAAAGGCCACGAATATGAACAGCATGCTGTATGGGTTTTTCGTGGGCCAATCGAAAATCGGCATGACCACGAAGATCATGAAAACTGCACCGGCGATGTAGAAGAATATCTGAGCCAGTGCACGGGCTTCAATGGTTGAAAATGGAAATCTCGGGTGCAGGTAAACCGGACCGTTCTCACGCCTAATGCCAAGACTGAAAGCCATTGCGATAATGACTATCTGCTGTAAAACTATCAGCAGCACCGGGACCACAACGAAATCGCCGTAATTTACAGAAGGGTGGTACATATATTTTGTATTCATCTCAATAGGCATGACGCGCCTGTCGGCTGACCCGCGGTCGTTGCCCAGATCCAGCATATATTTCTCGCCCAGCTTTTCGTTAAGGTAGCCGGTGATGTCTGTGACTGCCGGGTAGGTTGTTCCGTAAGTCAGCACGTCGGCGGAGTTTATCCACAGTTTAAGCTTTCCGAAGCGGCCTTTTTTTATCTCGCTGGAAAAATTCTCAGGTATGAAAAGCAGAACTTCGGCTTGCTGACGTTTTATCTTTTCCCAGGCCAGACTGGCATCGAACATGCGGTCGACAACTGCAATGCCCTGAGTTGCGTCCAGTCCGACGGTAAGCTCGCGTGAAAGGGCGCTGTTGTCGTTGTCTACCACAATAGCGGGACGTTCGACAACCTGCTTGTGCATGTACAGACCCGAGATAATGAGCGGATAAATTAGTGGCAGTCCGAAGAGCACCAGCAGCAGCGTGCGCTGTTTAAGGATGTGCCGCCACTCGTCCTTCATCATATTCCAGATGTGCAGCCAGCGTTCAATCATCATCGGGCTGCCTCTTTCTTTTTTCCGAACGCGAGCCTGGCCAGCAGACCGACTGCGATCAGTGCTGTAAACAGAATGCCTTCCTTAAGATATAGATCGAAGGCGAAATTCAATTCGTTAAGCTGCATTGGATAGTGAAGGAATGATTGGAAACTGCGTGCAAAAGGCGTAAAAGGAATGAAATCGACTACCTTCTGCATCCAGTATGGGAACATACTGGTGGGCCAGGTGATGCCAGATCCCATCATTGAGAGCATTCCGGCTACAATAGTAACCTGCATTGAAGTGAGCTTGCTCGGAATAACCGAAGCCAGCGCCATGGCCATGAGAACATCCATCACCATGAAAGTCAGCAATACAGGCAGAATAACGTCGAAACTGCTCTGAGGATAAATATCCACATGATCCAGCAGAACGTAGAAAATAATGAGAGCCAGTCCCAGGCTGAATATGAATACTGTCGTAAGCGCTCCGGCTCTGCCTGCCATGGTTTTCTCCGACGAGCCGGGAATCCAGGTTGATGTCACCAGAATCAGGAAAAAGACATGGAAGAGGAAGAAGAGAATGCCGGGACAGATGTAAATGACATAATTTGTCGCCGGGTTGTGCGTGAAGTTTGTATCGACGCTGATCGGCACTACTCTTGACAGTGCGTTCTCGTTCTTTACACCTTTTTTCTTGATGTAGGTAAGCTGCACGCCAGCCGAAACCGTGCCGATGGCCTGCTTGATTCCCTTATAGACGTTCTTTCCCAGCAGGATGTTGGCCATATCGATAGCCACGGTTATCTGGGCTTCCCTGCCTTTTTTTATCTGGGTTGCAAGATCATGCGGAATTAAAACTATTGCGGCTACGATGTTTTCCTTGAAAAGCCTTTCGGCGTCTTCAAGTGAAAAAACATCGATCTGCTTTATGGACACTTCGCGCGTGGCTTCCATGTAATGACGTATGGTTCGGCTTATGGTGGAGTTGTCCATGTCCAGCACCGCCACCGGGATTTCCTTCATCACGATTTCGCTGTAGGTATCCATCACCAGCAAACTCATGGCGAAGAGTGTGATAATCAGTACCTGGAAACGTCGCACGGTGAAGAGCCGCACGAACTGTCCGGCGAAACCTGTAAGGAAATTTCGCATTGATTGAATGCTACTCCGTCCAGCGTACTGTCATGCCGGGGCGCAGACCTTCGATGGGTTCGACCGAACGGGCTTTGATTTCAAAGCTCTTCAGATCAAAACTGTTTCTGTCGTTGGTGGCGCGCCAGGTGGCGAAATCGCCAAGGGCGGCGATGTTGAATATTTTCATTTTCACGTTTTTATTAAGAGCAGGAATAAAGACTTCAATCTCCTGATCTTTCTTCAATTTTGTCAGCATGTCCTCGCGTACGGCGAAAACCGTCCAGAGATCCGACATGTCGACCAGCGTTACAATTGGATAGCCGGTAGCGGTAAGTTCACCTTTGTGCAATATGACTTTGGAGACTTCGCCGGAAATAGGCGCAAACTGGATAGTTTCCTTTTTGTAGCTCTCGATTTCGGCCAGTGTCTGCTTGCCTCTTTCGACCAGCGCCTCCAGAGCTTCGATTTCCTCGTCGCGCGCACCCTGGGTGTAGATGGCATTCTTGGCTTCGGCCATTGCCAACTGATCGCGTGCCACGTTGTATTTGAATTCAATCTCATCGAATTTCTGCTGAGGAATGGCTCCGGTATCCTTCAGTTTCAGCATACGGTCGTATGTTTTCTGCATTATTAAGACCTGATGCTGCGCGGCTTCCAGCTCTTTTAATACGGCGTTCTTTTCTTCCTGCCGTGCGCCTTTGCGCGCCATGCGCAGTTGCGCGTCGGCGGCTGCGATGCCGGCGTTGGCCTGCTCGATTTTTGCCAGAATTTCCTCTGACTCGATCTTCAGCAACTGATCGCCTTCTTTGACGATATCGCCTTCCTTGACCAGCATTTCCATGATGCGTCCTGGTATTTTGGAAGCCACGTCAATTTCAGTGGCGTCCACCAATCCTGTCACGATTTTTTTTTCGTTGGCTGGGCGGTAATCGCAGGCGGTTGCGAATATCAGAAGGGAAAGAATGACGAGAAATAGCGATTTACATCTCATTTAGTTCGGTCTCCCTGTCAAAAAACTGTTAAGCCTCAAGGCTATATTGAAAGAAGATTCCAACAAGGGTGCCCGGATGTCAAGAAAAAATACCAACACCTGATATGATAAGCATATTCAACATGTTAAGTATCACGGACTTTTTGCCGCATTCCGTCATAAAGGCTTAACATTAATGCAGAGCGTCAATGGATGCGCCGGCAGAATAAAAAGGAAAATTATCTCCATAACGAAGAAATATCGATGCTGATCCGCAGGCCTCAGAGGGCTGAGTTATCTTTTCTATTATGGTGTGGCAAATACCTTGCCTATTTTTTCTCCTGCCTTAAAGCCACTAAAAATATTTGCCTTATTGTCTCCAATATGTAAACTCATTCTGCCTTTCGATGGGCATGTCCGCCGCTTGGTCGCCCGGCCAGCGGTATTGAAGTTTTAACCTTTGGTCGCTTTAGCGCGGCCAGGAGGAAATGCTTGCTCCATGACAGCCAGCCAGGATTCCAGATTCAAGCCATATAAAAAAATGACTCCTGAGGATTATGCCGCTATCGGCTTCAAATCCGGCCTTGAGATCCATCAGCAGTTGCTGACAGAACGCAAACTCTTCTGCCGCTGCCCGGCGGGTCTCTACACCGAGGAAGTGGATGCCGAAATACTGCGCCACATGCGTCCGACACTTTCGGAGCTTGGCGAATACGACGGCACTGCATTGATGGAGTTTAAAACCAGAAAAGAAATCGTCTATCTTCTCAAGAACGAGAGCGTCTGCACATACGAAATGGACGACGCCCCGCCCTTCGAAATAGACCCCAAAGCAATAGAAATAGCTGCGGAAATTGCGCTGCTTTTAAACCTCAACATGGTTTCCGAGCTGCATATTGCGCGCAAACAGTATCTCGACGGCTCCATTCCTACCGGCTTCCAGCGCACTACTATCATGGGCGTTGACGGCTCAGTTCCCTTCAAAGGTCGCCGTATCGGCATCCGTCAATTGGGACTTGAAGAAGATTCCTGCCGCGAGGTTTCCGATGTCGGTCACCGCATCACCTTTAGAACCGACCGTCTCGGAATGCCGTTGATCGAAACCGTAACCGAACCTGACATGCGCACTCCACAGGAAGTGGCTGAAGTGGCCGAAGTTCTGCGCCGCATGGTGCGCGCCACCGGCAAAGTACGCACCGGAGCGGGCGCGGGCCGCGAAGACGTTAATGTTTCGGTTGAAGGCGGGACGCGCATTGAAATAAAGGGCGTCTCCAGCATCCGTCGTATTCCGCATCTGGTTTATAACGAAGCCATGCGTCAGTATAATCTGCTGCGCATCAAAGAGGAATTAAACGCGCGCGGAATAACTAAAGAGACTTTCAAGTGCGAGAAGGCAATAATCACCAACCTGCTCGATAAAACACCTTACCTGCCCATTGAACATTCGCTGGAGCGTGGCGGTGTAGTGGGCGCGGTTCTGCTTAAGAACTATCAGGGCATACTGGCTTATCCGACGCAGGAGCACACCTATTTCAGCCAGGAAATAGCAGACCGGGTGAAGGTCATTGCCTGCATCATGGATCAGCCCAATATTCTGCACAGTGATTCTACCGAGTCGGGCATTTCCCGCAGTCAATGGAACCGCATCCGCAAGCGTCTCAACGCTGGTAACGACGATACTATTGTTCTGGTGTGGGGTGACAGCCAGGATGTCAACACTGCCATGGAAGAAATCGCCATTCGTGCGCGTGAAGCCACCGAGGGTGTACCTTCCGAAACCCGGCAGGCTTACAGAGACGGCACCAACGGTTTCGAGCGCATACTGCCCGGACCGAACCGCATGTATCCCGACACAGACAGTCCTCCGCAGGCTCTAAGCGACGATGTAATCGAGCGCCTGCGTCGCAGTCTGCCTGAAATGCCGTGGGATCGTCAGGCGCGTCTGCAGAAACTGGGCATCGTCGATAATACTGCCTGTCTGCTGGCTCACTCTCCGCACAGCGTACTCTTTGACCATGTATACAAAGAGAGCGCCTGCGATGCGAAGTTGCTGGCCAATGTGCTGGTGCGCGACATGCGTTGTTTTAAGCGCCAGGGTGTGCCGATTGAGCGCCTGGACGAAAGCGCATTGACGCTTATCTTCAACGCACTGGTTAAGGGCTCATTCCACAAAGATGCCCTCTGGCATGTGCTGACGGCTGTAGTCAAGGGCGAAGCCCGTCCGGTTAATGAGGTCATTGAAAACTTCAAACCCAATGGCGGCGAGAAAGTCGAGCTTGATCTTCTTATAAAGGAAGCTGCCGAACTGCAGCAACGGCTGATCAACCGCGCAAAATCCAGTCGGCGCAACTACCTTATGGGTTACATCATGAATAAACTTCGCGGGCGCATAGCGGCTCAAACAGTGGCAACCCGTCTGGAGGAGGTAATACAAGGCGATGGCGAATAACGACGAAAAATATAAGGGCTATCGCGGTCCGGGCAAGGCAAAGCTTATCGAGCAGGGCGTTGAAGTCTGGAGCGATGTCGAAGCTAAAACCACTCGCGGCCATTTCCGCGGTATAGTATTGCCGCGTTCCGAGACCGCTGATGATGTGCATATCGTCCTTAAAATCGATTCGGGTTACAATGTTGGTTTAAGAGCCGATACCGTACTCGAAATGAAGCAGGTAGGCTATCGCGCCGCCAACTATAAAATTCCAGAGAAGGCTTTCCCCTTCGACCCGAAGAAACCGAAAGTCAAACTTTTCGGCACCGGCGGCACCATTGCTTCACGTCTCGACTACCGCACCGGTGCAGTAATTCCGGCCTTCTCGCCCGGCGAGCTTTACGGCTCGGTGCCTGAACTGGCCGATATCTGCAATCTCGAAACTGAAAAGCTTTTCGGTGTCTTCTCCGAGAACATGGGGCCGGAGCAGTACATCACGCTTTCGAAAAATATCGGCAAGGCCATTGAAGAAGGTTATCAGGGCGTGGTCATAGGTCACGGCACCGATACCATGCACCATACCGCTGCGGCGCTTTCATTCATGGTGCAGAATTCGCCCATTCCCATCGTAATGGTGGGCAGCCAGCGTTCTGCTGACCGGCCTTCGTCGGATGCGGCCCGCAACCTGATTCATTCGGTTTACACCGCCGCCTATTCCGATATTGCCGAGGTCATGGTGTGCATGTTCGGACCGACCTCCGATCAGTACAATCTGCTGCATCGTGGAACCCGTGTGCGTAAAATGCATTCAAGCTATCGCTCGACCTTCCGCACACTGTCCGATATTCCACTGGCGCGTGTACAGAGCGGCAAGATTGAAACCTTCCAGAAGGACTATCGCCGTCGCCGCTTCGACTGCAAAGCCGAAATCAAAGCCGTCTTCGACGACCGTGTGGCCATCGTTTACTATTATCCCAATATGAAGCCCGACATCATCGAGTCGCTTATCGACAACGGTTACAAAGGCATCATCATTGCCGGGACGGGCCTCGGGCACGTCAACAAGCCGCTCTATGAAGTGCTTGGACGCGCCACCGACATCGGCCTGCATGTTTACATGACGGTGCAGACCATGTACGGCTTTGTGCAGATGTTCGTATACGAAACCGGACGCGAGCTTATGCAGTTGGGCGTGATTCCGGGTGCAAACCTGCTGCCTGAAGTGGCTTACATAAAGCTGGGCTGGGCTCTGGGCCAGAGCCAGGATCAGGACGAAGTAAAAAAGATCATGCTCACGCCCATATCGCACGACATCACAGAGCGCGAGCCATACAACGGCTATCAGATACTTCAGGGCGGCATTCCGGAAGTCGACAAAATGATGTCGCAGCTCTGGAAATAGGACGCTGCGTTTTCAGCAGAATAAAAAAAGGCCGTCTCAAGCGAGACGGCCTTTTTATTATGCGTCAGGTCCGATTATTTTTTAGGAGGAATAACGGTCTCCTGGAAGGACTTGGACAGCTTCATCTTGACGACGGTCTTGGCCGGAATCTGGATGGTGGCACCAGTGGCGGGGTTACGACCAACACGGGCCTTACGTTTGGTCAGGGAGATTTTGCCAACACCCGGAACCGTGAAGGCACCGGCAGCCTTGGCCTCTTTGGCGGCCAGAGCGGTCAGTTCGTCGAGAAGAGCGCCGATTGTCTTTTTCGACAGTTCGAACTTCTCTGCGAAATGGGTAACGACCTGAGCTTTAGTTAAGGGTTTCTTTGCCATGTTCTTATTCTCCTTATTCGTTTATTTGCCGTGTAAACCTACCGACGCTCATACGTCGATAAACCGATCATCAAAAAACACGTCCCGCCTGATATTTAACTGAGGTTTCCCCTCCAAAGTGAACTGATTTATATTTACTATACCTGTTATGAAAAATAAAGCAATTATTCCAAATCCTTGAATGCAAGTTTTTGACATTGTCTGGCATATCCAGTATAATACATTCCGTATATCGGAGTGTATAAAGCGTAGCGTGTGAAAAAGTGTATTTAAAACAGGCGGTTAGCTCCTGCGACCTGTCGTTTTTGGATGGATCCGAAGCTGACCGGGGGCCTGTATTCAAGAAAGAGTGTCGCAATTTGAGCAGAGTTCTGCTGATATCGGATGATCAGAAAATCTGCAAAAGCATACGGGATGCTTTAGTTGAGAACGAGCATGGCCGTTTTTCGCTCGATACCGAACACTCCATTTCCGCCAGTCTGGAGCGTATGCACAGAGACGCTTACGACGCTGTGCTGCTGGATCTGTATCTGCCGGACTGTCAGGGCGCGGTTACTTATGATCTGCTCAAGGGTGATTTTCCCGACATCTCCGTGATAACTCTGGTCGACAGAGGCAACGAGAAAATGGCGCGCAACGCCGTTTCATCCGGAGCGCAGGACTACATAATCAAAGACCAGTGCGATGCGGAGCTTCTGGGACGCTCGCTTAAATATGCCATCGAACGGCGGCGCATACGTTCCGATCTGCGCGAACTGGCCTACGAGCTGCAGGAATCCGAGGCGCGTTTCAGAAAAATAATCGAGACCGATCCGCACGCCATGATAATCGCAGACAGCGATTATCGCATCCGCATGGTCAATCCCGCTGCGGCGCTGGTTTTCGGACGCAGCCCCGAAGAGATGATCGGCGAGGAACTGAAGATAGGCATCATTCCGGGCAAATCACGCGAAGTCGAAATCTTCAACTCCGGTCGCGAAAGATATGTGGCTCAGGTTCATGCTGTAGAAACGCAATGGGAAGGCAAAGAAGCTTTCCTGGTGTCCATGCGCGACATCACGCGCACCAGAACGCTGCCCGACATTTCCCCGCGCGTACAGCAGCTCGAACAGGCTCTGCAGAAAATATCCAGCCGTTTTGTGGGTGTTGAAAACATGGACGGCGCCATAGAAGATTCTCTGGCAAGTCTGGGGCGTCTGAGTGCGGCGCGTGCCGCCTATATATACATGTTCAGCGGCGGCGATGAAATTCTAAAGGTCTTCTATAAATGGAGCGCCAATCTTATTGTGGGCCTGGGCGAAGACCTGCCCGAAAGTCTATCCTCCGTTGATTATCCCTGGTGGATGGTCAAGCTGCGGCGCGGCGAAGTGGTTCAGATGAACGATGTCTCCAGGCTGCCGGTGGCGGCCCGTAACGAAAAGCGGGCGCTGGAGCGGCGTGATGTCAAATCCTGTCTGCTTATGCCGATCATCAGCGATCACAAGCTGATCGGCTTTATCGGTCTGGACGACATGCAGGCGACGGAAGAGTGGAGCCAGCGCGAGATATCGCTGCTTAAAGTGGCCTCATCCATCATAGGCGGCAACGCCTGCGAAAAACAACGCTTCGAAGAGCGCAGCCGCGACAGTCTGGTGAAATTCAGGCGTGCTCTCGACGGTCTCATGCGCGCTATGGTTATAGCCCTTGAAATGCGTGACCCCTACACAGCCGGACATCAGCGCCGTGTAGCCGAATTATCCAAAGCCATCGCCATCGAAATGGAACTGGCGCAGCCGGTGATTGACGGCGTACATGTGGCGGGCGTCATTCACGACATCGGCAAGATGTATATTCCTCCCGAAATTCTAAGCAAACCCGGTCGCCTGGACGACATTGAATTTGACCTTATCAAGGTACATCCCAAGGCTGGTTACGAAATTGTAAAATCGGTCGATTTCCCCTGGTCGGTCGATCAGATGATGCTGCAGCATCACGAGCGCTTGAACGGCAGCGGCTATCCCGGCGGTCTGTCTGGTGACGACATCATGCCCGAAGCCCGCATTCTGGCCGTAGCCGACGTAGTCGAAACCATGACATCCAACCGCCCGTACCGTCAGGCTCTGGGCGTCGCGAAGGCTATGGACGAAATCGACATGCAGCGCGACACGCTGTACGACAGCGACGTTGTCGACGCCTGCCTGGACCTCTTCAAACAGAAGGGCTTCACCTTCAGCTACAACAGTTTGAATAATCGATAAAATTAGATTTGTAGGATGGGCATTTTTCATGCCCATCAATTATATTTTTCGGCGGCACACCAAGGATGATGGGCAAAGCAATTGCCCATCCTTGTATGATGCGAAACAGGCGAATATGATAATAATTCATTAAGGAATGGAGGCCTGCGGGATTCCCGATTATCCCGCAGGCCGTCGGGCGGCGAGATCGTCCCATCCTCGGGTTTGAAGCCCGTTCGTAGCCTGATTCGCCGCTACGCAACTGGTCTACAATATGGGCGTCACTTCACTAGATAGATTTGAGTATTTTCCGACGGAACTTGACGAACTCCCAATTGAAAACATATACTCAAAAAAAGACACACCCATAAATAGTCTGAACACCTTGATCTTGCCAACCATTGTCTTTTTTTAATGTTGTAGAATTAAGGTGTGTAATATTAAATCACCACAAAAGAGGAGTTGCCGGTTATGGGTAATACAACGAAGAAACTAGGAGATCTTCTCGATTGCCTCGATAGTGAAAATTTGGTGTTGCCGGAGATACAGCGTGATTTTGTGTGGGATAAAAAGAATATTCTTAAGCTCTTCGATTCTCTGTACCGCGAGCTTCCCATAGGAAATATTCTGGTTTGGAAGTCTAAACACACCGTTACCAATAAACCGATTCATGCACCTATTCGCCATCCAGGGAAACAAATAAACGGTTTTTGGGGGTACCTCCTTGACGGCCAGCAGCGGTTGACTGCAGTCAAGTTGGTGCGCGACAACCCCGACAAATATCCTCTAATGTTTAACGTCCGTAACGAAATTAATAAAGAAGAGCCATTTTCATGGATGGCGCGCTGGAATGAGGCTTCTCCTTGGCATGTTTCAGTATCAGAAGTTATTGATCCTGATTTCAGCGTGACTTATTTTTTGGAACGACTTAAAAATGAAAGTGACTATGACCAGAAAATTCATGGTGATTCGATATATAAGGCACTCAACCATCTGCGGGATATTTTAAAGTATGACATTGGTGTAATAGAATATGAAGAGGATAATTACCAAAAAGCTACAGAACTATTCATCAGGTTTAACTCCACGGGCAAGAAGCTGAGCAAGCCCGAACTTGCCCTTGCCGAGCTTGCCTTGGCCGCGCCTGATTTGGTGTCTCGTGGAATTGGAGAAATTCAGGAACGACATTCAGGCTTCCTATTCACGAAGCCATTTCTGCTTCAATGTGTTGTATCCATACACTCCACAACGATGAAAATTGACCAGCCGGAGCGTCTATGGGAAAAGTCCGATGAACGCTCTATACGCATATCATGGAAAAATACGGAGAAAGGAGTAGATAGGATAGTTGAGTTTCTATCAGGCACAATTCAATGGGACGCAACTTCGTGGGTTCCTTCGATGGTGACGTTAATTCCACTGATTTATATTTTTGGTCTTGGTGGAAAGCCTAATTTGGAGGAACGACGACTTGCAAAGAAATGGCTTTTATTGGCTAATGTCAGGTCGATTTTCACAGGTAAAGGATATCATAAATTTGAGGCTTTATTCCGTTACCTGAAAAATGAACCTTCAATCGATACGCTTTGGAAATATACTCATAATGATATTCGTCCAACCAAAATTAAGCTGGAAGATTTCAACACGAAAAGAAAGTCCGGTTCTATCATGTCTTTGTACATATCAATGTTGCGTTGCCGACATGCGGAAGACTGGAGATGTGGGACTCCTTTAAATGGCAGAGTCATCGGCGACAATGCAGAACTTCAGGTACATCATTTCTTTCCACAGGCATTGCTTCGAGAGCACCATTTCAGTTCCGACGATATAAACACTTTCGCCAATTATACAATAATCTCGAAAAACACTAATTTAGAATGCCGTGCAGAAGAACCGGCGGCTTACATAAAAAGATTGGGCCTCGAAAGGAAACATCTGAAAGCCCAGTGTATACCATTGGATCGCAACCTTTGGAGAGTTGATCGGTACAGAGAATTTTTGGAAGAACGAAGAAAGCTATTAGCCCAGCAAGCTAATATTTTTATTAGATAACAACAATTGTTTCTCCACAGTATAGAGGGGATAAGAGGGGTGAGGTGATTCCTCTTAAAAATACATTCTCTCTTTCAAAGTAGCTTCCAACCGTTCGAGTGTGCCGGGGGCCTGGCATATGGAAATGAAGCATTCACGCGACAGGCCCAACAGGTATTCTTCGCTGACCGGGCGTGACGGCAGGCAGTTGCCGCCGCAGACCACATGCGCCAGTTTCTCGCCGATAAAGCGGCGATGATCGTCGATTTCTCCGGCTGAATGCATTTCGGAAAGCTTGAGCTTAATCTGCAGGCTGCCGCCCTCTCCGGGCAGAGTGAACATATATGGCGCCGGCGGATTGTAGCCGGCGCGCATGATGTCGGAGACGGTTTTCTTGGCCAGATCCAGCAGGTCTTCGCGGTTGGCGGCGATGAAATCACGTCTTCCAAGATAATGATGCTGGCGTGCACTGGCGGCTGAATCGCTGCGCCAGCCGGTAAAAATCTTTTCAAAAGTCTGCCAGGCCGGAGGAAACGGACCTCCGGATTTCATGTTTTCCGAATACCTGAAAAGCAGTTCCTTGTTGCCGCCGCTGCTTGGAATAAGACCCGAATTGACTTCGGAGAAACCTATTTTCAGATTGCTTGCGGCGCAGATGCGGGTCGCGTGCATCGCCAGTCCGCAACCCAGGCCCAGTGTCAGACCGTGAACGGCTGCTACTACAGGATAACGATTCTGTCGAATACGATGATTAAGGTTCTGGCGGCGCAGGACATCCGCCTCCAGCCATTTCCAGTCTTTGCGGCGTATGGCTTCTATGAGCGTGTTTATGTCCGAACCGGCGGCGAAATCTTCGTTCCCGCCTAGAATTATCAGTCCTGCCAGGCCGCGCTGCTCAAGTTCGTCCAGTGACGACTCCAGCATGGCCATGACCGGTTCCTCCACGCGGGACAGCGGCGCTGCACCCCATTCGATGCAGGCTACTCCGTCTGAAAGATCCCACAGTCTTACGTTGCCGCGCTGACGGATCACCTTGAGTTCGAGATGATGCTTCTCTGAAAATCTGCTGATATCGGGGCTGATGTCGTTCATGCGTGTCAGACCCTTTCGAGCAGCGTGGCGCAGCCCATTCCGCCTTTTCCGCTGACTGCGGCCAGACCGAGTGTGCCGGATTTTTCGTGCATTACGTTTATCAGGGTGGATATCAGGCGTGTGCCTTCAGCCCCTATGGGGCTGCCTAAAGACAGCGAACCGCCGTAGCAGTTGATTCTTTCCATTTTCTTTTCAAGCTTCAACTCATTGACACAGGCCAGAAGACCGGCGGCGTAACCTTCATAAAGCTCGAAGTAATCTATGTCCTTCAGGCTGACCTGCTCTTTTTCGAGCAGGGATTTTATGGCCGGGATCATCGCCATGGGTTCCAGATCGGGATTGACGCCTCCGGCTGCTATGCGTCTGATTTTCATCAATATGGGAATACCATTTTCAACGGCCTTCTCCTTCGACATGAGCAGCAGAGTTACTGCGCCATCGGCGGCGAAAGTGCTGTTGCCTTTTGTCACCGTGCCGTTTTTCAGAAACGCCGGTTTGAATTGATTCATCTGCGGCAGTTCTGCCAGGTCGGCGATATCATCTCTGGAAATCACAACATCCTGATTGAGGTTGTCTTTCAGTGTCAACGGTGCAACTTCCCGTGGGAAAAAGCCTCTGTCCCAGCCGTCTCTGGCTCTGACAAATGACAGTTCGGCGTATTCATCCTGGGCTTTGCGGTCGATTTTGTATCGGGCGGCGACATTCTCCGCCGAGATTCCCGAGGGCGTCATGGCCGCAGGCAGTTTGTCCATCAGTCTGGCTGAGGGACTGGGGTTGTATCCGCCCAGCGGCAGCAGTGTCATGGATTCGACTCCGCCGATTATTACGGCGTCGCGTGTTCCCGACTGGATCGAAAGCATGGCCCAGTCCAATGCCGCCATTGAGGAGCATTCACCCATTGAACATGTAACGGAAGGAGTTTCAGCGGGTATGCCTGAATGCAGCGAAACCCAGCGCGCCAGGTTCATGCCCTGCTCGCCTTCCTGAGTGGCGCAACCGACCATGCTCAGGCCTATGCTGTCACGGTTTAACTGCGGCACTCTGCCTATGGCGTTTCTATAGACCTGTGCCAGCAGTTCATCGGGCCGTATGCGGCACAACTGGCCGCTGGCGGCGCAACTGAAGGCCGAACGTACAACCGAAACAATTACGACTTCCTGCATCTGGTATCTCCCGCATGTTCATGAAATGCCTGTTCCAGAATTTTTATCATCACCCGGAAAGGCAGGCAAGCTTAATGATGCATTCAGTCGATTTTAAACAGGTATAAAATTCCGTTAAAAATCCTCCAGATTCTCGTCAAAGGGGGAGGGCAGGGGCGGATCGGGGAAAATCAGAACATCGGAAGCCATGCCGAACAGGCCGTTAGTGTTCTGACTATATTCACCTTTTGCACTGCCGAACTGCTCCGGATTTTTGCTTATTTCGTTATTTTTATTAAGCGCTCCATTGTCAGCAAAGCTGTAATAGCAGCCGCTGCCTATTATTACATGATCCAGAATCATCAGGCCCAGCAGTTTACCTGACTGTACCAGGCGCGCAGTAAGCTCGCGATCTTCGACCGAAGGGAGCGGGTCGCCGGAAGGATGATTGTGGATAAAAACGACTCCCACGGCGTTACTTTTAAGGATGCGGGCGAAGGCGTCCGAAGGCCGTAAGACGCATTCAAACAGGCTGCCTTCAGCCAGCTTTATTTCCTTGATCCAGCGCAGTTTTACATCGGTGAGCGCCGCGTAAAAAACCTCGTTGTTCTTAAGCTGCATTTTGGGGGCGTAGATGCTGTAAACGATCTGCGAGTCACTCAGGCGCAAGTCGCCCACCGGACGGGGTGTCATTATGCGACGCCCCAATTCGATTGCCACCATGACCTGTGCAATGCGCGTCTCCGACATGCAGGTTGATTCTTTTATTTCGGAAAAAGAAGCCTTCGACAGTTCGTGCAGTGACCCGAACTCCGAAAGCAACAGTGTCGCCAGTTCTTCCGTATTGCGCTGGCTGCGTCCGCGTACTCGACCAAGTAAAAAGGTCAGCAGTTCAGCATCTTTAAGATCTCCGGCTCCGAAGGCTATTATGCGATTGTTCGGCTGCTGGCCTCCCGGCAGTTTCTTTCTGGCTTTCATGCGTACTGCGCCTCCTATGTAAAAGACAATCTGCCTTTTACATCTGGCAAAATGCGGGCCAGAAGCCCCGACAGGCGTAATTACACATGAAATTGCGCGAAGAATAGTCTTATCAGTGGGATATCAGATCGATTTCCGGTCTGGTGTGTACGAAGACCGGACTGAAATATCAAATTCCTCGTTCGGATCGTGTCGAGTGGTGCAATCACTCTGCCGATGGGGTTTCTTCATCATCAAAAGCTTGAATTGCCACTCGATTGCGACCATTATTTTTAGCTTCGTACAGAGCTTTGTCTGCTGCGGCAACAAGAGAATGCGGGGTAACGTTGCGGCTGTGTTCTGTTGTAGCCGTCACACCCATGCTGATGGTGATAAAAGCGCTGACGGGTGAGGACTCCGCCTGCAGTCGAACGGATTCTACTTTCATGCGGATGTTTTCAGCCACGATGCGCGCACCATACAGCGTGGTGTTGGGAAGAAGTATTACAAATTCTTCCCCGCCGTAGCGGGCCACAAGATCGGAGGGACGCCTCAGTTGAGCGGCGATGGTCTGACCTATCACCCGCAGGCAGTCGTCGCCGGCCTGGTGGCCGTAGGTATCGTTGTAACGCTTGAAATGATCGATGTCTCCCATTATCAGGGCCAGCGAATATTCCTTGCGCCCCAGACGTTTCCACTCCACTTCCAGGCGGCTGTCGAACATGCGCCGGTTGGATATGCGTGTCAGGCCGTCCAGATAAGAAAGACGCTCCAGTTCGGTATTGGCGACGGTAAGATCGCCGGTTTGTTTTTCGACGCGCTCTATCAGGCGGTCGAAGGCTCGTGCCAGAGAACCAAACTCATCCTGGCGCTGACTGCCCAGCCGACGGTTAAAGTCGCTGGCTTTTTCAATGGAATTAGCGTGATCTGTCAGCATTCTGATCGGTCGCAGAAGAATGAAATACAAGAGGCCGAACATCAGTAAAGTAATGAACAATCCGGCTACGAGTGCAAAATTCGTTGCCATCCAGATGGCCGCCATCCCCTTTGGTTCAATCTGCTTTGGCAGAGTCGCCTCAATCCAGAATGCTGGTTTTCCATAAATTGATGTTATCAATCTGGAAATTCCAGTAGTCTCAGGGATCGTTAAATCAAGAAAATACTCGCGTTCTTCAAATACTGCCGGGTAACCAGCGAGAGTTTTAGTTGTATTATTCAGCGGGACGATGTGGAAGGGAACTTTCGTCTGTTCGATAAGACTTTCAATTAATTGTTTTTTCAGCAATTTCCCCATAATCATTGTGCCCATGATGGGACCTTTGTTGTAGCTTGTAAGAACAGGTCGCGAGGCTACAATCATGGGAGTGTCGCCGATCATAACTATTCCCCGACTGTTGACTTCGCTTAAGGCCTGATCTTTTTGAGGTTTGGGGGACAGAGGATCATCGGGGGAAAGCTGCAGGAGCGGAAAGCCGGGAAGCTCAATCGGTTTCATGGTTTCGAAATCAAGCGCCCGCGCCCAGATCTGCTGACCGTCGGTTGCATAGTATGCCATCAGGTTGAGCTTCTCGTTTGAGAAGGTGTCGTCCATAAGGTTGCTGTCAATGTAATCCTGGGATTTTGTGCTGACGAATTCTACACTGTCGTCCCATGAAGCCCAGTCATGCAGCATGCGCTCCAGATGTACTGTTTCGCGTTCCAGGGTGCGCTCGACCCGGTTGATATCTTTCATGGCCTCTTCGTTTTCCAGATTATGGAAAGCAGGAAGAATGAAAGACTGCATTGTTAAATACAATGCTGCAATATAAATGGACAAAACCAGCGTCAGCAGCGCAAGAACTTTTACCCTTATTGACATTTTTGAGCCTTCGAATTTGTTGGCGTCATATCGAAAAAATAAATTGTCGCCAACAGAAAAACCAATAATAGAATAAATACAACTTGGTAAACAATAACCAACAAATTCATTCTAAACAATAAAAATTTAAATTGTCGAGCCAGACTTTTTTAATTGAGAGTTTATCGGCTTATATTTCTATCGTCTGTCCCAAAGCATAATTTCAAGCCTCCTGTTTCAGGCTTCCGAACTGCCCATTTTTATCATCGAGGTCTCACCGGGCGCCTATGCGCATATGGGGCTTTCAATGGAGGAATTCGAAAGCTATATGTCGGGCTTCGGCTACAGAACGTTTGACATCTCGCTTTCGAAGCCGCTGCGCTTAACCGAGATTACATCAATCACCGACGTGGTGTTTTTGCCGCCTCAGTATAAAATGTAAGCAATACAATTAATTACAGGCAATACTTCTAATCAATCTAACCAATTCTAGGCACTATAAAATGTCAGGAGCGGTGTTTAGCACCGCTCCAACAGATGTTTTCGTCTATATCTTTACAGGCTTTCGCCTTTCTGGACGATTTTGAATTCAACTCGGCGGTTCTGGGCGCGGCCCTGCGAACTGCGGTTGGAGGAGATGGGCTGTGTTTCGCCGTAGCCGGTGGCTTTCATGCGCGAGCCGTCCACACCCTGCTTGGCAAGGTAGTTGCGCACCGAGTTGGCGCGGGCCTGCGAGAGCTTCATGTTGGAAGCATCGTTGCCCACCGAGTCGGTGTGGCCGTTGATGAACACCTTGAGCTGCGGCATGTCTTTCATGGCCTGGGCCACTTCGTTGAGCAGACGGAAGGACTGTGGCAGTATGCGGTCCTTGCCGGTCTCGAAGAAAATGGTCTGCTTCAACTGGATTTCCGTGTCGGTCACGTTGATGAGGTCATAGTCGCCCTTGTCGGGGCAGCCGTCCTCGTCGTCGGTGCCGTTGTATGTTTCGGGATCGTTCGGACACTTGTCGTCGCTGTCCGGCAGGCCGTCCTCGTCGTTATCGAGATCCGGGCAGCCGTCCTCGTCCTGGAACTTATCCTTGTCTTCGGCGTCGTTCAGGCAGGTGTCGTCAGAATCGAGAATATCATCCTCGTCGTTGTCGGGATCGGGGCAGCCGTCCTCATCCTGGAAGCCGTCTTTATCCTCGGCATGAATGGGACACTTGTCTTCCTTGTCGGGAATGCCGTCGTTGTCGTTGTCGAGATCGGGACAGCCGTCGTCATCTTCGAATTCGTCGCGGTCTTCCGGATCATCCGGGCAGCGGTCGACCGTATCCAGCACGCGGTCACGGTCGCGGTCAGGCGGTTCACATTCGGCTGCTTTTTTATATGCCAGCTCGGCGTTTTTGGCGGCGGTGTCGAGATGCCTTTTTATGGACGGATAGTGGCTCTGCTCGTTGATTTCGTAAATAGCGAAAGCCCGGTGCGATTCGGCAATAGCCAGCTCTTTTACGCCGCATACCGGCCCGCCGATTTCGAGGACATATTTCTGCTTTTCGCGCGTGCGGTCGCATTCTATTTTGATGCGGTCGGTCTCTTTGAGCATGTTCTTTTTGGCGGCGCAGCCGTCGAACATGAAAGAAGCGACTATAAGCAGCAGTAAGGCTGTCAGCGGCAGATGCTTCATTTCACCGCCTCCTGCTCTTCAATGGTGGAGGCCTGGTCGCTTGACTGCATACGGGCTTTATTTACGGCTTTGCGCGCCAGATCCAGAGCTTTTTTACCGAAGTGTTCAGCCGACTGGAAGTCGGAGTGACCTTCCTCGTCTTTGGCTTTGCGTAAATATTCGTGCGCGGCGTAATAGTAGTATTGAGCGGCGGGCTTTTCTTCGGCGCGCATCTGCTTTGCGCTGTCGAGCAGGCTCTGCGTGTCGTTTATGACCATGGTCGATTTGATCGGACCGCAGGCCGAAAAGAGCGCCAGCATCAGAAAAACCGTCAGAAGCAGGAAAAGCTTTTTCACCTTCTCAACTCCAAGTGTGTGAAATCAACAAGCATTTGAGAAAGAAACTATCACGCCGCCCGTTCGGGGTCAAGAAACCCCTTTTTAATACGCCGGTGTTTAAAACAGGGTGTAAATAAACGGGGCCACCGCCGAAGATTCGGTAAAGACTATCAGCGCGCCTAAAAGCAGCAGCAGAATGATGATAGGTGCCAGCCACATTTTTTTGCGGACTTTCAAGAAGTCCCACAGTTCCTTTATCAATGAATCGTCAGAATGCATTTTAATCACCGTTTTTAAGTCAGTGTAATCAGATTGTTAAATGTCGCCGTCGACATCAGCATTAAGTTTAATCCTATTCGGCTGCCTCGCCTTCGCCTTCGCCCTCACCTTCGCCCTCACCTTCGCCCTCACCCTCACCCTCACCCTCACCTTCACCCTCACCTTCGCCTCCAGGCATAGGCGCGGATGTCAGGTGGGTAATTGTCTTGTCAACGAAATTATTATAGAAGATATGCACGTAATTGTTCTTATCCAGAACCATTTTTGTAGATCTTAATGTGTCCTGAGCTGTTTCCTTTGTTTTATTGTTGCTTCTGGTAAGCAGCGTTAGCTTTTGCCATTTGTCCAGCGCTCCTCTGGTATATATCAGTTCGCACATCTTCTCACCCTTCTCTTCACAGAGCTGATAGGTGGCGTGCAGATAACCATTGGTGTCAGGTCCTGTCAGTTGCACCTGATCGATAATGCTTGATTCTTCATGTGTGAGAAGCAATTGCGATCCCCAGGTCCGATCAGCATTAAGCGTCAACAGTTGCAGATTGTTTTCTTCTTCATCGCAGGAAAGAACAGCGGGACGGCCATTTATGACAGTGGTGCCAATGCTTGATGCTGTGTTAACATTACTAAGGACGGTCTCATTCTGCCATGCACTGTTTGTCTTTACAGTGGCAGTTAAGTAGCCAAGATTTATACCTGCGCCGACTCCGTAGTGGAAAATGTATACATTTCCATTGTCATCGGACAGAACTTCCGGACGAAGGCCATAATTCAAATCTTCGGTTGAAGTAAATGGTATTTCGCTGGTCCATGTCTGACCGCTTTCGTCTTCCGATCTCAGGTATTCCACTAATCCTCCGTTGCTGCCGCTCTGAACAGCCAGATGCCTTATATTCTGCTGATCAATAAACAAGTCTATGTATGGGTTAACCTCGCCGCTCAGATCTTTTGAGGCGACTGTAGACCATACGCCTCCGGATTTATTAATAATATTAACTATCTGTGCATTCCTCTGAATCCAGGCTATCCAAAGAACATCATTTGCGTCAATAAAAGCAGCATATCTGTAACTGAATTCCAAACCGTTTTCTACTGTTTCAATTGACCATTCTCCCGATTCATAAGTTGCGACTTTAATTTTTGCATTTCCTGGTTCGTAATTTGACTCAAAGTAAACAACATATATTTTATTTGTGCTGTCCACCAGGGCGTGATGGAAACCTTCATAGCAATCCACGCCCGGAATTGTTTCCGATCTCCATTGATCAATCTCTGGAAATTCCGTGTTGATAACTTCTGAATCATCCTCGCCAGACTGCTCAGAGTCCATATCCCCATCAACGATTATATCTCCATCAATGCCGTTGTTGTCTGATGGTGGTTCCGGCTTGGCTTTCGGTACACAGACGCCGTTTTCTTCCACCTGACCGGAAGGACATTCGAGGGCGCAGCCTGAAATTAATAACAGGGCGATAAGTACAAAAGGAGTAATCGAGCTTTTAACGGAAACAGCCATTTTTCCCTCCGTGAAACATTAATGCAAATACCTGATTAAATTCATGTACCATTTTTAGCCTGTATTGTAAAGAAAGCTTCAGTTGTTCATTGATTTTAAAGGTGGTTTCAGCTTTTTCTGACTATCACCTGCCACTGGTTGGCCGTATCGCCGGTTACAGGAATCTCGGATATCAGAGTAAATCCAGCAGCAAGCAAATGCTGTAGAACTTCCTCTGATGTGTGGTTGTGGTAATGCTCAAAACATGTGGCGCCCTCGGTCTGGTTTATTTTCTCCCAGATGGAGCGTTCACGCAGTACGCCATAGGCAATATTTTCGAGCAGCAGCATGTGACCGCCCGGCTTCAGCCACGAATGCATGGCCTGGAAAGCGCGGTCGATATCGTAGAGGTGATTGTAGCTGCACAAAAGCAGTATCCAGTCGAAGCTTTCAGGCGGGACTTCGTAGTGTTCGACTTGAGCAGCGAAAAGGTTGCTGTCGATGCAATGCTGGTGCAGAAATTCCCGCAATGCATCCGGTGGTGTCGGTTCGACGGCATAATATTCGATCAGTTTTTCATCCAGCAGGCGACCAATAACGCCTTTGCTGCGTACTGCTCCGCAACCTACATCCAGTACGCGCCCGCGTATTTTCTCCAGTTCCACAAGAAAAAGATTCTCGGCCTTGCGGAAGAGATTTTCCTCAATGGGCATATGCAGGGCAGGGCAGTTGGGTCGTTCGGGACAGACTTTACACACAGGATGCGGGGTCAGCTTTTTAAGCTCTTTTTCGAAATCGTAGTGATAGATTTCTCCTGAGAGATCCAGATAAACCTGCCCCAGTTTGTGAATGATGCGCTGCATATTGGTCGGATCAAAGTCGGCGCTCGACGTGCAATACAGTTCAGCTTTACCCCCGCCTTTGTCAAGCAGTATGCAGTGTTCGGCGTCCCCAATCTGCAGGCGACCGGCCAGTATCGGGCATTTTTCTACATCGAAGTTGTCCAGCGTCTTTTCGGCAACGAAAACTATTGAGTTTGAAACTGGTCGCGGACGCGCCTTAACCATATGCCTGTCAATTGCGGCGGCATAAGGCCCTGGGCATTCTCCAGTGTGGCGGCAGCCGGCGCATTCTTCAACGTGCAGTCTTTCGGAGAAGGCAAAAGCTGCAAAGGCGCTGTCTGTTATTTCGGAATATTCCATGCACTCCGCCGCGTCGAGATCGGAATTGTATTCGCCGAAATCCGGCAGCAGGCAGACCGGCAGTCCGCCGTATGACAGCGCACAGTTTTTGCCGATACCGTTCTGTTGCATCAGTGAGAAAGCCCGGCGCAGTTCTGTGGCTGCGGCCTGCATTGGAACAATAAGGGCGTCGTCCGAAAAATCAGCCGGGTTGGGCAGCCTGAATGTAATGCTCTGCGGTTCGAGCCTGCGCAGGCTTTCGGCTGTTTCGGCGATATGTTTATAGTTACCGCTGTGAAGCGGAACTACTATCGATATTGCCAGACCGGCCTTTTTACAGTTTTCAAGGCCGTTCAGCGTCCGGATGTATGAACCTGGTTCAAAAATCATTTCATGGGCGGTTGCGTCAGGCCCGGCAATCGTTGTTTCGATGCCCGAAAGACCGCAGCGTTTAAGCGCCTCTGCCGCGTCAAAACTGGAAATTCGACAGGCGTCGCTTTGAATATGCGCCTCCAGTCCGATTTTATGCGCCAGTTTTATCATGCGGGTAAGAGGCGGCCAGAGAGTCGTTTCGCCGCCGGTGAAGATTACGCGTTTTATATCTTTACGTGAAGCCAGAAGCAGCTTGCGCCCGACATCTTTTTCTTCCGCCGTAATCCCGGACAGAGCCGAAAAGCTTTTGCCAAGCCGGTATTCACCCGCATATGCGTAATTAACGCGAATTAGCGCCAGTGTGGATATAAGCTGATTTCTGCTTTCGGACTGCATCAGGTCTCCGGCTTATTTGTACCAGTATCCTTCTGCGAGAATAAACCAGATGAACCTGAAACGACGATTGTTTTTTATAGTTCTTCGAGATGTCAGGCCTGATTTTTAAAGAATCAGCGGTCAAGCTTTGATTCGCATGTATGTTGACATCCTGCTGAATTCTGCAAATTGAGTTTCGCCGGAACCGGTTTTGGTCTATAATTCTAAAAATATAGATAAACGCCTTTTTATCTTCTTCTGGAGGAAAAAATGTGTGGACCAGATGATCGCAACAGATACGGACGCAGGCCGCGTATGCATGGCGAACCTGTAAGGGATTACAACCGCGATGGCCGTCGTTATGGCCCTCCCGAATACGAAGGCGACTGCGATTGCCGCAGACCGGAGCCGGACTGGCGTTACGAGCGGCACGGCGAGTGCTGTCAACCGGATGATCCGCGCTATGACCGCGCCAGACGCGATTACAGCGAGGATGAATGCTGTTGTCCGGAAGCGGACGGGCCCGCCATGCTGGTCGGTCTGGTCGACGAACTGGATGGCATGGTCGATGAGGTCATGGGCGATCTGGTGCGCGAAAAAATAATGTGTGCGCTTGAAGAACGGCTGGGCGAGAAGCTCGACCGCCTGGTTGAAGCAGTTGTCGATTCTCACATAAACGACCTTGAAGATCTGCTTAAGGGTCGTAAATCGAACCGCCCGGATCTGATAGAGAAATTCGCCGAGATTATTCTCGAAGACTATGAGGAAGAAGACGAAGAAGGCGGCTGCGAATGCAGCGATGACAGTTCGAAAAATAAAGATGACGAAAAAGAACCGAAATAATCGCGCTCAGTCGGATTGTTTCCTTATGGGGTAAAGTTCTTTGCCCGGATTGTAAAGTATGAAAAAACATCAGATATTATATACGGTCATGGTTCTGCTTGCAGCTCTTGTGCTGTTTGCATGTGGGGGTGGCGAATCCGGGTCCGATGGAGACCCGGGCGATGGAGATGTCGACCTCGACAACGGCGGCGGAACACCTTGCTATAACAGCATCGACTGTCCGCCTCCGATGGTTTGTGTTGAACGTTTCTGCGTAGATCCGGAAGCTGCCGACGGCACAAATGAATGTGATAGTCAGTTCGATTGTCCTGCCGATAAATACTGCGATACGGAGCTTGGAATCTGCAAGCCTCTGGAAGTAGACGGTGATGAGGAATCGCAGCTTGAAACCGATGCTGAACTTCAAGAAATCGAGCCGGATGCAGAGCTTGAGGAAACAATTGAAACTGAAGAAGAAGAACCGCCTCTGATAGATATCCAGTTCACAACTCCTGTCAACGGCCAGGGCGTCAAAGGCTCGGTAGTGCTGCAGGTTCAGGTCGTCAGTGATCTGGTCATAGATCGTGTGGAATTTTTCCAGAGCGAAAACCTTATCGGCACGGCGGTTACTTCTGAACCATACATGCAGATATGGGAAAGCGACGTTCTTGAGGAAGGTTCATATTTTTTAAGCGCTACCGCTTATTCAGGCGACATCAGCGCCGAAGACAATCTCACTGTTTTTATCGACCGCACCGGGCCTCATGTGGAAATAATAACCCCGACTTCCGGTGAAACTTTCTCTTACGACGACGAAATTATCTTCTCGCTTCTGGCTTACGATCACCTCGAAAGCGTAACCGTTCTGGTCGATGACGAGGAGGAAAGCGTCATTACCGAATTCGATGAAACCGATTCGGTCAACCATACGCTCTTCGCCAGCACTATGGATGCCGGAGCGCGTATTCTCAAAGCCGTAGTTCAGGATCAGGCCGGAAACGATCCAGTCACAGTCGAGGTGCCGATAAATATAGAGGCCGATGCTCCAGAGCTGGTGTTTGACGGACTGAATTTTATTGACGATGAGAATGCCTGGGTCATGGCTAATGATTCGTTTACTGTGGATGCCTCCGATGTTTCGGGGCTGAGCTACGTCAATATGCAATTCACCCATTCCAGCACCATTATCTATTCGGCCAGCGCTGCGGAAGAACTGCCATTCGAAGTGGGCAATTTTGATGCGACTCTGCTGGATGATCTCGAAGTTTATCCGCTTTCTGCGGTTCTGAACATTCGTGTTGACGACAGATATGGCAACAGCGTGGTTAGAAATATCAATGTAACGGTAAAACGTGAAAAATGGAGCTTCGAGCACGGCCTGACTCTCCCGCAGGGCGTGACATGGGATGACCTTTACGGGGCAGCCGTTAACCGTTCCTATGGTGATGTGTATTATGTTTACTATAACACCCTGATTTCTCTAACCACTGACGGTGAGGAACGCTGGAGAACCACTCTGAGCCAGCCGATCAGAAGCTCGCCGGTGCTTTTCGAAGGTGAAGGCCGTCCGCCGGTCATCGTTTTGGCCGATGCACTGGGCGCTCTGCATTTCTGTGTAGACAATGAAACCGAAGCTGACTGCACGGATTATCAGGTGCCGGATTATACTATTCTTGAGCCTGCCAACCCGGCGCTGGAAAAAACACCGGTCGACTGGGACGGAGAATCCTTTGATGTGTATTATTGCGGCAAGGTTACGGGTAATTCACGCTGCTGGCGTCTGACCTATGGTTTCGCTGAGAATCGCGAGCCGACAATAGATGAAGTCTGGACTCTGCCGGCTCTGCTGCCGAGCGATGAGACTCCAACTGCTCCGATTATTCCGGTTGGAGATTCTGTTTCTTCTAACTTCTTCTTCATCGGCTGCGGACAGAACATCTATAAATACACCAAGAGCTCAGGCGAATTCATGGATGGCACCGACACGCCTTTCGGCGTCGACCAGATTATAGCCCACATTATGCCAAACCCGGCAGGACATGGAGTATATGGAATTTCGAACAAGGAATTTCGTCTCTATACGGAAACAATGGTGCAGGAGGGACTTTATCAGCTTTACGCCGTCACGCAGAACGCATTCGAGCCGGTGCAGGGGCTGGCTCATGCCGATGGCGTGTTCTTCACATCCAGCACATATTACGACAGCGGTATAAGCAAGGGCTATCTGCAAGGCTGGAATCTGGACGGCTACTCTATCGGAACCAGTGTTATGAATTTCCTTGACAGTTCGCGCATTGGTGGAACACCGGCGCTGGGCGATGGCGGAATGGTTTACATTCCAGGCAGATCGAATCTGGGTAAATTCTGGGCGGTGCGCTGGCTGCCGGATCATCCGCGTCTCTGCACCGATCTTGAAGATGAAGGCGGAGCCTGCGGAATCATCCCGGAAATCGGCTGCTGCAACAACGGCGATCTCCTTCAATATTGCGATGACGGGGTGCTGAAGGCCGAAGACTGCACCGACAACGGGTTCGGTCTTACAAAATGCGGCTGGGAGGAAACCATGGAGAAATACACCTGCCGCAGCACCGAGACATCGCAGAAAGGGGGGCGACTGTTCTGGCGCATGCAGTTCGGAGAGCCTATATTCGCTCCTGTCACTATTGATGAATCGGGAAATGTCCTGATAGTGCACAAAGATGGCACTATTCGATCTCTGCAGGCTTCGGAAGGAACACCGATTGAAGCTGGCGGCTGGGTTAAATATCAGGGGGATGCCGCCAACAGCGGGAGATACCTGCCTTAATATTAATATAGTAAGTAGTCTGTTTTAGTGGAAAGCGCTGGTTTTTTCCTTGACCAAAACGGCAGGTAAGGCTATATCCACGTTGCAGATACGGATAAGTTTTCCGTTATTAAGGTTGAAACCAATATTTTTTGTAGGAGAATACTAATGAAGCTGCCACAGAATCTCCTTTTCACGAAGGACCACGAATGGATTCGCGTTGAAGGCAACCTCGCTACCGTAGGCGTTACCGATCACGCACAGGAACAGCTTGGCGCAATCGTTTACGTAGAACTTCCTGATGAGGATGAAGAATTTGAGCAGGGCGACGTACTGGGAGCAGTCGAGTCCACAAAGGCGACCGCCGATGTGTTTTCTCCTGTAAGCGGAAAAGTTGTCGAACTGAACGAAGACCTCAACGACAATCCGGGCGCAGTCAATACTTCTCCTTACGAAGAAGGCTGGCTGGTCAAGCTTGAGCTTTCCAATCCGGAAGAGCTTGAAGCGCTTCTAAATCCTGAAGATTATCAGAAGCTTATAGACGAAGAGGCCTGAGCTTCAACGTTTTCCGCTCATTCTTAAAAAAACACTAACCAGCAAAGGAGTCGGCATGCGTTACCTGCCGCACACCGAATCAGACATCAAGCTTATGCTTGAGAAAACGGGTCACAAAGACCTCGCTGATCTGTTCCGGTCGATTCCCGATAAACTTGCTCCAGAAAACAAACTTAACCTAAAGGCGGCGCTTTCAGAACCTGAACTGGTTGAAGAAATGACCCGCCTGGCAAAAGCCAACAAGTTCGAAGAATACCGCAGTTTCATAGGAGCCGGATATTATCAGCACTACTCTCCGGCTGCCGTTGACAGTGTTCTCATGCGCTCGGAATTCTACACTGCTTACACTCCATACCAGCCTGAAGTCAGCCAGGGCACATTGCAAGGCATATTCGAGTTTCAGACCATGGTCTGCCAGTTGCTCGAAATGGATGTAGCTAACGCCTCCATGTACGATGGCGCTACAGCCTGTGCCGAAGCCGCTCTGATGTGTCGGCGCGTAAAGAAGAAGCGCGATAAGGTACTGGTGGCAAAAAGTGTTCATCCCGAATACCGCAAGGTTACGCGCACCTATATGTCGGCCTGCTGCGATGACATGATCGAAGTCGGCGTGGATGCCGCCGGTCGTGTGGATCTGGATGATCTCAAGTCAAAACTCAACGATAACGTGGCCTGTCTTATCGTCGGCAACCCGAATTACTTTGGTGTAGTCGAGGATCTGAAGTCGCTGGCCGACATCGTGCATGCTGCCGATGCCATGCTGGTTGTCACGTTCAGTGAAGCTCTGGCTTACGGTGCGCTGCGCGGCCCCGGATATTTCGGAGCCGACATCGCCTGTGGCGAAGGTCAGTCTTTCCTGGGTTCTCCCAGCTTTGGCGGACCGGGCTTCGGCATGTTCGCAACTTCCGAGAAGCTTATGCGTCAGATGCCCGGTCGTCTCTGCGGTCGCACGGTTGATCGTCGCGGCACTCCGGGTTTTGTGTTGACGCTCTCCACTCGTGAGCAGCATATCCGTCGCGAAAAAGCGACAAGCAATATCTGTTCGAATCAGGCTTTGTGCGCTTTAGCCGCCACCATCTGGCTTTCGCTCTACGGCAAACGCGGCGTAAGCGAACTGGCTTGTCACAACCTTACAAAATCCGAGCATCTTAAAAAGCGCATTGCCGCACTTAAAGGCTACGAAATTGCCTTCAGCGGCCCGACCTTCAACGAATTTGTGGTCAAGTGCGCACGTCCAGCCTCGGAAGTAGTAAAGAGCCTCATGGCGCAGAAGATCATTCCCGGCGTGGGACTGGCTCCCGATTACAGCGATTATCCTTCGCACCTGCTGATCAACGTTACTGAAGTACACTGCGAATCCGCCATCGATGCGCTGGTCGCAGGGCTTGAAGCCGCAGGCAAAGGAGGTGCGAAATGAAACAGCAGACACCCGGAATGAGCGGCCTGCTCATGCGTGAAAAGCTTATATTCGAAGTCGGCGCCCCCGGACGCATCGGCTACAGCATTCCCAAATGCAAGCTGGCAAAAACCTCACCTGCCGAAGTCTTCGGTGTTGACATGGCTCGCGACGGTGTTGAGGGCCTGCCGGAAGTTTCCGAAGTGGATGTTATGCGCCATTTCCTGCGCCTGTCGCAGTGGAACTTCGGACTTGATACAGGTCTGTATCCGTTGGGCTCCTGCACCATGAAATACAATCCGAAAATCAATGAAGCCGTGGCGCGATACAACGGTTTCACTCAGGGTCATCCCAAGCATCCGGAAGAACTGGTACAGGGCAACCTTGAACTCTTGTACGAACTCGAACGCATGCTGGCCGAAATCACCGGTCTGGAATCAGTGACTCTTCAGCCTGCCGCCGGAGCCCACGGTGAGTTCACCGGCATGATGCTGGTCCGTGCTTATCATCTGGCGCACGGCAACGCCAGAAAGAAGGTTCTGATCCCGGACACCGCACACGGCACCAACCCCGCCACTTCTGCGCTTTGCGGCTACGATGTAGTTGAGATCGCCAGCGGCCCGGAAGGCTACCTTATGCCTGCCGATGTCGAAAAACTGATGGATGAAGATGTCGCCGCAATTATGATCACCAATCCCAACACGGTAGGTATCTATGAGCGCAACATAAAAGAAATCGCCAGAATCGTTCATGCCAAAGGCGGCTTGCTGTACAGCGACGGCGCCAACATGAATGCGCTTTTAGGTGTTGTACGACCCGGTGATCTGGGCGTAGACGTGATGCATCTGAACCTGCATAAAACATTCTCCACGCCGCACGGCGGCGGCGGTCCGGGTTCCGGTCCGGTCTGCGCCACCAAAGCTTTAGAGCCTTTCATGCCGACGCCGCGTGTTGTGAAAAAGGCCGACGGTACCTTTGCGCTGGATAACAACAGACCGCAGTCGATGGGCAAAGTGCGCAGCGCCTTCGGCAACTTCGGAATAATGGTTCGCGCTTATGCTTATCTGCGCGAACTGGGCTGCGACCATATCCGACGAGTGACAGAACTGGCAGTGCTGAACGCCAACTATCTGCGGGCCTGTCTGGTGGAGAAATTCAATCTGCCTTACCAGACCGACAGCCTGCATGAAGTAATACTCAACGACGCTCTTCAGGCCGACAAGCACGTCACAACCATGGACATTGCCAAACGCCTGATCGATATGGGCTATCATCCACCTACTGTGTACTTCCCTCTGGTGGTCCATGCCGCCATTATGATCGAGCCGACCGAGACGGCCAGTCTGGATGAACTGGATCAGTTTGTGGAGGCTATGCTTCAGATTGCCGACGAAGCCGACAAAAATCCTGAGGCTTTCCCTAATTATCCTGAACTGACCGCCTTAAGCCGCCTTGATGAAGTTGCGGCGGCCAGAAAGCCGGTTCTGCGCTGGCGGGCCGGCGAATAAGTTTGATTTTACGGCTGTTTATCAGAGTAAACGAACTGACATTTTTAACAGGTATTATTCAATAACATTGCAGGCGCTCATTAATTGGGTTGCCTGCAATGTGCTTTATGATGTAAAATGAAAAATAATGTTAAGAAGGCAATAGCAGTTCTTGTGAGGTTAAAATGAACAGAAACTACTGGTTGACGCTGACGGTGATGCTTTTTGCAGTAGCATTCTACGCCTGCGGAGGTGGAGACGGTGGAGATTCTGACGGAGACAGTGATGGTGACTCCGCAGCGAAAGCCTTTACTGAAACCTGCACTCTGGACGACGAATGTGCCGGTAATTTCTGTTATCTTGGAGATGCTTCCAGTTATTGCACGATGGCCTGTTACTCGGATGCAGAGTGTGAAGATGCCAGACCTGCCGGGCAGACGCTTGATGCCTGCTGTCGGAAAGTAGAGGGACAGAACCTCTGTCAGTATGCGGAGGATTGTGGAGATCCCGGAACCGATGGCGATGAAGATTCCAGTGGCGGAGACATCGACATTGACACAGCAGATGTGGCCGAAGATGAGCAGGAACTTGCCGAAGGTCAGCTCTGCATTGCTGGTTCATTCCAGTGCAGCGATAACTGGATACAGCGTTGCCAGTCGAACGGTGAAGCCTGGGAAGATTATCTGGAATGCACTTACCCGAACATCTGCCAGGGCGGGCAATGTGTAATTGATCCAATTGACGGAGACCAGGAAGATATCTGTGCCGGTGACGTGGTGCCGGCTCCAGTTTACGGCAGCGCCGAGTCCAAATGGAATCAGGCCAAGAGCACTCCGATCATCGCTGAAGTTTATAACACTGCCGCATCAACCGAATTCGGCGACCGCACCTATGTTCGTCTGAACGCCGAAGAAGCCGGGCAGAAGCTGGCTTTCAATCTCGATATCGACACCCCGTATTATTACGACATCTATATCGACTATGTTAAGATGGCTAACTGGGGTGAGGCTGCGCTGTACCTTAATGATTCGGCGGACCCCATTCTTTTAACCGCTGAATATCATCCCAACAGCCGCATCAGCCTGCATGACCCCAACCTGACGACACCGGGCAGTGAGCAGAGAATCCAGAACGTAACTTACGAACCGATATGCATTCCGGCTGGTGAGCATATTCTGTATGTGACCGTTTATGGCAAAGAGAGCAACTCCGCCGGTTATTCACTGGGCGTCGATTACCTTGCCGCTCTGCCGCATGTGGAGGAGACACCCGAAGACGGCGATCAGTGAAATCCTCCTGCTAAAATCAAATGTAATTAAAAGCCCCAGCATAATGCCGGGGCTTTTGTTATTAAGTCAGTCTATAAGAGCTGGTAGTTTTGCTGTCTTTCCAGCTCTGAAACAGTCCACAGGGGGCGGTAATAGAATAAGGGTCAGCGCTGGAGCCTTCTCTTTTTTTACATTTCAGACAGAGCAAAAGAAAAGCCCCGAGCATGAAGGCACGGGGCTTTTTTGTATTCTCCAATGGGCTGGATTTTTATTCCTGTCTTTCCCTGGCGCCTTTGATCTGCGCTTCAAGCTCTTCATCGCTGATGTCTCTGAAGTAGATCATGCCTTCCGGCTGGTCGTTGCCCTGTTCTTCCCATTTAACTTTAGATTTGTACTCAAAGCCGGAAGAGATATCCGCTCCGATATTGTCGTCGAAGGCTTCCAGTTCGATCAGTTTTGCTTCAGCCGCCTGAGCTTTTCCGGTATCGCCCAGTGTCTTGTAGAGCTGGTAGAGTTTGCTTAAATATTTTACGCTGTACTGATTTTCCCTGTTGGCAGCTTCCAGCGCTGTTACTGCATCGCGCAGATGCTTGTTAGCGATGGCCCAGGCTGCGAATTCTTCATAATAGTCGGCGTTGGGGGAAAATTTGATGGCCTTTTCGTAAAGAACCTTAGCCATTTCTCCCTTATTATGTATGCAGGCCTGACGCCAGGCATTCATGTAGACCATGGCTTTTTCTTCTTTGCTCAGGTCGCCCTGACCTACAAAGCCGACATAAACCATCATGCGCAGTTTCAGTGTTTTTCCGTTGTCAAGACGCTCGATGGAGTGGAAGGTGAGATCGCCCCTCATTTTAGCCGGCACCTTGTCGTACTTATACATGGCCGACTGTTTGATGGCTTCTTCAACCGCCATCGTGTAGGCATTGTTCAGACGATCTTTAAGTGTCAGGCTTTTCTCAACAATGGTGATATCGGCATAACGAGTATACATTATTTTCTTCAGGGCATTGCCGCTTCGGTTAGCTTCGGCGATAGCCATGAATCCACCATCTGCGGTTTCCTGCACGCCTACTATTTTTGCTTCGGCTTTGGATGTATCACGGGTACGGAAAATGGTGTAAGGCTCTTCATGCATATAGGTATAGTGAACCGAATTCGGGTCTGCAATCATCGCAGCTTCTTTTAAGGCCAGTTCTTTGGCCTGTTCTTCGGCGTTTTCACCCCAGGCATAGCCGTAGCCTTTTACTATAGCCGTTGCATTTCTCTGCACAAACACAGCCTTGGGCTTTGCACTGCATGACATTGCCATGACCAGCACGGCGATAAGTCCAAGGAGCCCCCCTGTAATCCACAATTTCCTCATGGACACTTCCTCCTTTAGGAATTTTTAAGTTTTTCCGTTTTTCTTATTATCATTAACAGGAGGCTTACCTTTTCCTCCCTGCTTACTTTCTAACAGTAAAAATGCAATAAGTCAATTTCTGCAGCGTACATATCTGGCAGTGGAAACAACCGGTATTTTGTATATGAGAAAATATATAAACATCGCTACGCCTCATGCATGGTGTTGATGATACAGAATAAAATCATTATTTAGACGCCAATGCTAGTAAAAATAATTTACTTGTAGTATACTAATCCAAAATAATGACGCGAAAAAATTGCGCCACATGTTTTTTGCTTTATACTGAAAAATATCACTTGTCTGAAAGGAGATGGGGAGATGACCTTCCGGGAGAGGAGAAGCTATCCAAGAATACCGGTCAGGTTCAGGGCGCTGTTCGGCAAGGAAAATGATTTCATTGAAGCGCAGGTGTCTGACGTTTCTTTAGGTGGCTTATGTCTTGTATCAAACAATGATATAAGGGTAGGGCAGCGAATAGATGTGAAAATAGATCTGGACGACCAGGACATGCGTCTTGAAGGCGAAGTGGCCTGGACCAGGAAAAATGTAATTCTGGGCGACTTGCCTCCTCAATACGAAATCGGCGTTAAATTCTTATCCATAGACAAAGAATACATGCTCTTCATAGACAAACTGGTAAAGCACTACAAAGAGCGCAGGGCTTATTACAGGCATGAGGCGCATCTGCCTGTCTGGGTAAATGGAGATCACGGAGCGAAAAACTCTATCTGGCTGACTGCCAATCTAAGCAGCGCTGGAATTTTCATCATTTCGCCTGAAACGCCTGGAATCGGCTCCAGACTGGGGTTGACGCTGCAACTGCCGAACGGTGAAAAAATAAACATGGAGGGCACAGTCATGCACTCCAGTTCTTCCGTTCTATCGGCAGCCAATGTCTATCCCCAGGGCTTCGGAGTAGCCATAAGCGCTTTCGATGGCGATGGCGCCCGAAAATATCTCAGCTATATAGGCAATCTGTCCGGCAGCATCAATTAGGCATTCTGTCAGCAGTATAAAGGCTGCAAAAAAACAGTTCGAACTCAGGCAGGAAGCCTTGAGCGGAGTATCTGCAATACTAAGGTGATGCAGGCGTTTGTCTTTTTGCATTGCGTACAGTAAGATTATACCTCGTTTATTTTGAATAAATTTCAGTTTTTTGAAAGGTGTAAGCTAAAAATGCGAAAACTGACACACTTATGCATTATCTCGTTGATTTTGATGTTCTCTTTCATAAGCGCCTGCGGATCGGAAGAGGATGAAAGTTCCGGTGAAGGCGAGGGTGAAGGCGAGGGCGAAGGCGAGGGCGAGGGCGAGGGCGAGGGCGAGGGTGAAGGTGAAGGTGAAGGTGAAGGCGAGGGTGAAGGTGAAGGTGAAGGCGAAGTAGAATGTTTCACTGATCTTGGAGTTGGAGAGAAAGTCGAATTCGCCGCTCTTGAAGACCGGGGCTCTGAAGGTATTGCTTTTGATGGATTGGGAGGGCTTTTCATATCCAACGCTGATAACGTCGTTAAATTGAACTCATCTGCAGAAGCTGCTGTCTTTGCGCCGGATCTGCCTGGTGCTATTGGCATGGCTTTCGATGCTCCCGGCGACCTGATCGTGGCGGGCTTCGGTCCGACATTCGATGGTGAAGATATTGACGGTAAACTCTATCGCATTACTCCTGAAGGAGTGTTGTCTGTTCTGCTCGATGTCGGCACCATCAACGATCCGAATTTCATTACGCGCAGTCCGTGGGGCACCTGGCTGGTGGCCGATGATATGCGTCCGGAAATATGGGAAGTGACTGACGATGGCGAAGCAACTATCTGGAGCGATGACGTTGTAAGTCCGAACGGTATGGTTTTCAGCGCCGACGGCGCAACGCTCTATGTCGCCAATACTTTCGAGCTGGACAACAGCCCGATTTACGCGATACCGGTAAGTGACAACGTTGCCGGAGAAGCACAGATTTTCGCCGAGCTGGGCGCCGGTGCCAGCAATGACGGCATGGCAATGGATATTGAAGGCAATCTATATGTTGCTGCCAATACTCGTGGCGAGATCGTGCGCATCACTCCCGAAGGAGTGCAGGAAGTGGTGGCGGAAGGCATGTTTACTCCGGCCAGTATGGCTTTTGGAAACGGCGAAGGTTTCGATCCCTGCTCTATATATGTTACCGAACTGGGTGGAAAGACTGTATGGCGCGTTTCGCTGGGTGTGGGCGGTCAGGCTTTATTCAAGTAAAGGCAGATCTGGAAAAGCATAAAACTAAAGCCCTTCAGTCTTACAACTGAAGGGCTTTTTGTATGTTCTGGCGACCCCTACGGGACTCGAACCCGCGCTGCCGGCTTGAAAGGCCGGTGTCCTAACCAACTAGACGAAGGGGTCACTGGATGTTAAAAGAACAAAAAAATAAAAATGGTGAGTCGGCCGGGGCTCGAACCCGGGACCTACGGATTAAAAGTCCGTTGCTCTACCAACTGAGCTACCGACCCAGATGCCCGTCCCGGCGTGATTATCAAAGAAGCTCAGTCTCAACTAAGCATCGCGAAGGGTATAAAGGCATTGATGTTGAATGTCAAGAAGAAATTAAAAAAACGCTCTTTTTCTCAAGCAGGGCTTTTCTTTATTTGTTTGGCCATTTCTGCTTTTTGTACTATAAATGGATCATACGCTGATCTTTTACCGTTTTTGTATATTGAAAGCTTAAATTAAGCATAATTATGCATAATTTAGTTAAATTGTTGGAAACCTCTTGACAAATTGGCGAGTTTTTTGGTATAAATAGGTCAACCTGCAAAATCCTTCTTGGTGGGGTTGGTGTTTTGGACATGAAAAATTTAGCTGGGCATTAAGAAGAGGGGCCTATTGAGATGAGTAATAACGTCAGGAGAATTCGTGAGAGATTGTTGATGAGCAAGGCTGAATTGGCCAGACGGGCTGGAGTATCGGCACTGACCATCGACAGAGTGGAAAAGGGAATGCCTTGTCGCGTCGATACGATGCGCAAGATTCTCTTCGGACTCGGACTTTCCCTGGAAGACCAGGACAAAGTCTTCGGCGACATGCTTGCGCGAGAAATGGAAGTTGAGAATTCTCGTGAGCTGCCGGGTGGCAAGTTTGAAATGAGAAACAAGTAATCGAGGGGCTCTTATGGCCAAGACACTCATAGGATTGGATATCGGCTCAAGTTCCGTAAAGGTGATAAACCTGCGGAAGACGAAGCGTGGATATGAGCTGCTGAATTTCGGCATTGCGCCGCTTCCGCCTCAGACCATCGTCGACAGTTCGCTGATGAACTCCGGCGCCGTCGTAGAGGCAATCAGGCGTCTCATTCAGTCTCAGGGCATTAAGACCAAGGAATGCGCTCTGAGCGTTTCCGGTCACAGTGTAATCATCAAGAAAATCTCGCTGCCTCAGATGACCAAGGCCGAACTTGAAAACTCGATCCAATGGGAAGCTGAGCAGTACATCCCCTTCGACATCAACGACGTTAACGTCGATGTTCAGATACTCAATCCGACCAGCACTGAGCAGGGGCAGATGGACGTTCTTCTGGTTGCGGCCAAGAAAGACCTTATATATGACTTCACCGCAGTTGCTTCCGAGGCCGGCCTCAAATCAACTATAGTTGATGTCGACGCCTTCTCGGTAGCGAACGCTTTCGAAGCAAATTATCCTATTCCGCCGGATCAAACCATTGCGCTGGTCAATGTCGGTGCCAGTGTAACCAACATTGTGGTAATCGCTAATCGTGTTACCGCATTTACCCGCGATATCACCATAGGTGGAAACCAGTTCACAGAAGAGATTCAGAAACAACTGGGTCTGTCATACGAAGAAGCCGAGGATCTTAAACTGGGCGGCGATGCCGGTCTGGATGCCGATTCAGTCATTCCTCAGGAAGTCGAGAGCGTAATTCAGGAAGTGGCCGACAGCCTCTCCTCCGAGATACGCCGTTCACTCGAATTCTATCAGGCCACCAATCAGGAAGGCGACATCGACAAGCTTTATCTGTGCGGTGGAACCTCCAAGCTTTCAACTTTAAGAAGCATACTCGAAAGCCGGATCTCAATCCCGGTAGAGTTAATGGATCCTTTCAGAAATATTAAAATCAATCCCAAGATTTTCGACGTGGAATTCATCCGCAACGTTGCGCCGATGGCGGCAGTTGCAGTGGGGCTCGGACTTAGGAGGTTTGAAGACTGATGATTAAAATAAACCTTCTACCAACTAAAAAAACACGTAAACGCGGCTCGATCCAGCAGCAGATGATTATCTTTGCCGTGGTGCTTGCCGCTCTGGGCATAATGCTGTATTCCGTTTATTCTGCGGAAGCAGAAAAAGTTGCCAAGCTGGAGCAGCAGAAATCTCAGGCCCAGGCTGAGATGACGCGTCTTGAGGGAATTATCGGAGATATAAACTCCATCCAGGAGAAAAAGGCCGAGCTCAAGACAAAGCTTGACATTATCGAAATGCTCAAAAAGCAGAAGATTGGGCCGGTTCGCATTCTTGATGAGATCAGCACCATAATTCCCAAGCGCGTATGGCTGGAAAGTCTGAATCAAGTCGAGGATATGCTGCATTTTTCTGGAATGGCAACAGACCACAAGGAAGTCGCCATTCTTATGAAAAATCTTGAATCTTCTCCATTCTTTTCGAATGTGGAATTGATTTATATCAAACAAGTGGCCGACAAAGAAGGCAATGGCGCGCTGGTTATGCAGTTCGAAATCAACTGCGTATATCTTTTGCCACAAGGCTAATATTCAGGAGCTTTACGATGGGTGATTTACTCGATCGTTTCGGAAAAATACCACTCTTTCAGAAAATCGTGATGATGATTCTGATCGTCGTGGTCATTATTGGGCTCTTTTACGTCCTTGTGCTGTCTCCTGAAAAATCTAAGCAGGATACCATAAAGAACGAAATCCAGAAGACCCAGAAAGACATGGAAGAAAAGCGCAAGATGGTTGAAGATCTTTCCACTTACAAACGCGAAGTGGACAAGCTCGACCAGGATCTCAAGCGCGCTTTAAAGCTTCTGCCCAACAAAAGCGAGATTCCGTCTCTGCTTCAGAAGTTCAGTTCTCTGGGTACAAAGGCCGGTCTGGAAATGGTTACCTTTGAACCAAGACCGGAAATCATGATGGAGTTTTACGCCGAAGTTCCGGTGTCTCTGACTCTTTCGGGCACCTATATTGAAATAACGAATTTCTTTGATGCCATAGGCAAGCTTCCCAGAATTGTGAATATAAAGGATTTCAACTTCAAGAGAGACCTGGAAAAGCAGACAGAGTTGAAAACCACAAAAAAACTGTTGTTTACGACATGCATAGCAACGACTTTCCGTTTCCTTCCGGAAGAAGAAATAGCGGCTATAGCAGCAGCCAAAGCTGAAGCTGAAGCTAAAGACACTAAAAAAGCAGCTCCGGAAAAAAGCGCAAAGGCGCATTGAAATGAAAGTTAATCCGGTAACAGCCTGATAAAGCGGGAACCGAGATGCAGAAAGATAGAATAAAAGTGATTTCGATAATGAACAAGATGGCCTTAGCCGTCGTCCTGCTCATGGTTATGATTGGCTTTTTAAATTCGTGCGCCGATGAGATTTCATTCAAGCCAACCAAGGATAAGGACAAAGAAGAGCCGAAGCAGGAGGCTGTCGCTGTTGCAGAAGAGAGTACCGCACAGCTTCAGGAAGATTATGTTTATACATCTGTAGGCAAGCGGGATCCTTTCCGCTCGGTCTTCGATGAAATGGGTGTTGATGCTGAGGATCTCGGAGGAGAAATACCCACCAGTCCTCTGCAGGAATACGAAGCCAGCTCTTTCGAACTGGCAGGAATTGTGTGGGGAGTTGCTTCTCCGGTAGCTATGGTGATTGCCCCTGATGGTCAGAGCTATATCGTAAAAGTCGGTACTCTGATGGGCCAGAACTGGGGTAAAGTCACCAAGATAATGCGAGATCGAATTATAATAACAGAGGTCTCCCGCAATCCAAGCGGACCTAAGATTATCAATCAGATTGAAGTGAAGCTCCGTGTTGAGGAGTTGAAAACAGGGCTGAGCGGTTACGGTTATGAAACAATCGAAAAGGCTCTGGAAGAGGACGAGACAGAAACCGCTGAATGATGGAGATTTCCAGATGAATCTGGTTATAAGCAGGCAAAGAAGGAGAATTTGGATGAGGTCGGTAGCTAATATCGCCGTATTGTTGATGTTCACGGCACTTATTGCTTGTGCATCCAGCAAGCAGCAGGAGCCGGGCCCCGCAGATAATATGAATATTGCGGCGCCTCTGGCCAGTCTGGAGAAAGTGACCGTAGAGCAGGAAGCGTCAGACACTCTGATTAAGCTGTCTGGTAAGGGAAAGATGGATTATTCTCTTTTCAGACTGTCTGAACCTCAGCGTCTTATCGTGGATTTCTCCTATTGCAAACAGGGTGAACTTCCTGATCTGACTGAAGTGAACAACGGTCTCGTAAATATGATCACCGCCAATGAATTCAAGGATGGTGAGCGTGAGATCGTGCGCATTATGGTCGGACTGGATAAGGAAACCGATTTCACCGTCAGCGAAAGTCCCGATGGAGTGATCTTAAGAGTTGCTCATCCTGAGGGCTATAATCCGGTAATCGGAAATGCACCTGTTGAGACCCAACCCGTTGAGAATGAGAAACCCGCTGTAGCTGAAACATCGGAAGCCGCTCCTTTGGAATCGTCTGCAACGGTCACGGAAGCAATGCCTGCTTGTGTTCCCGGCGAACCGATATTCCTGGTTCAGGCCAACGGACGCCGTTCTTCCGACGTTACGCTTAACGGAATCAACATTAATCGCAGTGAAAACGGCGTTGCTCTCGACTTCAATATGAAGGGTCGCGTCGCCGAAGGTTCGTATGACATTTTCCGTCTGTGCGAGCCCGAGCGCATTGTAATAGATATTTACGGCGCAAACGCCGGCAAGAATCTTGATCGTATGGGTGACGGCGAGTTCGTAAGCAAACTGCGCGTAGGTCGTCATGCCGATAAGGTTCGCATCGTAGCCGACATGAACAGAATGGCTCCTTCATTCGAAATCAATTCCGATAATCAGAATTTCCAGCTTGCTCTGCTTGATTCAAAGAGCACCGAAACAGCTCCTGTTGCTGTCGCTGTCGCGGAGAAACCCGAAGCTGCCGAAGTAAAGCCTGCTGAAGTAAAAGAAAACAAAACAGTTGCCGAGCCCGTAGCGGTAGTTGCGGTAACTGAAGAAAACGCCAGAGTTCTGAAGATCGACTTCAAACAGACCGATTCCAGTTCGTCTGTAATCGTAGGGTTGTCAAACAATGTCGATTATCAGCTTGTTTCCGGTTCCGATAATCAGCTCATTCTCGAGCTCCCGAAAACCAGCATTCCCGAAAATCTGGAACAGAGTCTGGACACCAGTGAATTCGACAGCCCGATAAGCCTTGTAAGTTCTTTCCAGTCTGAGGAAGATCCGACGAAGGCTCTGGTTATTGTTCAGTTGAAAAACGAAGCTCCTAACAGTTTATCCTTCGATAATGGTCAGCTTGTATGGAAGTTCAGCAATCCGGTCGGAATGGGCGGAGAAGGCAACAACTACGGACAGATCTCCATTGCTGAAAACGGCGAAACAGTAGTCGAATATCAGGCTTCCGAAGCCGCTGGCGTAATCGGCGCTGTCACAACTGCTGCCGAAGCCGGTGTCGGAGCAAAGCGTGAAGGCCAGAGAATATCCCTGGAACTCAAAGAAACCGACATCCTGGATGTTCTGCGTCTTATCGCCGATGTTTCCAAGCTTAACATTATTGCCGGTGACAATGTGCAGGGTACCGTCACGGTTCGTCTGCTCAATGTTCCCTGGCAGCAGGCTCTTTCAATAATCCTGCGCTCCAAAGGTCTGGGCCAGGAACGTCTGGGCAATATCATCCGTATTGCTCCTCTGACTGAGCTGCAGGCCGAGAGTGAACTCAAAATCAGCCGCCTAAAGGCTAAACGTGAGTTCGAGCCACTGTCGACCCGCCTTATTCCTCTGAGCTATGCCGATGCGGCAACGATGGTAGCTCAGGTATCCTCTGTTCTCTCGGCGCGCGGTACTGTAAGTTTTGATCAGCGTACAAATGTTCTGATCGTTCAGGACATCGACGAGAACATTACTAAAGCCGAAGCTCTTGTAACCAAGTTGGACCTTCAAACTCCGCAGGTTATGATTGAGGCCAAGATAGTCGAAGCTACACATACCGGCGAACTCGGTTTCGGTATCCAGTGGGGCGGCTATTACACCATGAGTGAGCAGACCGGAAACGCTACCGGACTTACTTTCCCGGCCAACTGGGGTGTAAGCGGCGCGACCGATTCGGCAGCAGGACCGGGAATGCCTAATACTTCCTCTACTCCGTCATGGGCTATAAATCTGCCGGCACAGCAGGCCACCAGCGGTCTGGGATTCAACTTCGGCAGTGTCAACAACTCGGCCAACCTGGCTCTGCGCCTTTCGGCAATGGAGTCCAGTGGTCACATAAAGATTCTTTCTTCTCCGAAAATTACCACCCTGGACAACAAGGAAGCCTCCATCGAGCAGGGTATGGATCTACCGGTAATCGCTCTTACAGTAACCGGTCTGCCGACTACAAAGATGATTGAAGCTCTCTTGAAACTTACGGTTAAACCGCACATCACCGCTGACGGCAGCATAATAATGAACATCGACATCAAGAAAGAGGAGCCGGACTTTTCAAGAGTCAACTCACTGGGTGACCCGGCCATCGTAAAGAAGTCTGCCAAAACAGATGTTCTGGTTCGCACCGGAGAAACCACGGTTATCGGCGGTATCTACACTAAGAAACTCCAGGTAGTTGACAAGGGTGTTCCTGGACTTTCAAAGATACCGATTTTAGGCTGGCTGTTCAAGAGCCGCAACAAGAATACAGAGAAGACCGAATTGCTTATCTTCGTAACGCCGAGAATCGTTACAAGAACAGCTTCGACTCTTACGGCTGATTAATAAAGGCGCACAGCCTTAAAAATGAAACCTTTCGGGAGGATGTGATGAAACGCTGGATAATCGGCTTGGCAATTTTGATATTGCTTTCATCTATGGGCTGCGAGGCTCAGGATAATAATGGGCTGTTCCATTTGGGAAACTTGAGTTGTGCGCAGGAGGAAGCTCCTGCCTTGGATTCAACTGATAGTGTTCTGTTCGCCGCAGATGGTATATACGATCTTGAGGTCGCAAAATATGCAGGCGCTCAAGCAGGCTATTATGTGCGGCCCTGGTTGGGAAACAAAAGAGTTTCCAGCCAGAAAGACGCCCTCTCCCGTGGAGAAGGCAATGACATAAGAATCAAGGGTTTAGAGGTCAGGTATGAAGCCCTTGGTCTTGAAATCGAGAAATTATTCATCCCTCAGAATTTTACAATCAGTCCTCAAGGAGTTATGGTACCCGAAGTTAATATTATGCCTTATGAAATCAGAAACCAGATTCTGGAGTACTGGGCGAAAAACGCATACGCTGATGTTGATAATGCCAGGACATATTTCCATGTAGATGCCAATGGCGGCACTGCCGACTGCACTAACTTTTCGGCAGAAGACGACTGTAACGGATACTCTTGTGTAACCAGCAGTGTCAGCAGTCTTGATACCGATTCCGCTGGAAAATGCATGCCTACGTGTACCCTTGAGAGCGGCTGTGCGAAAAACTGTTTTAACATGACTTCCGGTGAAGCAGGCGCTGAAGTGGAATCTCCATTCTGTTACCCCGGTCATGTAGAACCGAAAAGCTGGTGCGACACAGGTGCCGGGGATCTCGGTTACTGCAGACCGACATGTTTTGAAACGGGCTATTGTCCTCCTGTAACTTTACCCGATGGAACTGTCGCTCTGGAATATGACTGCATGGACGGTTACTGTTATCCCAAGGGAACCCAGGTCAATCCACACAAAGGCGAGAACCTGATCGTCAAGATAAAAGCTCTGGCGGAAGGTTCGAATGGAGACGATTTTACTTCGAATACATACACCTTCAATCTCAGAGTTTGCCGCGGCTGCCTGCTCTCCTTCCATGGCACCTATTGTGGCATGACTGGAACTGCTATTTCAGACGCACTCAGTGACGGTGGTTTCAAATGTAGTCCCATGTTCCTGGGGCAGGATATTGAAGTCGATTGTTCACTGTTCAATAATTGCAGAACTTTCTTCTGTGAAGAAATAATGGAATTGGAAAGTTTATAAAACGCGGTCTATTGTTTGATAAAAAACCCGCCCAATCTAGGACGGGTTTTTTGTTTGAACAAATCATTGACTAATAAAGCCATGTTGATATCTTTCACATATGCGTTATTGGATCTGAGCAGTTCAGCGGAGGAAAGAATTATGAAAAAGTATGTCTTCGTTCTGGTTATCGTAATTGCAGCCTTTGTGGCTTTGTCATGCAGCGACAGTACAAGCGACTGTGAAAATTTCTGCGAAAGAATGCAGACCTGCGATGAAACCGGAGTATGGTCCGACGATCAGACTACACGCTGTAAGGAAGCCTGTACTGATGCTGATGAAGAAACCGAACTTGATGTGGAAAGACACAGTTGTGTACAGTTTGAAGATTGCATCCAGTTTATGAGCTGTACGGCAGCCGGTGGTCCGGATCACATGAGCGGCGATGAAAGCGACGGCGACGCCGAAACTGAAGCCGAAGGTGTCTGATATTCTTTGATGATATGTCGGGGTGCGTGTCTTGAAGCACGCACCCTTTTTGTTTTTTATGGATTCTGATATAATCTCAGCGTTTATACAGCCCAGGCCATAGTGCAATGAATGAGATCAGAAGATATATCAGACAAATCGCATTGCCGGTAGCACTGCTGAGCTTTTTAATGCTGTGTTCATGCGGTGACGAAAAGGCCAATAAGGAAGACTGCCGGGCTGTCTGCCTGATGATACAGCAATGTGAACCGCAGGCGTATGTTACAGAAGAACGTCTGGCTGTCTGTTATGCCGGTTGCGATAACGGCAGTATTTACATGAAGAAAGATTACTCGGTCTGCCTGGCTGAAGAAAGCGGCAGTTGTGAAGATTTCGACGCCTGCCTTCTGGCTGTGGACAGCGGAGCATATGAGGAAGATACTGCAAATACAGGCGACTGATTCAACAGGCCGCCTATGAGGTGAATAATTGGAGTTTTCCAGCAGAAATAAAAAAGCCTGTCTTATGATGATCTTCATCACGGTTATTTTCTTAATTGCCTCTGCCTGCGGCTCAGACAAACCTACTCAGTCAGAATGCAAATCCTATTGCAGCCATGTTCTCGAATGCGATGACACCGGGCTGAAAAATGAAGAATGGCTTGCCGAATGCAACGACCGTTGCACTTTTGATGAAAAGGAAGCCAGTTTCTTAAGCATCAACAAAGATGTCATCGCCTGCACGGAAATCGAAGACTGCAAAGAATTCCGCATCTGTGTTAAGTCCGGCGGAGATGGCTGGAGCACTTTCGAAGAGTAAAAAGCATCTGTTCCGCCTCATGAATTGCGAGCCTGTCCGCCGAATAAATTCAAAGCCAACTCCAAGTTATCATTTGACCTTAATTCAGGTTATGGTATAGTGCCTTACTCAAATTTGGTTAGCTTTAGACTCTTTTGGAGATTGAAAATATATAAGCGCTTGGATCGCTTACAGGACTAACATCGAAGGGGTGTGTAATGGCGAAGAAATTTGATATCAACATGAAAAGAGTGGTCGGATTCGCGGGTCATGCCGGATCCGGCAAGACAACAATCTGCGAATCGATTCTGTACCTCACCAAGACCGTTGACCGTCTGGGAAGAGTTGCAGGCGGACAGTCTAACATGGACTTCGAGCCGGAAGAGCAGAAAAGGCTCTATTCGGTTTCCACTTCTTTCCAGGATGTCGTATACAAAAACAATCAGATTTTCATCGCCGACACACCGGGACTTTCCGACTTCTACGGAGACTCCATCAGTGTGTGCTCACAGATGGGTGCAGTTGTTATGGCTGTTGACTCCGTTACCGGAATAAGATTCAACACCGAGCGCATCTACGATTTTCTGTCCGGAAGAAAATCGCCGATGCTTTTCTTCGTCAACAAGCTCGACGACGAGCAGGCTAATTTCGACAAAGCCGTACAGGGCATCAGCAATTCAATCGGCGTCGAACCGGTAGTGCTGCAGATCCCCGTCGGTATCGGCCCCACTCTTAAGGGCATAGTCGATATTCTTGAGCAGAAAGCTTACATATATAACGACGAGAGCGGCAAGCCGACCGTCACCGACGTTCCCGCAGATCTGGCTGATAAAGTCACCGAAATGCGCAACGCCGCCATCGAACGTCTGGTCGAAGGCAACGACGAAATAATGATGAAATACCTCGACGGCGAGGAAGTGTCTGACGACGAAGTGAAGTCCTGCCTCATGTCGGGTACCGCTTCGGGCGCTTTCATTCCGCTGTTCTGCGGTGCGGCCAATAAAAATATCGGCATCGACCGTCTGCTGGATATGATTCTGGCCTGTGTGCCTTCTCCCGACAAAGAGCCCGCCCGCGAGCTGACCAATCCCGCCGGCGAAAAGAAATCGCTTACAATCAAAGAAGAGGGCGGTTTCACCGGCTATGTCATCAAGACCATCGCCGACCCCTTCGCCGGCAAAATCAGCGTACTGCGCATTCTCTCCGGTAAAATAAAATTCGACGACACCATCCTGTGTGTGCGCACTCAGGATAAAGACCGCCTTGGCAAGCCTTTCCTTATGAAGGGCAAGGATCATCCCGAAGTCGAAGAAGTCGGCGCGGGCGATATCGTTGGCGTATCCAAGCTTAAGGACGTTGAAACCGGTGACACGCTTACCAGTGATCTGTCGAGCAAGTTCGCCATCGAAAAAGTCAAGATGCCGGCGGCCATGGTTACTTACGCCATCTATGCCAAGGGTAAGGGCGAAGAAGACAAGATCGGCATCGCGTTCCGTCGTGTAACCGAAGAAGATCCTACTCTGCGCTTCTATCGCGAAGATCAGACCAAAGAGTTCCTCTTCGCCGGACTGGGACAGACTCACATTGACGTTATGGTCGAAAAGATCAAGCGCAAGTTCAAACTCGAAGTCGAACTGCGTGAGCCCAAGATTCCGTACCGCGAGACCATTCGCGGCAACGCCGATGTTCAGGGCAAATACAAAAAGCAGACCGGCGGACGCGGTCAGTACGGCGACTGCCACATGAGAGTTTCGGCTCTGCCGCGCGGCGAAGGCTTCAAGTTCGTCAACTCGGTAGTCGGCGGCGTTATTCCCAAGCAGTATATTCCCGCCATCGAAAAGGGTGTTGTCGAAGCCATGGAACGCGGCGAACTTACCGGCAACCCGGTGCAGGACGTTCAGGTAGATGTCTACTTCGGTTCCTATCATGCAGTAGACTCTTCCGAAATGGCGTTCAAGATGGCCGGTTCAATGGGCTGGAAGAAGGCTATGGCCGAATCTTCGCCCGTTCTGCTTGAGCCGGTATACAAGGTCAGAATCTACGTTCCGTCCGATTTCGTGGGCGGCATGTACGGCAACGTTTCTTCGCGTCGCGGTCGCGTGCTGGGCAGCGACAACATGGGTCGTCTCGAAGTGGTCAACGCCGAAGTCCCGCTGGTCGAACTGCACGGACTGTCTCCCGACCTGCGCGCCATGACCGGCGACCGCGGTTTCTTCGAAGCCGAATTCCTGCGCTATGAGGAAGTTCCGGGCAACATCGTCGAGAAGGTCGTCGAAGCCTACAAGAAGACCCAGGCGGAAGAAGCCAAAGAAAAAGAATAATCTGCGCTATCAGGCAAATCGAAAGGCCGGGAATTTTCCCGGCCTTTTTGTATAAGTGTTGATGTACATTTTAACGTAAATGGCGCTATTCGAATGAAATAAGTGTTTTACTGTTCTCCTCGAATAAACATATTTTTTCTTTTTCCATATGAAGGCGAAAAATAAGATCACCTTCTAATTCAATTCCTTTTTGTCTCACTTCTTCAACTATTTTGCTTATATTTTTTTCTAGATCTCTGAAAACCCAATGTTGCTTATCGTGATTGAATATTATATTTGTAGAAATTCCAGATGACATTACACCGCCACCAAATGGGGCATATACACTGCCATCTGGAAATTCAATTGATGCGTTAACATGCTTATTTCTTATGTTTTTAAGTTGAGCTTCAGAAAGTGGTGGTGCTGCATTTATTCCTATAATCCGAAATTTCTCAATTTGTTCTGGCCAATTGTTGTGTAGAATTTCAACGAGTCTTCTTTCACACCAATCTCCATGTTTGCCAACAGCAATCAGGAAAAATTTGTCTTCAGTAACATATGCAAAAAGTAACGCGATTGTTCTTTCTACAAATTGAGGTCGTTTTTTGTCTGGAGTATTGCCCAGATGCAAATGGTGGATACCCCAGTCATTAAGAAGCTGGTCATTGTATCTCGCATCCAGTAAATTTATACTTAGATACGAATTAAGGTCTTTTCCTGTAACGACTGCTTCCTTAATTACCTCAATTGAATTAAGGAATTCCGCTGAGCAAGAAAACTCTTTACTTATGAATATTTCCCGACATTTATTGCTAATGATTCTCTTCTGAACATTAAAATACTTTATTGCTATATCAAGTGGCTTATCTGTTTCCTCTACGTTATAGCCCCATTGACCTAGTTGTTGTTTCAGGTAATTTATCCAGTCATTGTATAAATCTATTGATATCTGACCGATCATGATTGTCTTCAATCCATTGGAATTTCTATCTTCAAATCTTCCCTCTCACCTAAAAACACGCTCTGATCAGGCAATATTTTCCCGTCAGCTTCACTTATCCGTCAGCGCCGCCATAATCGCAGCGCAGCCGCCGTTGCGCAGATATTCGGCATGGTCAGCGACGCTTGCGAATTCTTTCCTACAGATTTCGGCGCATTCCATTTTTCCGCCGCTTGCTTCAAGAAACCGGCTTATAAGCGTTTCGGCTCTGGCGCTGAAATCTTCTGAAGTCCAGATATCCTTTACGCCCTGGCGCTCGAATTCCATGGCCAGCAGCCAGAGCGCCGCGCCCAGCGCTCCGCAGGCTGCGCCCGACAGTCCGATTCCGCCGGCAAAGCCCGCCGCAATTGTGCATTGCATTTCGGATGCGCCCAGTCGGCGCGCCGTCTCCGCCGCGCAGCTTAGGGGAGCATCTGGAGCCTGGCTGGTATTGTCGGTCAGAAATCCGTCGATCTCGTGCAGGGCTTCGTTTGCATATCTGGCGGACATGCGCACGCATTTGTATGGGCCGCCTTTAAGAAAATACAGCACAATTTTTGCCGGAGATTTCCAGTCGGTGTGCGTCAGCTCGCGGCAGTTTACCGCGCCGTTCGAGCTTCGGAAGCGCTCGATCAGGCGCTTTGCGGCTTCAATCGCCAGCGCTTCGCTTTGTGAACCGGCTCCATAGCGGCTGAAAATTTCGGCTCCCGCGGCCAGCGTTGCGCCCCAGAGCATGCCGCACTGAAAGCCGCGTCTGAATATGCCGCCCGCCAGCGGAATAGAACTGCGTTCTTCGAGCCTGTTTTCTCTGTCGTAAGCTCGATTGAGAACATAAACCAGAGCTTCGGAACAGGTGCCCAGTTTGAGAAAAGTTTTCACTGTTTTCAGTGATGATATCCGATGCTCTGGTTCTGGCATTTACTGACCTTCTTATCTATTGGGGGTTGTCACCCTCAGATTTTCCCTCTTATATAAAAATACACTCTGGTCGGAATGCTTTCGCCGCCCATGGTTTCGCCGAAGAGATATTCGCGTGGATATTGTATGTATCGGCTGGAGACGCTTCTGGCCCGGCGATAGGGAATTGAAGTGCCGTTGCGGTCGTAAGTTTTTTTCGAGAGTATGAAGCCGTTGTTGTTGTTGCTCTGCCACAGGCTGGGGAACTGCAACAGGTCGAACATGGCCAGTCCTACTTCCATTTTGCCTTCCCAGAAGGTGTAGCCGAAGTTGGCGTTGAGAATAAAATACTGATCGACTTTGATCAGGCCGTAAGTGGTGTTCTTAGTGCTGCCATCCTTAAGCTCTTCTTTGGTATACACCGCTACCGGGCCTTTGCCTTCATATCGCACCCAGCCGCCCATACGGTCCTTGTCATACGAGAAAGTCAGGAACTCGGCGTGCGCCAGGTGCGTCAGGAAATTCTGACGCTCGGTCTGCGAAACATAATGCCCGAAGAGATTGAATGCAAAACCCTTATAGGACGTGTTGAAGCCCACGTTGGCCTTGTGCATGGGCGTTTCTTTGTGGACTGTAGTTATATCATCCAGATTAACGTCGTCTTTGCTTATGCTGAAAATCTCGCCCGGGTCGCTTTCAAAGATGGTGTTGGAAATTTTGGATCCGCCCACATCAAAATAGGCTTTCTGTGACAGGCGCTGATAGAAATCGTTCTTGTCTTTGACATAACTGTCGATCAGCTCATCCTTGTTGTCGACCCAAATTTTTTCGAAGCTGTAATTGACGAAGAGTTTAAGCCAGCTTGTGGCGCGGTAGCGTGCCGCCACTTCGAAGCCCAGCGCCGAGGCATTGACATCGTTGTTGAAGTTGAAGGGATTATTACGCTTGTCATCCAGCCAGTTTTCCGGCGAGAAGGGGTTGAGCGCCCAGTAGAGCTTTTCGGGGTCGCCGTTGAACAGTATGAGATCGCGCACGATGTTGTAGAAAAAGTCCGCATTGACTTCGACGCGCTTGCTGAAACGGCCCGAATAGCCGAATTCTGCGGTGTAGATTTTCTCGGTGCTCAGATTCGAATTGCCCTCGAAAAGCAGATCGGCTTCGCGGGTTACATCCGGTATGGTTAAAAGGCTGTCGAGCTTTGAAGTCTGTGCCGTAGTTGTAATGTCTGCCAGGCGCATTTTCATGTTGGATTCGAAATAGGCTGGATTTCTGAAAGCCGCACCGCCCGAGATCCGCAAAGCATGGTCTTTGTGCGGGAAGAAAATAAGAGCGCCTCGCGGAGCGATGTTGTGTATGTCCTCGCTGCCGGATTCGTCTACGTTCAGCATGTCCCAGCGCACACCGGCGTTGAAGAGGAACCATTCCCAGGGGTAAAGGTCGTTCTGCAGAAAGAGCGAATAATTGTTGGTCTGCGTACTCTTATCGACCAGATCCGGCGAATCCAGCGTAACGATGCGCACATCGCCGCCGGCATATATGCGGTCGAGACCTGCGAACTCGTGCTCGTAACTCAGTTCAAGGTCGGCGGTATGCCCGACTGAGTGAATATTCTGACTTTCGGGGGCATCGATGCTCAATTGCAGAATGTTGGCTTCGCGCCACTCCGTCCATTCGTCCCGGCTCATACCCTGATAATCCGGGTCGAACCACAGCGGATCAGTTACGATATTACCCGGAATGGGAAAATTGAACCCGGCGTCCAGATTGATGTATGACCAGTAGAACTGTCCTTTGAGTCCCTGCCACTGACCGTTGAGTTTGACATATGTCTGCGTGGCTTCCGGCGAGACAGGTCCAACCAGCGAAAATATTTTCGCAGCGTCAGTTCTGTTTGCGCCACCGGCCAGAGAGAAGGAAAAGTCTTTTGAAATCTTATAATCCACATAGGCATTGGCGCTGATGGATTCCAGCGCATCAGCCGTTCTGTCGTCGTAGGAGCTGAGCTGGTGATAGCCGCCTGATATTTTATAGCCGAGGTTTTCCTTGCGGTCACCATATACCGACGTCGCGGTGGTGCCGTTGGGACCGCTGAAGAGCGAATAAGCGAAGCCCTTAAGATCCTCTGGTTTTTTTGTGTAGATGTTCACTACACCCGAAAAGGCGTTGGTGCCATACAGCACGCTGCCGGGCCCGCGTATGACTTCAATGCGGTCGATATCGTCCTGTACAACAGGCAGCGCCTCCCAGAAGGTTATGCCGAACAGATCGACATAAACCGCTCTGCCGTCAATCAGCGTAAGCATCTTGTTAGAGCCTTCGCGGTTGAAGCCGCGCGCGGTGATGTTTTTATCTGCCGGTGAAATCTCCATGAAATCCAGACCCGGCAGGCTGCGCAGAGCGTCTACGAAAGATGGCGAAGCGTAATTGCGCAGGTCTTCGGATTCAAGCACCGAAATCGCCACTGGCGAGCGCGAGATTTCCTGCTCGGTTTTAGTGGCCGAAACAATACGGGCTTCGGTTTCGGCGGTGTAGAGCGCAAACTCTTCATCCAGATCGTCTTCCTGTTCCACCGTATTGTGTTCCGGTTCGACTGTCGGCTGATCCTCGAAGCTTTCCTTTCCTGATTTTCGGCTTGAGGTGCTCTCAGGCTGTATGGCTTCGGCCTCGCTGGTGCGTATCTCCGGCTCGATTGGCACAACTGCTGCTGTCTCTGCCGGAGTTTCACTGGCAGGATTCGCAGTGCTCTCAGTTGCCGGAGCGGGCGCAGGCACCGGAGCGACTGCAACAGGAGCAGCAGCTTCGACTACCTTCACCATTTCGGGCGAATCTTTGGAAGCATAAAGTGTATATTCACGGCCACGCGCATCATAGGCGATGGCATAGTATTCGATTCCGGGGTGTGAAACGTCGCGGTATGAAATGGTGGCCAACCAGATATCGGTACTGTTTTTCCTGGGTTTAAGGAAGGTTGTTTTATATGAGCTGGTCATAAGGTTGCGGTGGAACACCAGTGCATAGTCGATTTTTATACGACCCGGATCTATGGTGAATTCGAGTTTGAGCGGCTTGTCTACTATTGCCTTGTCAGGCGGGTAGTGCTCGACAGTTATTTCCTGCGCTAACAGCGGTGCCGAAACAAAGCTGCACAGCAATATCGCAAATATAAAAATCAGAGTCGAACTCAGAGTGGACTTCATCTTTAATACCTCTAACCGACTTGAAACGTGGCTTTGAAACCAGTTAAACATAGCATTTGCCAATATAATGTCCAGAGTTTCCAGAACCGTGCCGCAGAATTGATGTGTATAATCAGCACGATAGCGTGTATTCAGTATAAGCTGTGTTTTATATGCCCGCGAAAACAAAAACACTTTGACGCACTGCTTGCCGCAATGTTAAAAATGAACGGTTCAATTCATAAACCCCTTGCGGAGTAATTGTGTGAGCATTCCAGATCCGGACAGCATAAAAGTAATTCTGGCCACCGACTGCGGCAGTACCACTACCAAGGCCATTCTCTTCGAAAAGGTCGGGGACGAGTATCGCCAGACTTTTCGCGGTGAAGCTCCAACCACAGTCGAAGCGCCATTCGAGGATGTGACGCGTGGAGTATTAAATGCAGCGCAGGAAGTGGAAGAGCTCTCTGGACGGAAAATACTGGACGAAAACGGGGGTTTCATTAAACCTGCCTGCGGCAAGGATGGTATCGACGTATATATCTCGACCAGTTCCGCCGGTGGCGGGTTGCAGATGATGGTGGCCGGTGTGGTGCGTCGCATGACGGCTGAATCAGCCGAACGGGCTGCACTGGGTGCCGGTTCCATCGTTATGGACACTATCGCTTCCAACGACCGCCGCCCGCCGCATCAGCAAATACAGCGCATACGCCAGTTGCGTCCAGACATGATATTGCTCTCTGGCGGTGTAGACGGCGGCGCACGCTCACATGTGGTTGAACTGGCAGAACTTATAGCTGCAGCCGACCCCAAACCACGCCTGGGCTCTACCTGCAAGCTGCCGGTGATTTACGCCGGGAACAAAGAAGTACAGGAAGAGATAACCCGTATTCTGGGAGACAAGACCGATCTGGATCTGGTAGCCAATCTGCGCCCGGTGCTGGAAAACGAAAACCTGGGTCCGGCGCGTGACCGCATACATGATCTTTTCATGGAACACGTTATGCAGCAGGCACCGGGATATCGCAAGCTCATGTCTTTGGCCGATGTCCCCATAATGCCCACGCCCGGCGCAGTCGGGCTCATAATCCAGAACGTGGCCGAGCGCAAGGGCTTGAACGTTGTCGGCGTTGATATCGGAGGTGCTACTACCGATGTCTTCTCGGTATTCGATGGCAATTTCAACCGCACTGTTTCCGCCAACCTCGGCATGAGCTACTCGATCTCTAACGTAGTTAAAGAGGCTGGCCTTGAGAATGTGTTGCGCTGGGTGCCTTTTGAAATCGACGAAAGACCGCTGCGTAATGCAATTAAAAATAAAATGATCCGTCCGACTACCATTCCGCAGTCTTTGAGCGATCTGATAATAGAACAGGCCATAGCCCGCGAGGCCCTGCGTCTGGCTTTCATACAGCACAGGGATTTTGCAACTACCCTAAGCGGCATACAGCAGGAGCGCAGCATCTCCGATGCCTTCGAGCAGAGCGGAGGAGGAGCCAGTATTGTCAGCATGATGAAACTGGATCTGCTGGTAGGTTCCGGCGGTGTGTTGTCGCATGCACCCTCGCGCTGTCAGACTGCATTAATGTTGCTGGATGCTTTCCAGCCGGAAGGATTTACTACACTGGCGGTCGATTCGATCTTCATGATGCCGCATCTGGGGGTGCTGTCCGCACTGCATCCGCAGGCTGCTGCCGAAATCTTTGAGAAGGACTGCATGATCTATCTGGGTGATTGTATCTGTCCACTCGGAAACGCTAGGCCGGGTAAAGCCTGTTTCAGTCTGCGTCTGGAAAGCAGTGACGGCTTTGTTCTCGAACGCGAACTCTCATATGGTGAACTGGCGCTGCTGCCGCTGGGTACAGGAGAAGAAGCCCGCGCTGTGTGCCGACCCGAGCGCAATTTCGATTTTGGCGCGGGTCGGGGCAGAGTCGTTGAAAAGGTTGTGCGCGGCGGCGAAGTTGGCTTGATTATAGACTGTCGCGGTCGTCCTCTGACGTTACCGCAGGAAGCCTTGGCCCGCACACGTCAGCTTGCCGAATGGATGAAGATTCTCGAAATCTATCCCGCCGACAGATTCGAATCTGTTGTTAAGGCATACGGCGGCGTTGCGGAAAGGAGCGTCTGATGGCTCATTCCTACACGCCAGGCTTGAAAGTTACGCGCTGTACGCTTCTTAAACGTCGTCGGCTGTTGCCTATAAAAGGCCGCGTTGTTGTCAATCGCGGCGATATGGTCGAACCAGAAACGGTAGTGGCATGCACTGAACTGCCCGGTGACGTGTTTCCTGTTAATGTTGCCAATCTCATCGGTGTCAGCCCCAAAGATGTGGCGGGAGCCATGCTGAAGCAGAAGGGTGAGGCGGTTGAAAAAGGTGAAACTCTGGCGCGTTCGTCGTCGTTCTTCGGGCTTTTCAAATCCGAGGTCGCAGCTCCTGCTTCCGGCATTATTGAAACGGTTTCCGGCATAACCGGTCAGGTAATAATCCGCGGTGCGGCGCTGCCAGTAGAAGTGCGGGCTTATATAAAAGGCCGAGTGGTGGATGTCTTTCCGGAAGAAGGTGTCGAAGTAGAAACAGTGGCTACTTTCATTCAGGGAATATTCGGTGTCGGCGGCGAGGTCAGCGGAATTCTGCATGTAACATCCGAATCACCCGGACAGATATTGAGCGAAGACCTGATAAGCTCCGATCAGCGCGGATGCATAGTTGTCGGTGGGAGCGTTGTTACCGCCGGGGCTTTGCGCAAAGCAGTTGAATGTGGAGTGGCTGCAATAGTAGTTGGCGGAATCGATGACCGCGACCTGCGCGACTTTTTGGGCTACGACCTGGGTGTCGCCATTACAGGTTCGGAAGAATTGGGGATTACACTGATCGTAACGGAAGGCTTCGGCACCATAGACATGGCTGGAAAAACTTTCGCTTATCTTAAGGAGAACGAAGGCCGCCTTGTTTCCGTCAATGGTGCTACACAGGTGCGCGCCGGTGTAATAAGACCGGAAATCGTCATTCCCATAGCAACGGCTGCGGAAGAAATATGTTACAGCGCGGAAGAACCTGTGCTGAACGAAGGCAATCTGGTTCGCTGCATCCGAACGCCGTATTTCGGGCGCATAGGGCGCGTGACCGCTTTACCGCACGAATTGCAGAGTATGGAATCCGGTGCTGTGGTGAGAGTGCTCGAAGTACAGTTCGAAAACGGTGAGCAGTGCATACTGCCGCGTGCCAATATCGAAAGAATAGAAGAGAAATAGTGCCTCAGTGTCATCGACACCAGGTACTTAAAAGCGCCTGTGCATATTGCATTTTCCGGCGTAAAATGCTAATCATACTGGACTTTGCAACGATTGCAGCGAGAGAATAGACGGTGAAGTATAAATACATATTGCCAGTAATGATTGCCGCCGGAGTGCTCTTCGCCTTTGTGCGTGTTCTGCAACCGGTACCCGAGCCGATAACGGAAGAAACCTGGGATGCCGTCGAGAAAGTCATGTCCAAAGAAGCCTGGGCGTCCGAGCCGGTGATCGTTCATCCGGTCTGGGAACACTCGGCTTTTCAGCGTTTCAGGAATCATATTCTTACCATGGGGAAGCCTACCAGCAAGGGTATATTTGCCTATCCACGTGTGTGGATGGTAATAGCCCGTGGAGCTGGAAATACCGGTTATCTGGAAGAAACGCATAAGCTTACATACGATCAGAAAATTGGTGAAGTACGCCTGCAGCGCTGGGAAAAACCGGAAGTCGAGAACCTTGTTTTTGATTTCTTCTCAAATGTCCGTCAGGCTAAAGTCAGACTCTTTGATAAAAAAGGTAAAACGCGTGCCTGCAACAACTACAGGAATCTGCACTGGGTCTGTCCTGTTCGCGACTGGAACAAGGTCGGTCAGTCTACTGTTCAGGTTAAAGGTGAATGGCAGAGCGCCGTCTGGCAGCATCCGCTGGCCCAATGGACTACAGAGGCACGGTTTGAAAATGTACCGATGGATGCTTTCATAAAAGGTCAATACGCTCTGGCCGATGCGGCCATAAATAAACTGCCCCGAGGCAGTAAAGTCAGCTTCCGCGTACTGGTTAACGACAAGGTGGTTGGAGATTTCTCAACAGCCAATAAAAAAGGCTGGAAAGACTTTCAGATCGACACCTCGGAGTTCAAGGGGATCCGGGCGACGGTTCTTTTTCAGACTTCTACCTCCAGAGATGCCATGCGTCATTTCTGCTGGCGCGCCAGCGTGATGTCTGACGATAAAAAGAGTTCTGAAAAGAATAAAACCGCAGATGAAAAAGCAGACAGCGCTCAGCCATCCGGGGAGGTCAAATGATGTTGACGCTCACTGAAGGTAAAGGCTTTATGCGTACTCGTCTGGCATATCTGCTGTTCGGCCTGCTTATTGTAGGCGGTCATCTGGCGATATTGTTTGCGACTGTCGACAACATGGGTCTGACGGACGACGACGACTTTTATGTTCCAGCCGGAGTCGAACAGGCCGACTATTTTGCAAAAATGGTAACGAAAGCCGTAAAAGGCGATTTTTCATATATCGATCATAAAAAGATCGCCAATTCTTTCCGCATAGAACACCGCCATCCCGGTGTGGCGAAAAGCATGATGGGTCTGACTTATCTGATTTTCAACCGCATTCTGGGCTGGTATGACAAGATGGACGCGGCGCGTATAGGCATAATGCTTTTCGCGGTGTGGATCGTCTATATGATCTTCCGCATGGGCTGGGAAATTTTCGGGGCGCGAGTCGGAATTTTTGCGTCGCTGGCCTTCATACTGCTGCCGCGCAGCTTCTTCCATTCGCATGTCGGCACACTCGACATCGCTGTAACCGCAACCTATCTGAGCATTATCTACTATTGCTGGCGGGCGCAGCGCGGGCACTGGATTTACATAATCCTTACCGGCGTTATGTATGGCGTGGCGATGGCTACAAAACTGAACGCGCCATTCGCCATCCTTCCCATGCTGCTTTTCTGGGCTTATCGCTGGCGGCAGGTTTCGGTTCTGGGCGAAAATGCGCCCATGACGCGCAAGCGCATCATCTGGATCATCCTTTCCGTTGGTACGCTGTCACTGCCGGTTTTCTTCATTCTCTGGCCGTGGTTATGGGTCGATACTGTCGACCGATTCATAGAATATGTTCGTTTCCACATGAATCACTACGGTATATTGCTGCTCTATCTCGGCGATATCTACAATGATCCCTTTGCACCCTGGCATGCACCTTTTGTCTATACCGGCGTGGCGACACCCTTTGTAACGCTGCTGCTGGGTCTGTCCGGGTTCTTTATCGCTCTGCGGTCGCTTAATCCGCTTTATCTTTTACGTTTTCCCGGCGGTCTGGATGAAAAGCGTGACTTCGCGCTGCTTTTTGCCGTGAATGCTTTTATCTGTATCGGCGTCGTAGCCTTCCCCAACAACCCCAAATATGGTGGTGTGAAACTGTGGCAACCCATGTTCCCGTTCTTTGTGCTGCTGGCCGGCTACGCTTTCGACATTATGCTGGATCATCTGGGTGACATCGCTAAATTAGGCGAACGAGCGAAGAAGATCGCTTTCCCCGTCGCACTTGCACTGTGTCTGACTCCGGCTTTCATAGGCATGATGCGCAACTATCCCGATCTTCTGACCTACTTCAATGAACTGGCGGGAAACCTGCCGGGTGCGGCTGAAATGGGCATGGAGCGGCAGTACTACGATCAGTGCTACAAGTCTTACATCGAATACTGGAACAGTCAGGAACAGTGGAAGAGCATTGTCGTTTCATATGAACCCAATCAGCACGAATACCAGCGTACTTATCCCTGGTATCAGCGCATGGGTAAGCTGCGCAAGGATGTGCGTTTTGCCGGACCGGATCGGGCGCGCTTCATGATTCTGACGCATGAAAGGCGCTGGCCGCGCTATCCTGATATCCTGCAGGAATATCGCAACCGTAAGGAGATTTATACTCACAGCATCTGGGGTGTTCCGCTGTACACTATTTACGACCTGAAGCCGGAAGAGGATCGCAAGAAGCCGCCCAAGCCCAGAGACGACAAAGCGGTTCGAAAACCAGGCGCAGCAATCGAATCACTGCGCAAGCAGCAGACCCTGCGCAGCAGAATCAAAGACCACAAAGCAGAACCTGTAAAAAATCCCGGACAAAAGCAGGCCGAAAAAGGAAAGAAATAAATTATCAGATCAAAGCATAATATTGATCTGACAGGCTCTATGAAGAAAAAGAAGCAGAAAAAAGGCGCTCATTTTTGAGCGCCTTTTTTTAACTTCTGATTATTCCCGGATCAATAGCAATTGTGATCGTTGACTGTTCCCGGTGTGCCATAATTGTGGTTAGTGCCGTCATACTGACTCGATGATGTGCACCAGTAAGAGGCGTAATTGTTGAGTGTGGCATCCAGGAAACGCGGATCCAGTATGTTGGCGCGGCCTTCCGTATCGCCGAAGCTGTCGGTGTAATTCAAACGGTCGACTTCGACGTTGTTGCAAATCATTACGATTTCATCATCGTCATTATCGAGAGTGATGTCGCTGCCGTAGACGTAATCAGGTGTAATGCCGCCGTTCGATGCGCTGTTTCCATTACGTGCCAGAAGTGCATATTCTCCCGGATTAAGCACCAGCGTACCAGCGATATCATGCGTTTCTCCGCCGCTGTCCGCAATGCGACAACCGCCGATTTCATGCGCGGCGTTGGGATCAGCGTTG
>Ga0172375_10000565_pt1 | contig 59256 bp, 51 predicted proteins | sample LakKiv1m_FD_114537 | JGI IMG/M metagenome (GOLD analysis project Ga0172375, IMG submission 114537) | Freshwater microbial communities from Kabuno Bay, South-Kivu, Congo - kab_092012_11.1m | ecosystem: Environmental > Aquatic > Freshwater > Lake | place: Democratic Republic of the Congo...
CTGAAGAAAAAACAATGGAGATTAAGCGTGGAGACAATGGTTCCATCCAGTTTTTTCTGAAACAGATCAAAGGAACGCTTCGGCTTGCCACCGAACCTGCAGGTGTAATGGCATACCTAAACGGAAATTTTCTTGGGAATCCACCCTTAACCCAGGAATTGCAAATCGGCGAATATCGCCTGAGCTTTCAAAAAGAGGGCTATTTAACTATCGAAAAAAACGTTCTGATTATCGAAAATCAGACAACAACCATCAATGAATTCCTTCCACATACACGTAGCGTAAAAATTGTTTCCTTTCCGGAAGGTGCCGACATTTATCTTAATGGAAATTATGCTGGGAAAACACCACAAAAAGTCACCGTTTCATTCGGTAAAAACAAACTCATACTTAAAAAAGAACATTTTGCCGATAAAGACGTAAGCATCATTGCAGGAGCAGAAACTGACCATTTCGAATTCAACCTGGAACCGGCAAAATACAATGTCCTGATAAACGCTTCAGTACCGGGGGCAAATGTTTTTGTCGAAAATACGGCTGTTGGCACTACACCGGTAAATGTTGGACTCGGCTATGGGCAATATCAGGTAACCCTTAAAAAGGACGGTTACTTCAAAAAACGGAAATTCATCGATGTGGATAGGGATTATCAATCTTTTAACTATAAGCTGGCAACGCTCAGCCACTACCGGTTTGGTGCCATTTACGGTATGAAAAGCTGGGGTGGTGAGTTTACATTCGTGCGGAAATATTCAGGTTACGGTATTGGGGTTCATATTCCTTATAAAGAAGAATTTAAGTACAAGGTCGAAAACAGAAATATTCAAACTGCCGATTATGATGGTCTTTATTCATTTTTGCCGGTTGGACGGGAAACCAACACCGATTCCCTTCAATTAGATTTGTATTTTAAAGGACAGTTTGCCTTCAGGGAAGTGCCGACACTTGCCATAACACTTGGTTTTGGCTTGCGGTTCCTGGCATTTTCTGATGTTTACCAGGCAGATCAGGATTATGAAAATTATTACAATTCCGATATCATTTACGAGGGCAGTCATTATTCGGTCGCGCAAAAGGGACTGATTAAGTTTTCGCCGATTATTGGCGCATCATTACGGGTTTTCAGATATTTATATGTCTCCACCGATTGTTGGTTCAACACCGCGCAGGGAACACAAATTTTTATCGGTGGTGGAATTTGCCTGCCTTACCGGAATTAGTTGGGTTTGGCTGTCGGTTCACTGAAATTATTAACAAAATTCACGAATGGTAAATGGGGAGGCCGGAGGATTACAGGCAAATGAGCAATGGTGGTTTAATTACTCTTCTTGAACACAAATCCGTGTGAAAGGGAGAATTAACATCCATTAATGGCTAAATTTAAATTCAATTTTATTGTCAAACATATCATCAATTTTTTGATGTTTTAAAAAATGATTATCAAACCTAAGAATTTGTATTTCACCTGTCGAATCAATTTGATAAAATTCATCAGTTTTATAGTCTAAAATGGGCCTCAAATCAAATGGAACTGATGAAATTGGGCATGAAATATAATATTTAATAACACCTTTCTTTATTTTTTTTGGCATTTTAAAAGAATATATTCCAACTGCCGGGGAATCAATTAAAGGATAGGAGCGAAAGTCATAAAATAACCAAAAAAACCTTTATGGATTATTTCTTCAAATGCTTCATCTTCATAGAATTCCGTGCATAAAAGTGATTGATCAGGAATATCTGAAACTGGCAAAATTGCAATATCTCCATCCACTATAATAAAATAGAAAGGCTTAAGATCATCAAGAATATTCCCGTTTATTAACGATGTTATGGAAAAAGTAACTTTTTTAACTCTTCTTCAAAGTTAATTATTTTCAGAATGTACACATCCCCTGGTTCTCTATTCTTATCTAAGTATGTAATGCTATCGAAATTCTCTACACTTTTAAAAATGACTTCGTAAAAAACTTTAGAATTATAGATGATTTTTTTAGAACTTGATAAAGTTTGAGCCAGAAATATTACTAAAGTTAGTGTTACCCAATAGAAACAGTTGATTTTTTATTCTATTTTCATTTTAATGGGACGTATGAATTAATAACTTGTTGCTTTTAAAATCAGATGTAGTACCATATGAATTCGGCATTCCTTATGAAACAAAATTATGAAAACCTTTAATACCAGCTCGATAATAATATACGAATTCATTACCAATGTGGTAAACAGTAACATTATACTTCCAAGCATCTTGCATATCGCGATAACCGCCTGTTGTAGTGGTATTAGGGCTACCTGGCCCAAAATGATATTGGGCAACAATTCTTGATTCACCTAGGTATATGCCATCATTTCTTACTTCGAAAACATCATAACTAATATCCAAGGTGGTTTCATCTCATGGATTAACAAAAAATTTTCCGTTTTCCAGTTGAAACATTGAAACTTCAACTTTTTCCTTTGTTGCGGCATTCATAATAAAATCTAATCCAGCCGAACGATCCTTCAAGTAACCGCCATGCTCTTTGGTCGGAAGACCATTATCTGCTCCATCATTAACATTTTTGGCAAACCAGCTTTTAATGATGATATTTAACAATATTATTTCAATTTTAAAGTATGCCAATATTTTTTAACCTGCCAACTTGCATTAACTTGTGGTTTTGTGATTTCTTTTCACAACCACTGAATGTTGAGTTAGGTTTGCTATTATATAACCGCGTAATTCGTTTAAAAAAGCACTTCCTTATTACATTCCAATCTCAAAATTTTGCTACTTAAAAAAGTACTGGCGAATGAAAATTTAAACTTTTTGGATTTCAAACAGTTTAGATTTGCCGTCGTATGCAAATTAAAAAAGGCTTACAGTTTTTATGCTGTAAGCCTTTGATTTTTAAGCTCCCCCTGCTGGACTTGAACCAGCGACCCTCTGATTAACAGTCAGATGCTCTAACCAACTGAGCTAAGGAGGAAAATCTTTCGTAAATACGAGTTATCGCTTTTTTAAAAGCGGTTGCAAAAATAGAGATAGTTTTGAAAATAACAATACTTTTGTCCAAAAAATATGATAATCATAAATTAATTCTATTATTATTCTATAATTCAACAAGATATGGCAATTGTACTCGGAATGGGTAATGCACTCGTCGATCTCATTATCAGAATTGAAAACGACCAGATTATTAATGAATTTAACCTTCCAAAAGGTGGTATGAGGCTGGTTAACTCCGAATTTATCGAAAAGTTACTTAACGCGTGCTCAAAAATGCCCTTAGATAAAGCACCCGGTGGTTCGGCTGCAAATACTATGAATGGCCTTGCAAATCTTGGCATTGAAGTAGGTTTTATCGGGAAAGTTTCTCAGGATCAGTTTGGACACTTCATGAAGGAAGATATGCTTAAAAATGGTATCCACCCAATTTTGATGGAAGGCATTGCCCCAACCGGACTTGCAGTAGGTTTGGTAACACCGGATTCAGAAAGAACTTTTGCCGTTAACCTGGGTTGTGCTATCGAATTATCACCCGATGATATTATTCCGGAGATGTTTTCGGGATACGACTATTTTCATATCGAGGGTTATCTGGTGCAAAACCATGAATTGTTGCGAAAAGCAGTAAAACTGGCAAAGCAAAGCGGGGCGAAAATTTCGCTTGACCTTGCAAGTTTTGATGTGGTTGACGAAAACCTTGAGTTTTTGAAAGAAATAATTCGGGATTTTGTGGATATAGTTTTTGCAAACGAAGACGAAGCAAAATCATTTACCGGATTTGATCCTGAAATGGCATTACACGAAATTTCGAGAAGTAGTGAGATCACTGTGGTAAAGATTGGAGAAAAAGGATCTTTGGTAAAATACAAGGACAAAGTGCATAAAATCAGTGTTATCGAAGCCAATAGCATCGATTCGACCGGAGCAGGTGATTTGTATGCAGCCGGATTTCTTTATGGTCTTTCAAAAGGCCTGGACCTTGAAAAGTGTGGTCAAATTGGTTCTTTACTTGCCGGAAAAGTAATTGAAGTACCTGGAGCCAAACTGAATCAGGAGACCTGGCAGGATATTAAATTAAAAGTAAGTGAAATAGAAAACAGATAATCATCCGGCTTTTCGGATATAAAAAACAAGCAGGTTAATCCAAAAAAAACACCTTTGCTGTCGGTTGTTTATGATTTACATTTCTCAAATCCGTAAATTATTTACCTTAGCCAGCTTTAAATTCAATACATGTCGCGATTCGAGGAAAAATATAACAAGCGAAGATACAAAACAGCCTATGGTACAACTGTAGTAAGCATTTCGCTTGTTTTGTTCATGCTGGGACTAATGGCAATGATGGCTTACCATGCCAGAAAGTTATCAGATTTCGTTAAGGAGAATATTGGCTTTACAATTATCATGAACGAAAATATCCCGGAAAGTGAAATTCATGCCTTTAAAGCTAAACTCGATGGCAAAAGTTTTGTTAAGTCAAGCGAATACATTACCAAGGAACAGGCTGCGCGCAAAATGACGCAGGAACTTGGTGAGGATTTTGTAGGTTTTATTGGCTATAACCCATTGCCCCCAACCATCATCATTCACATCTTTGCTGATTATACCACGGAAGAAAGTTTGCTGAACATCGAAAAGGAAATTCGGAATAGCGAACTGGTGAAGGATGTGGATTATCAAAAATCGATGGTGAACCTGATTAACAATAATATTACAAAAATCAGTTTTGGAATTCTTGGCTTTGCAGGCCTTTTACTCATAATCTCTATCATTTTAATTTACAACACCATTCGTCTTGCCATTTATTCAAAACGAATGCTTATAAAAAGTATGCTCTTGGTTGGTGCAACACAGTCGTTTATCCGGAAACCCTTTATCATTACAGGAATCTGGCAAGGTATTTCTGGTGGTGGAATTGCAATTATTCTACTCCTGGGTGCCCTTGTTTTTATACATCAAAAATTACCTGAACTTGCTGTTTTACAGGATTCATGGTTCGTGGCAGTACTTTTTTCGGCTGTACTTGCATTTGGGATCCTACTTACCTGGTTTTCGAATTATTTTGCTGTTAAAAAATATTTAAACATTAATTCCGACGATTTATATTAATACTTTTACTGCCGGAAAGAGAAATTATATCTATCTGAATTACAATGAAACAAGAAATTATCAAAAAAAAACCGGTTGTGAACGAACCCGTTAAATCCAAGATCGACCAGAAAGATTTTGCCTTTGATAAAGAAAACTACAAATGGCTGCTTATTGCCCTGGGATTCCTGTTCGTTGGTTTTATCCTGATGATTGGAGGGAGTTCAAGTGACCCGAAAGTTTTCAATTACGGGATGTTCAATTTTCAACGGTTGACCCTTTCCCCGATTTTACTGATAATCGGTTATATGATAGGGATTTACGCCATCATGAAAAAACCCCGTCATTAAGGGATGAATACGCTTCAGGCCATCATCATTGCCATAGTTGAAGGTATTACAGAGTTTCTTCCGGTATCATCGACCGGCCACATGATTATTACCCAGGAGTTGCTGGGTATGGAGATTACCGATTTTGTAAAAGCATTTACCGTTAACATACAATTTGGCGCAATACTATCGGTAATTGTGCTTTATTGGCAAAGGTTTTTTCAAAGCTTCGATTTTTACTTTAAATTATTCGTCGCCTTTATTCCTGCCGCGGTTATCGGATTTCTGCTTAGCGATTTTATCGATCGTATGCTCGAAAGTGTGGTGGTTGTAGCTGTGATGCTGGTACTGGGCGGTGTAGTGTTGATTTTTGTAGATAACTGGTTTAAAAAGCCATCCAAAGACCAGAAAATATCTTACCCTTCGGCATTTAAAATCGGTCTTTACCAGTGTATTGCCATGATTCCGGGTGTTTCACGTTCGGCAGCCACCATCATTGGAGGCATGACCCAGAAACTTGACCGCAAAACGGCTGCTGAATTTTCGTTTTTCTTAGCGGTGCCGACCATGTTTGCCGCTTCGGCTTACAAACTCATTCAAAACTACAAATCCATCAACACCAACGATATCGATATTTTACTTATTGGTAACGTGGTTGCTTTCATAGTTGCGATGGTTGCCATCAAATCGTTCATCACATTTCTTACCCGTCACGGATTCAAAGTTTTCGGATATTACCGTATTGTTGTCGGCATCATTATCCTGGCTATGCTTGCCATGGGAATCGACTTAAACGTTACATAATGCAGCATGACTTTGAATCAGGCAAGGTTATTTTCATTAACAAGGCCATCGACTGGACCTCCTTTGACGTAGTTAACAGCATTAAGATCTTCCTTAAATTTAATTACGGAATTAAAAAGATTAAGATTGGCCATGCCGGAACCCTCGATCCCCGTGCTACTGGGCTTGTCATCATCTGTACCGGAAAAAAAACAAAGGAAATCGATAATTACCAGGCACAGGAAAAAGAATATACCGGCACTTTCAGGCTGGGTGAAACTACGCCTTCGTATGATACCGAAACGCTTCCTGACGAATTTTTCCCCACTTCACATATCACCGCTGAAATCATTCATGAAACAACAAAGCTGTTTATTGGCGATATCGAACAGATGCCACCGATATTTTCGGCTTTAAAAGTAGATGGGAAAAAGGCTTATGTTTATGCAAGGAAAAACAAACCAATCGAAATGCGCTCCCGTCAAATTTCAATCAGCGAGTTTGAAATAACACGAATTGCTATGCCTGAAGTTGATTTCAGAGTGAAGTGCAGCAAGGGAACTTACATTCGTTCGCTGGCATATGATTTTGGAAAAGCATTGAACAGCGGGGCATATCTTACTGCACTATGCAGAACATCTATCGGACAATACAAACTGGACGACGCCCTTACCATCGAAGAATTTAAAGATTTGTATAAAAATCCGGAATTCAGGGATGTGAGGCCGGTTAAAGATGAAACCCAGGACCCTGCCTGATTCTAAGAAATCTTCTTTCCTTCCAAATATTCAACCGCCTTTTGAAAGGTTTGATCTTTCTGAAGATAAATCGGATAAAAACCAAGATCATCCAGGATATTACGGCCGATTAATGCTTTCAGAAGTACTTCTATCTCATCTTCACGGCTGTTGATTCCAGCCTCGTCACGGGGAATGTCCTTTTTTGCGGCCAGATCGACTAAATGATTAAGCATTGTTTCGGTCACTTTAAACCCTTTGTCGAAGGCTTTGTAATCCTTAAATTTGCTTAGTTCATCGCGGTGTGCGTCGGTGTATTCGAAAGCAAAATCGTAAATAATCCCGCGGTTGATGAGCCGGTTATAATAGGCTATATTTTTGCCATTTTCGATTGGAACAAAAATGTCGGGCATGATGCCACCACCGCCATAAACTACTTTTCCACCAGGTGTAGTAAATTTAAGCGAATCGTTGAAATGAATACTGTCGGCATGTAGAACCTGGCCATTAACAAAACGGTCGTGAAATTCTTCATAATATGCATCGGTTCCATCCTTGTAAGGTTTCTGAATACACCGGCCCGTTGGTGTATAATACCGGGCTACCGTCAGCCTCAGGGCTGAGCCATCGAAGAGGCTTCGCTGTTCCTGGACAAGCCCTTTTCCAAACGAACGGCGTCCGATGATTGTTCCCCTGTCATTATCCTGTATAGCACCGGAAACAATTTCACTTGCAGAAGCGGAACCTTCATCAATCAGCACAACTAACTCGCCAGTCTCAAAAAGACCTTTGCTGGTAGCATAAGCATAACTTTTGGGACGGTTGTGTCCCTCGGTGTAAACGATGAGTTCACCCTTTTTAAGAAACTCATCGGCAACATCGATGGCAGCCTGCAGATAGCCCCCGGCATTTCCACGCAGATCGAGGATAAGTTTGGTTAAACCCTCCGAATTAAGATTCTTAAGTGCTTTTGCCAATTCCTCACCAGTGGTTGCTGTAAATGAACTTATTTTGATGTAACCGATCGAATCGTTTACCATGTAAGCCACATCAACACTATAAGTTGGGATAACATCGCGGGTAATCGTAAAATCGATCAATCCTTTTGTACCTCTTCTGAAAATACCCAGATCAACTTTAGTTCCGCGTTGTCCCTTAAGCCTTTTCATCACTTCACGGTTTTGTATGCCTTTGCCGGCAATGGTGTCTTTATCCACAACAACAATCCGGTCTCCTGCTTTGATGCCGACTTTTTCGGACGGCCCGCCGGAAATTGGAGAAACCACCATAACCGTATCATTTTCGATACGGAATTGTACCCCGATGCCTTCGAAGTTTCCTTCGAGTTGTTCATTCACATCATTTAACTCTGAAGCGGGTATGTATTGTGAATGAGGATCAAGTTTCTGAAGAACGCCAGAAATGGCTTCATCTCCGATCTTGTTGATGTTAACGGTATCGACATAATCGCGCTGGATAAATGAGAGGATTTCGCTTATTTTATTGTCTTCGGGAAGGTATGTTGAAAGAAAGCCTGAATTGGCCGGAGATTTTGGTGCAAGCTTTACGCCTAAAAGGATTCCTGCTATCAAAACCAATGCAAAAAGTATCGGAAGATAAATTGTAATTTTAAACCTGAATCTGTCCATGAAATAGCTTTTATTGAGCGTGTTACTGTGATAATTTTTTGAAAGCGCAAAAATATCTATCTTTAACGCAATTAAAAACATAATATTTGTTATTTCACAAACATCAGATATGTCAAAACTGTTCATTGTTCCTACACCAATCGGCAACCTCGACGATATCACCTTGAGGGCAATCAAAGTATTAAAAGGAGTTGATTTTGTACTTGCCGAAGACACACGTACCTCGGGTAACCTGTTGAAGCGCTTCGAAATAAGTAAACCCTTGGTGGCATATCACCTTCATAACGAGCATAAAATTGTTGCACGAATTACCGAACGAATCAAGGCCGGCGAACAGGCTGCTCTTGTAACCGACGCCGGAACGCCGGCAATTTCTGACCCGGGATATCTACTCGTCCGCGAATGTATCAGGCAGGACGTAGTGATTGAATGTCTGCCCGGTGCTACGGCTTTTGTTCCGGCACTCGTAAATTCCGGACTTCCTGCTGACCGCTTCATTTTTGAGGGCTTTTTACCTCAAAAGAAAGGTCGTCAGACCCGGTTGGAATTTTTAAAGGAAATGCCCTGTTCGGTAATTTTTTATGAATCCCCTCACAGGTTGTTGAAAACCCTTGAGCAATTGGCACAACATTTTGGCGAAGACCGCAATGCATCGGTTTCGCGCGAGCTTACCAAAATTTTTGAGGAAACCGTGCGTGGTACGCTCAGTGAGTTGATTTCCCATTTTACCGACTGCACACTCAAAGGAGAGTTTGTGCTGGTGGTTGAGGGAAAAAAATGATGCTGTTTGAATCAGACGACCACCTTGTCACTCCTCCCTGAATAGAATTCATTTCTTTAAATGTTATAATGATGCTTCCCTGGAAATGGCTGTGATGGTTTGTTCTCAAAAATTGAACCAGGCCAGCAGGTACAGCGTGTTATTGTCGGAGGCATTTCTGCTGAAACCGTCATAGTTGGAGTTTGTCCCGTTAAACTTGTTATACAAAACATATTGGAGCGATAAGCGGATATTGTACCAGGGCAGGTAGTCGATTTCCGCTATAAATCCGTCACTGTCGGGAGAACGCAGCCTGCTTCCATCCATGGCAACGGGTTGGTAAAGGAGGTTGTCTTTACTGCCATTGATGTAGAAATATCCCAGCGTAGCACCGAATCCTTTGGTAAAATAAAGCTCTCCCGAAATCTTAAATGAATTCAGATCGTTCGATTTGTTTTGAGAACCACCTGAGCCAAAGGTAGCATCCAGCTTTTGAAATTCATGAAAGTAGGAAGGATGAAGTACAAAAGTGCCATTGGTAAAAGTCAATTCATATTGGGCATCCAATCCAATGTCGGAAAAATTGTCTGTAGGCCCGGAAACACCACCAGGATAAAGGTTTGTCAACATCCCTGTAGTTCCTATTTCGAGGTAATGGCTGTTGAAGTTATGTTGCAAGGCAACACGCCAGTAAGGAGCAACACCTTTAATAATTCCGTTGGCTGACAGACCCGGAGGTGCAGGAACACCTTGCTGGGCAGAGCGGTACAAGCTGAACTCAGCATAAACAAGGTTATTAAAATACCCATAACCTCCCAAACCGACGACCTGCTGCGCCAAAGCACCTTCAAGCTGCGGTGAAGCGAAGGGCGAAGGAGCAATATCAGAAGTTGCATAGGGAAACCTCCAGGCGGGAATACTATTCCAGACATCCTGTACCGTAGGATTGTTGTTTATTGTAAATCCGTAGATCAACCTTTTTGTAGCTAATGTAGCCGTATTGCTGTAACGAATATCGATATTATCCATTCCGATCGCCCCATCCTGCTGGCTATAAGTAAGCTGGATAAAAGTACCAATGTGAGGGGTAATCAGCCCCGAATAAAACATACTAAGTTGCTGTGGAAATTCAATGTTATTGTTCTGGCTTTCGGGGATATTTTTATTGATACTTGTAAATGATGTCTGCACCATTGCTGACAAAGGCGAGATAGCCAGGATCTTAAGCAAATTTCGCTCTTTCTCGTCTGTGGCCTGAATGGTGTTTGATCCGGTAAGCGTATAACCATTTAGCTTAAATTCCCTGCCAAAGGCTGAGAGTTGGGGAAACACCGTATGGCAACTGGAACAAGCCATGTTGGTTTGCCGGGCGTAACTTGGCACCGCATAAGAAAGGTGTGCATTAAATGAAAAAATGAGCACCAGCAGGAAGATGGGCAAAATCATCACGTTCTTAAAAATGGTGGAAAAGAAAGAAATCTGCTTTGTACCGAAATGCGGCTTACAATTAATTTGTTTTGTTTTCATAAGTCTTTATCTCCTCATTTTTAATGTTTTAAAATTATTATTAAATATTAAAATAAAGCATTCTGAAAGTTAAATTATGCTAATGAACGTTAAATCATATCTGAAACGAAAGAGTAAATGTACAAATAAAACATACTGTGCAAGTATTTATGTTTTCTTGGAAAATTGAATGAAATATTTCAGGACATTAGATTTCCGCCTTGCGATGGGAATCACTTCATTGAAAGTGCTTGTTTTTTGAAGGCTCGTTTATTTAAGAAACCGAACTGCGGTAAAATCCCAAACAGTAAACCTAAAATCTGTTTAAAATCCTTTTCACAGACGCCATATAACTTCCGCCAAAAAGATTTACATGAATCATAAGGGGATAGAGATTATACAAATCGAGCCGGTTTTGCCAACCTTTTTCGAGAGGATGGTGGTGATTGTAAACTTCGTAAAAGCGTTTAGCGAAACCACCAAACAAAGTGGTCATGGCAATGTCAATTTCGGGATGTCCGTAATAAACTGCGGGATCGATCAGGCAAACTTTTCCGTTTTGGTTAACCATAAAATTTCCACTCCATAAATCACCGTGAAGCAGTGATGGCACTGTTTCCGGAAATATACTGCCAAGTTTCGGATACATCTTGCTAAAAGCTTCTGATTCAGTTTTGCTGAGGGTGCCGTTTTCTCGTGCAAGCCTGACTTGTGGTTCGAGCCGTTCCCGGACAAAAAACTCAGACCAGTTGTCGTGAAAATGGTTTTTTTGTTCGAGTGAACCCATAAAATTATCGTATTCCAGGCCAAATTTTCCGGATTTAAAGCTGTGCAAAGCTGCCAGCGATTTTCCAAAATCATCCCAAAAATCTTCCTTCATGGGTGCTGAATTGATAAATTCCATCAGCAGAAAAGTATAATTCTCAGCTTTACCAGCCAGTAAAATTTCCGGAACGCAAACCGATCCGGTGTTTCGCAACAAATCAAGTCCGTTTGCCTCTTTTTGAAACATCAGCGGAAAACGAAATGCATCGTTGAATTTCAGAAAGAAAATTCCCTGGTTGGTTTTGATTTGAAAGGATTGATTGATTGACCCGCCGGAAACCTGATGATCCGAAATGATCAGAGCCGGGCGGCCATTATTTGTCTGTAAAAACCCGGCAATTTTTTCGGCGATCGACGCGGGGATCATGAACAGAAAGGTTTAGGCAAAAGTTGTGTCGGCATTACCTTTCGCCCATTTTTTAAGCAGTTTGTCGCCAAAATACAATATAACTCCTGATATGACAATCATGAGAGAAATGGAAGTAAAATGAAAATTGGAAAATGCCTTATTAAAAGTGTTAAGCACAACTCCGAACAAATTCACATAGTTAATGCCTTCTTTTCCTTCACTCTCGGCTACCTGTTTGAAAAATGAAGTCAGATCGAAAGTAATAATGAAATAAACTACGGCAACGAAACCTGTTGCAATGGCAGCATAATACCAGGGCTTGAAGCCTTCCTTTTCGGCAACTTCAAATGGGTTGGTCTTTGGAATTACCTCCATCACCCTTTCAGTAAAACCAGCCGAGGGTAAAATTGTAGTGGATTTCTTAACCAAATTCCTTAAAAAATCATCTTCGATATGTTCGCTGTTTTGTTTTTCCATTTTTAGCTCAGATTAAAATGTTGTTCCAGCTCGCTGTACATTTTTTTTCGTAATCTGTAAAGCTTTACCTTCACGTTTGATTGGGTGTAACCTGTGATTTCACTGATATCCTCAATCGATTTTTCGTTTTTATAAAACAAAGTTAACAACAAATTTTCTTCTTCAGGCAACTTTTCCATTAAACTGTTGATGGCATTAATTTGTTCATCTTCACTTAATTCGTTTACCGAACGACTAACTTTGTCGGTAGTATAATTATTAATCATTTCATCACTGATAACCGAAAATTCAAGTTTCCTTTTCCTGCTTTGTGAAACAGCCGTATTATAAGCAATCCGGTAAAGCCATGTCGAAAACTTCGCTTCACCTTTAAAATCTGCCAAGGCATGAAAAGCTTTCAAAAAAGCATCCTGGGCAATTTCTTCGGCATCCTCATGATTCCTGACGATTTTTACCGCAATTGTGAATACCATTTCCTTATGCTTGTTCACCAACCCGGCGTAGGCGGATGTATCGCCATTTATCACCTTCTCAACGTAAAATTTATCGTCCTTGAATGCCATTTGCTCTATTTGACGGTGTAGAACAATTCCGGTTACATGATGAGCAAAGATATTTTTTTTCCGGTGATAAATTTAATTAAACCTGAAATCGGTTTATCTTTTTAAGCAGTGGGTCTGTGGATTCTTGCAAAAACATTTTGAAAATAACTGTAACCTGCCAGAAAAGGAAGCGTCAAACGAAGTGAAAACAAAATGAATTTTAATGTTTAACTAAAAATTACAAAACAATGGAAGATATTCTGGTTCCTTTGGGCGCATTCGCAATGATTGTATCGATCGTTTACATCATTGCACGGCGTAAAGAACGGCTGACTTTAATCCAGCATGGTGCTGATGCTTCTTCACTAAAAATGGACAAAGCGTCGAATGATTCACTTAAATTCGGTTTGCTGATGATTGGTATCGCTGTTGGCATCTTGCTTGGAAACGTTATTTCCGAAACAACATCCGTTCAGGAAGAAGTAGCTTACTTTTCGATGACATTGATCTGCGGTGGGATAAGCTTGTTGATTTATTACTTCTTAATGAAAAAGCAGAACAAGGAGGATGATCTGTTGAAAAAAGATTAAAAAAGCCACATGAGATTTTTATGAATTAAAAAGGGGCCGAAAAGCCCCTTTTTCAATTTATATTCCTCAAAATTACCGGATCACTGAATAATAAGCTTTTTGATGATATCGTAGATTCCCTGGACAATTTGCAGAAAAAAGGGACCTGTTCCTTTATCGGAGATGTCGATTTCCTTGTTGTAGGTTCCCTGGAAATCTTTTAATGATTCGGAATAAACAATGTGACCCTTCATATCATAAATGTTGATGGTCACCTTTTTCTTTTCCCTGAGTGTAAAACTGAGATTAAATTTTCCATTACTGGGATTGGGTGAAAACACAAGGTCATCAATGGCCAGTTCACCATTTTTCTCCTTAATACCCGCGGATTTCAATTCGTCTTTTGATGCATTATCCGGCGTATTTACAGCTACCTTCGATTTGACGACGACGCATTTTTTACCATTATCCGAATTCAGGATTTTTACATCATCACCATCAACAGTCACTACAACCGTTTTTTCGATATTTTCTCCTGATGGATCGTCGCTTGTAATTGTAACTGTTTTCATCTTCCTGCCATCTTTTTCGTCATTCCCTGAAAGGACCACGATTTTCTTTCCACCTTCAGTAATAACCGTATCAGGACTTTCAAGCCATTCTACCGAATTATGGCCACCATGCATTACTTTAACCCAGTTCCAAATAATCGAATCGTTTGCATCATCGCCAACTCCTAACCATATTTTCTTCATGCCATCCCCTTCAAGTGAATCCATCATTCTGAAATTATACATTTTGAGTTTCCTCAACTCCTCATTCAAATTTTTCAAATTGTTATCCAAATCAGAATTGATAAAATACATCGATTTCTCAAGACTGTCCAGTGAACGACAATCAAACTTAAAATTGAAATTCATCGAATCGAGATTCCTCAAATCGTAGATCTTGTTCTTATCGTCGTTCCATTTGAAATACTGTTCCGGGAAAACTGATGAATAGTCACCATTAGAAATAAAGGTAGTATCGATTTTTGTGACCTTACCATTTTCATCTTCAACAATTTTTAAGGTAACTATCTTAGTATGTTCCTTTTTAGGATGCTCATTGCCACTTTGGGCAAATACTGGTGTGTAAACAGACATTGTGACGATTGCAGCAATATATGCCGCGCCAGTCCCACGGAAATTTAACGAAATTTTTTTCATGTTTTAATCCTCCGAAATATTATAATGGTTAATTGTTAAATTCATGTAGCAAAACTATAACTATCTGAGACGGAGTTTAGTTAAGGTTAGGTTAACAAAGGTTAAGGAAAAGTTAAGGTTGCAGACACAGGGCTATAAATTTGTATTTTTGAAGCATGAACAAGAAGACAATAATCCTGATTATCGTGTTGATGAGTGTATCCTTGGCAGGTATCATTGCTGTTCAGTTGTTCTGGGTACAAAATGCCATAACCATTCAAAAAGAACATTTTGACCGGAAGGTTAATGATGCCTTGAATGATGTTGTTGGAAGCCTTGAGAAAAACGAAAACTACCTGATTTTATCCGATAATATGGATAAAATCGGACAGCAATTTGATTTTAAGATTCCTAAAATGGATTCGATTTTAAAATGCCAGTTCACCTTAACTGATTCCCTGAACAGACGGTTTAAAAAACTTAAAGGTGCCAAGAAAAAATTAGAATGGCTCGAAAGGGATCTGAAGACAAGCAATCAAATACAAAGCTATATCGACTCTACCCAAAAAAATTATTTTTACCAAACCACTTCGCCGGGACAAGCTGTGTTAAGTTCCACTTTTACTGATAGCATACCTTCTGCAACATTCAATAAAAATCCTCAGGTCGTTTATATCCGCGACAAAAATGACACAACACATTATGCCTTTAATTCAGCAGTAAAAGTAATCGAACGATCGGGTCAGCTAAGCAAGATGTTCAATAAAATGGTCGTTGAAGTCGAGAGTTATAGTGTTCCTATCACGCAACGATTAGGGAAAAATTATCTCGAAAACCAGTTGAAAAAATCATTGGACGACAAAGGAATTGTGGATGATTTTGAATTTGCAGTGGTCTCAGGGACCGGCAAAGAACTTGTCCCGGTTAAATCGGCCGGTTTTACTGACGATGACCTTGAAAGCCCTTACCGTATCAGTCTTTTTCCGAATGATATATTTCAACGTTCAAATTATCTTTTGCTGGCTTTTCCAAGTCAACAACGGCATCTTTTCGGGTCGATTTTCTTGCTGCTCCTTGGTTCAATCATTTTTACACTGATTATTATCATTACTTTTTCGGTAACGATTTCGGTTATTTTAAGGCAAAAGAAAATCTCCGAAATCAAGTCCGATTTCATAAACAATATGACACATGAGTTTAAAACACCCATCGCAACGATTTCGCTTGCTGCCGATTCGATAAATAATCCCAAGGTGCTCGATTTTCCCGAAAAAGTGAAATATTTCACCAATATTATCAAGGAAGAAAACCGCAGGATGAATACGCGGGTGGAAAATGTCCTTCAGATGTCGCTGATCGATAAACGGGATTTTGACCTTCAGGTGAAGGAAGTTGATGTACATGAAGTTATAAATCGTGCTGCCGCCAACATCAAACTTCTGATCGAACGAAAGGAAGGTGAGATTGAGTTGCATCTTAAAGCAGAAAACCCGCTTATCCAGTCTGACGAAATCCATCTTTACAATGTAATTACCAATCTCCTGGATAATGCAGCAAAATACTCTTCCGGTAAACCTTTCATCAGGCTAAGCACCGAAAATACAAATAAGGGGATCATTATTTCGGTTGAAGACCATGGGATTGGCATCAGCAAAGAAGCGCAGGACAAAATTTTTGATAAATTTTTCAGGGTGTCCACCGGGAATATCCACAATGTGAAAGGTTTTGGTTTGGGTTTAAGTTATGTAAAAGCGATCGTTCTTGCCTTTAAAGGAAAAATTTCGGTCGAAAGTGAACCCGGGAAAGGAAGCCGGTTTGATGTTTTTTTACCTTTTATAAATCAGGAATGATGGGAAAAAAGGTTCATGTTTTCATGGTTGAAGACGACCACAACTTTGGGGCGGTGCTTAAATCTTACCTCGAAATCAACGATTACCTCGTCCATTGGGTTGACGACGGGAAATATGCTGTTCGTGAATTTCGATCGGATGATTTCGATATCTGTATCCTTGATGTAATGCTTCCAAATGTTGATGGCTTCCAGGTGGCAAAGGAAATTAAGTTGATCAGCAAGCACGTCCCTTTGATTTTTCTTACAGCCAAAACACTCAAACAGGATATTTTGCAAGGTTACAGCATTGGTGCCGACGATTACATCACCAAACCTTTCGATTCTGAAGTTTTGCTATGTAAAATCCAGGCCATTTTGAAAAGAAACGAAAACCTGGAGGGTCCAAACGAAGATGCCGATGAGTTTATAATTGGCAGATACAGTTTCAATTATTCACACAGGATAATTTCGTTAAATGGCGCCGAACAAAAACTTTCACCGCGTGAAGCCGAGTTGTTACGGATGCTTTGCCTTAAACCGGGTGAAGTATTGCCTCGCGAAGTAGCCTTAAAAAAAATCTGGGGCGAAGACAATTATTTTACCACCCGCAGTATGGATGTTTTCATTACCAAACTCCGCAAATACCTCAGGGAAGATTCCTCAATCGAAATCGTAAATATTCATGGGAGCGGTTTTAAGCTTACAACATCTTCAAAAAATTGATTTCTTCCTTAGTTAAAAGACGCCATTTGCCGCGCGGTAAATCTTTTTTGGTAAGTCCAGCAAAAAAAACACGGTCAAGTTTTTCAACTTTGTATTCGAGCGATTCGAAGATACGGCGTACTACGCGGTTTTTCCCGGAATGAAGTTCGATACCAATATCATGTTTATCAACGCCTGTTCCAACATACGAAATCCTGTCGGGTTTGATGAAGCCGTCTTCCAGATGAACCCCTTCGCTGATTTTTATCATATCACTTTTTGCAAGTGGCTTATCAAGGTAAACATGATAAATCTTCTTGGTTTCGTGACGTGGGTGTGTAAGTTTCTTGGCGATATCTCCATCGTTAGTAAAAAGCAGCAGGCCGGTAGTGTTTCGGTCCAGGCGACCGATTGGGTAAACGCGCTCCTTGCAGGCATTTTCGATAAGCGCCATCACGGTTTTGCGTTCAAGTGGATCGTCGGTTGTGGTAATGAAACCTTTTGGTTTATTGAGAAGTACGTATTGTGGTTTTTCGGTGGTAAGTGTTTGTTCTCCAATTTGAACTTTATCGGTAGGTTTTACTTTAGCCCCGAGTTCAGAAACCACTTCTCCATTTACTTTTACCACGCCGGTCTGAATGAGGTTGTCGGCCTCCCGACGCGAACATACCCCTGAATTGGCGATGAATTTGTTCAACCTGATCATTCCACCGTCCGATACATAGTCGCTGGTTTTTGGAATGCGTCTTCTTTTAGGCCTGCCGGTGCCTGGTTTGCTGAACGACCTTTGCGATGGTTTTGATGTTGATCGTGTTGATGATCTATCTGATGGCTTTGATGTTGATCGAGTTGAAGTCCCCTCAGGCGGCCTGGACGATGTTTTTGAGGAGGTTCGTGCCGGGGATTTTGAATCCGGTCTGAATTCGCGTTTTTCGTCTTCTTCATGGAATTTTTTGCCGATTAGTCTTGCGGTTTTATGGGATTTGGCCGGAGAATTTTTTTTCTTGATGAATTTTGTGAAATCGCCATGTTTTCTTGATTTTCCGCCAGGTATTCGAGGGTTCTCAGAATCTTTCATAAATTTTATAAATTGCGCACAAAGATAGAAAAAGGATTTGATAATGAAATCAATATGTGATTATTTCGGTCTAAGTTACAAGACCGGCGTTTCCGGCTTTCGGCTGGCTCAGGCTGGCAAAAACCAGTTTAATCCCATGCCTTCGCCTTTAAGAAACCATCAGGTTGCATCCCCTTACATCCGAGTTGTCGAAGCGGCCAACGATTTCAAAACTTCCGTCCGCATGGCATTTTCCCAGATCCTGCGTTGCGATAAAACTGCACGAATCGATATTTGCCAGATCGATAATGTTGATGCCACCGGTTTTCCCGGCTTCCAGCAGAGTTAGCGGATCGTTTATATCCCGGATAAGGATTTTCATCCAGGGGGGAGTATTAAAAATACCTTCGCCGGTAGAATACGCCTGCGAGAAAAGCTCGGTCATACCATATTCCGAATGAATCGCAGAAAGCCCAAAACCATTACAAAGCTTCTGATGCAGCTCCTCGCGAACCATCTCACGGCGACGACCTTTCATACCGCCGGTTTCGATAACGATGACATGTTTCAGGGCAAAACTGTATTTTTCGATAAAATCGATCAGGGCAAAACTAACCCCAATCAACAATACCTTTTGCCCGTCAGAATCAAGTGAACTGATCTTTTTAGCTAATTTTTCATGCTCATCCAGGTAAAAACCACTATCCGGGTGATTGCATTCGTTTATCAAATCCTCAACCATGTAAACCAACGATGAGCCTTTCCTTTCGAGATATGACGGCAATAATGCGAGAATACAGTAATCGCTTACTTTTCCGTAAACCCGCTCAAACGATTTTAAAAAACTCCATCTGTACAAATCCAGGTCAAAATAATAATGCCTGCTGGGAGTTTCGCCGGTAGTTCCACTGCTCGAAAAAAAACTACCTGGCTTTTCTGTATCTGAAAATACCGTGTGGGTTTTAAAAAAGCTGATGGGCATGAAAGGAATTTTCAGGAAGTGGTCGATCCGGTTTATCCTAATTTTCAGCATATCTACAAATTGGCAATAAATTGGATTGTTTTGATATTGATGACGAAATATTCCTACAGCCAGTTCGTTGAAGTTATCGTCGGAATCAATCTGAAAAATTTGCTGGATGGTATTTTTTCTGTTCATTTCCGGTTTTTAAATCATTTTATGAAAACGGTTGTAAATATAGGTGTATTGCTGTTTGTAATATCTTCTCTTTTGCTTTCATGCCAAAAAAAAGAAGAATACCCTCCCATACCTGCACTTGAGTTTTCCGGTTTCACCCTTTACCGCACACAGGCGGATGTTGATTCTTTCGGAATAATGGTTTTATCATACACTGATGGCGACGGTGACCTTGGGCTGACGAGTTACGATACATCAAACAATTTTTTTGTTTCATATTTCAGGATGGTAAACGGAATTTTAAAAATCGGCACACGTTACAATCAGGTGACCGGAAAAATCGATACCATCAATTTTAATGCACGCATTCCTTACCTTGCTCCTGCCGATTATAGCGGCTGGATAAAAGGAACCATCGAGGATACCATCAACCCAATAAGTGATCCCACTTCAGTAAAAGTTTACGACACCATTATGTTTAAAGCCTACATCATCGACAGGGCAGGAAACAAAAGTAATGTTGCAGAAACACCACTCATTAGGATCAAAAACCAATAGTAGCGCCGGGTTTTAAGATTAACTATATATTTATTTGAATTTGAAAAGCCCGATATCGATGGTAAGGTTACTTTTGCTGCACCAAATTTTGGGAAAAGGTTAATTGTAAATGATTGAAAACAAAGCATACGAAGGCAGAAAAATCGTCATTATCGGATTTATTATCCTGGTAGGGATAATTTTTGCCATGAGGCTTTTTTATGTGCAGGTGATCAATGATAAATATGTGCTTTCGGCTGCCAACAATGTTTTACGGTATTTAACCCAATACCCTGCCCGTGGCCTGGTTTATGACCGGAATGGGAAGCTAATGGTTTATAATGAAGCTGCCTACGACCTGATGGTTGTCCCTAAACTTGTGAAAACCATCGACACTTTTCAGTTTTGCAGGCTGATAGGTATCGATAAAGAGGCATTTATTAAGAAAATGAAAAAGGCCAAAAGTTTTTCCTATTATAAGGCATCCATTTTTGAAGAACAAATTTCGAAGGAAAATTATGGGTACATCGAAGAAAAACTTTACAAATATCCCGGTTTCTGGGTACAACCACGTACACTCCGAAAATATCCGATGCCAATTGCTGCTCATTCGCTTGGTTATATTGGCGAAGTAAGCCCCGCCGAAATCGAAGCGAATCCTTATTATGCTATGGGTGATTACATTGGTAAAAGTGGCATCGAAAAGGCTTATGAAACCGAACTCCGCGGTAAAAAGGGGCTAAAGATAAGTATGGTGGATGTTTTCAACCGTGAAAAAGGGAGTTACATGAACGGTATTTACGATACTTTACCTGTTTCCGGAAACGACTTGTACATTACACTTGATGCCGAATTACAAGCCTATGGCGAAAAGCTGATGCAGAATAAAAAAGGCAGCGTTGTTGCCATCGAACCTTCAACAGGAGAAATTCTCGCACTTATCTCAAGTCCAACCTATGATCCTAATTTACTCATCGGTCGAATCCGGTCAAAAAATTATAATGAACTCTTTGCTGATTCCCTGAAACCCCTTTTTAACAGGGCGTTACTTGCAATGTATCCCCCCGGATCGACCTTCAAAACCGTTGAAGCACCCATTGGACTGCAGGAAGGCGTTGTAACTCCCGAAACCACATTTTCCTGTGGCGGGGTTAATGCATCACCCATCAAGTGCAGCCACAACCATTTTTCGCCGCTCAATCTTATCGAAGCCATCGAACAATCATGTAATCCTTACTATTGGAATGTTTTTCGCAAAATTATCGATAACCCCAAATATGCCAATACCCGCGAAGCTTACATAAAATGGAAAAGTTTTGTGAATAGCTTTAATTTAGGAAGGACTTTTGAATCTGATTTGAATGTCCAAAGAAGTGGGAATGTTCCTGAACCTGAATATTACGACAAATATTTTGGAAAAAATCAATGGCGTACCATGACGATTCGCTCGCTGTCGATCGGACAGGGAGAGTTGCTGGTTACACCATTACAGCTTGCCAATGTTGCGGTAATCGTTGCAAACCGCGGTTTTTATTATGATCCGCACCTGGTCAGGTCGATTTCGAGAAATAAACAACCAGTAATAAAGAAATATGATAAAAAATTCACACTGATTGATCCCAAAAACTTTGATCCGGTTATTGAAGGCATGTATCGTGCATACAACGCTTCTCATGGAACTGCCCGGAATTATAAAATGGACTCCATAGTGATGTGCGGTAAAACGGGAACAGTGCAAAATCCACATGGCAAAAACCACTCTTTGTTTATTGCTTTTGCTCCCAGAGACAATCCTAAGATCGCAATTGCTGTAGTTGTCGAAAATGCGGGTTTTGGATCTACCTACGCCACACCTATTGCCACGCTGATGATTGCTAAATATCTGCTCAGGGAATTTGAGCGCCCACCTTATGAAGAAAAAATGTTTAACGCCAATTTAATACATAGCAATTGAATTCAAAACCAGGTATATTTCAGAATATTGATTGGCGATTGGTGTTGCTTTACCTGATATTGGTGTTTTTTGGATGGTTAAGCATATATTCGGCGGTTTACGACGAAAATCACCGTAGTATTTTCGACATGTCGCAAAGCTATGGCAAACAAATGATATGGATTGTGACTTCTTTGGTGTTAGCACTCATCATCATTTTGACAGATTTTAAATTTTTCTCAACTTTTTCGTTTCCGATTTACTTTTTAATGTTGCTCGTTCTGGCAGCAGTTTTGATTTTTGGCAAAGAAATCAGTGGTTCGAAATCGTGGTTTCAAATCGGTGGGGTTTCCCTTCAACCCGCTGAATTTGCGAAATTTGCAACCAACCTGGCAATTGCCAAATACCTTAGTACCCTCAATGTAAACTTTAAACAGTTCAAATCGGTCATCAAAATCCTGGTCATCCTGATGGTTCCTTCCATTCTGATATTTCTCCAGAACGACACCGGATCAGCGATTGTTTATGTTGCATTTGTTTTCGTGTTTTTCCGTGAAGGGATGCCTGGTGCCATCCTGATAATCGGCGTTGTTTCGGTAGTACTTTTTCTGATGACATTGTTATTAAACCAGGTTGTTGTGGTTGTCATTTTGTTTGCGTTATGTGTGTTGATTGTGTTTTTTATTAAAAGGAATCTTCAGAACCTGATTTCGCTGTTCGGATTGTATGTGATTATGTCGGTGTTCGTGTTTAGTGTGGATTATGCATTCGATAACGCGTTGGAACAGCATCACCGCACACGAATTAATGTGTTGCTGGGTAAAGAAACGGATTTAAAAGGAGCTGGTTATAATGTTAACCAGTCATTGATAGCCATTGGTTCGGGTGGCTTTTTTGGAAAAGGATTTCTTAATGGAACACAAACCAAATACAATTTTGTTCCTGAGCAAAGCACCGATTTTATTTTCTGTACTGTTGGCGAAGAATGGGGATTTGTCGGAAGTTTGGTCGTTGTAGCTCTTTTTGTAGCTTTACTTGTAAGGATTGTTATCGTGGCGGAGCGACAACGCTCTAAATTCAACAGGATTTATGGTTATGGAGTGGCTTCGATAATCTTTTTTCATTTCACCCTAAACATTGCAATGACACTTGGTTTGTTTCCCGTAATTGGGATCCCTCTGCCATTTTTCAGTTATGGGGGATCATCGCTGTGGTCGTTTACGATCCTGCTTTTTATTTTTATCAAACTCGATTCTTACCGGCTGAATACGTGATATATTTTGTGTAAAATTAATTTTCCGGTTTTGGATTCTCATTGATCAATTTTAGCCGTTACCGGATGTAAAAGTCCAGAATATTTGATCAGTTCCATTTTGACAGAACCTACAATTACTGCTGATTTTGCAAGTATTGGTAATTTGTTTTCGTCGTCGGTCACCCAAAGTGTCATGGGGTATGGGTTACTGAAGACTTCCCCGGTTGCGACCATCGGTTTAAAGGTTAAACAATTAAAAACACCAAGGCTGGTTTCGACAATTTCACGTCCCTGGAATTGAATAACAGAAACATAAGCAGAATCATCCAGGAAGAAGTTTATCGAATAATTTTGCCCTTTTTGGGCCTTGGAAAAATCGATGGTGCGGGCATAAAAGACTGCCGAAATAATATCCTGAATGAACGGTTCAACAGATTTAATCGCAGTCCGGCTCTGAGCAATCCCTTTTTCATGATCGAAAAACACATCATCATCCTTTACATAACCCCCTTCGCGGGTACGGAGAATAAACATATGTGGAACCAGGGCACGCTTATCAACATAGGTTTCAAAGCGATCCCGAACCGGGAAAAACAAATCGAAAGCCATCCTCGATTTACCTACGCCAACAATATGATAAACTTCACGACCATTAAATTTGCGGTCAGTATTTTTAACTTCTATCGTAGCCGTACCCGCATCAACCTGGCCGGTAAGCATTGCTTCGTAATATACCCTGAATTTAAGTTTCTCCCCGGCAACGAATGCATTGTTTTCGACATTCCTGTATTTAAATGCTTGCGGAAAAGCATTTGGCTGACAATAAAAAATACTCATCAGGAATATGAAACTCAGTTTAAATTTCATCAGAGGGCTTAATTGATCATGTTATGAAAGAAACAGTATTATCCTAAATAAATTGTTAATCAACCTAACACAATATTAATGATTTTATTGGGAACAACGATAATCTTCCTGATTTTCATTCCAACAATCCATCGCTGGGTACTTTCAGCCTCAATCACCTGTTTTTCAATTTCTTCGACCGGCATATCAACAGGCAATTCCAGTTTAAACCGCATTTTCCCATTGAAAGAAACCGGGTAAGTAAAAACGTTTTCGATTAAATATTCCTCGTTAAAAGCAGGGAATACGGCTTCGGATATGCTGTCCGGATTACCAAGCAAATGCCATAATTCTTCAGCAATGTGAGGTGCATATGAAGAAATGAGTACCACCAAATCCTGTAAAATTGCCCTCTTTGAACATTTTAATTCGTTGAGTTCATTTACGCATATCATGAAATTGCTTACACCGGTATTAAACGAAAACCGTTCGATGTCATCCTTTACCTTTTTAATGGTTCCGTGAATAACTTTAAGTTCAGCCTGTGTTGGGGGTTCATCAGAAACAACGAATTCGTTATTTTCATCATGAAAAAGCCGCCACAATTTCCTGATAAATCTGAAAACCCCCTCAATGCCATGCGTATCCCAGGGTTTGTGGCTCTCGAGTGGCCCCAGAAACATTTCGTAAAGTCTGAAAGTATCAGCGCCATATTTATCGATAAGGTTGTCGGGGTTTTGTACATTATAGAGCGACTTCGACATTTTCTCGACCTCCCAGCCGCAATAATATTTCCCGCCATCAAGAATAAACTCGGCATCGGCAAGTTCAGGCCTCCATTTTTTAAATGCCTCAATATCGAGAATGTCGTTAACCACCATGTTGATATCCACATGAATAGGAGTTATTTCGTAATGGCTTTTAAGATTAAACGAAACAAATTTGTTTGTCCCGTTTACCCTGTAAACAATGCTCGACCGACCCTGTATTTTACCCTGGTTGATCATCTTTTTGAAAGGCTCATCTTCGCAGGCAAGGCCGATATCAAACAGGAATTTATTCCAAAACCTCGAATAGATGAGATGACCGGTGGCGTGTTCGTCGCCTCCAAAGTAAAGATCAACACTTCGCCAGTAATTGTTGGCTTGTTCCGAAAAATAAGACTCGTCGTTGTGTGGATCCATGTAGCGCAGGTAATAGCCGCTCGATCCTGCGAAGCCAGGCATAGTGTTCGTTTCTAATGGATAGCCATCCCGGGTAACCCAGTTTTTAGCCCTTGCCAGCGGAGGTTCACCCGATTCGGTAGGCAGGTATTTGTCAACCGGCGGGAGTTCTACTGGCAGATTTTTCTCGTCGAGCATATAAGGCATTCCATCCATGTAATAAACCGGGAATGGTTCGCCCCAATAACGCTGACGACTGAAAATGGCATCGCGTAGCTTGAAATTTACCCGGCCGGTTCCGATTCTTTTTTCTTCGAGATAAATGATAATCTGGTGAATGGCATTTTTTACTTCAAGTCCGCTGATTAAACCTGAATTAATCATAACGCCTTCTTTTGCATCATACGATTCAGCCCATGTATCCGGACTGGAAGGCGATTCACCAGCACGCTTCACAACCTGGATAATAGGTAACGAAAAATGACGGGCAAAGGCAAAATCGCGGCTATCGTGAGCCGGAACCGCCATGATTGCACCGGTTCCATAACCGGCCAAAACATAGTCGGCAACATAAATTTTCAGACGCCCGCCATTAAGTGGATTTATTGCATAAGCCCCTGTAAAAACGCCCGACACTTTTTTTACTTCAGTCATACGTTCCCGTTCGGAACGATTTTTTGTTTTTTCGAGATATTCTTTTACAGCACCAAAATTTTGGGTGTCGGCTAATTTCAACGCCAGTTCATGTTCCGGAGCCAAAACCATAAAAGTTGCACCATAAAGCGTGTCGGGTCGGGTTGTAAAAACTTCGATGGTGTCCTGGTGACCCTCCACATTAAAAACAACAGAGGCACCCTCCGATCGCCCTATCCAGTTGCGTTGCATGTCCTTAACGGATTCTGACCACTCAAGCCGGTCAAGTCCGTCGAGTAAGCGCTGGGCGTAAGCAGTAATTCTGAGCGACCATTGCCTCATAAATTTACGTTCGACTGGGAAACCCCCGCGTACCGAAAATCCTTCACTTACCTCGTCATTGGCCAGGACTGTGCCAAGTTCGGGACACCAGTTTACCATCGTATCGGCCAGGTAAGCCAGGCGGTAATTCATCAGGATTTCCTGCTGCTGTTTTTCGTTCATTTTTTTCCAGGCATCAGCCGTAAAGGGATCAGTCGGACTACAGGCAGCCTTAATTCCAGAATTCCCCAATTTTTCAAAGCTATTTATCAGTTCCAAAATCGGCCTGGCCTTTTCAGTATTCAGATCATACCAATGATTGAAGAGCTGAATAAATGTCCATTGCGTCCATTTGTAATATTTTGGATCGCTGGTACGAACTTCACGATCCCAATCGAACGAAAAGCCAATTTTATCCATCTGTTCACGATAACGGGCAATATTTTTTTCGGTGGTTATTGCCGGGTGAGTTCCGGTTTGGATGGCGTATTGCTCAGCGGGAAGACCATAGGCATCATAACCCATCGGATGCAATACATTAAAACCCTGAAGACGTTTAAAACGTGCATAAATATCTGATGCAATATATCCCAGGGGATGCCCTACATGCAAGCCGGCACCCGAAGGGTAAGGAAACATGTCGAGTACATAAAATTTGGGCTTATCTGAATTATTAAAAGCCTGAAAGGTTTTATGGTCGCTCCAGTATTCTTGCCATTTCTGTTCGATTTCCTGAAAATTGTAATCCATCTGAAATATTTTTAGCGTGCGAAATTATGAAAACTATCATTAAAATCGGTCTTTTTCATAATAATCACATTGCTGCGATGGTTAGAAAGAAAGGTAATTTGTTAACTTTGCCCGCTAAAAAATCAGTGATCATGATGAGATTATCTTTTTCGACAATTGTGTTTTTGCTATTTCTGGCTTCGTGTTCAGGTGTCTTCAACCAGGGAAAGTCAGAAACCGACAATCCTGCCACCAACACACCGGTTCCATCAGGAGTTGAAGATACGTCAAAGGCATTTACCACCGAAACACCAGCCTCCGGAATTGGCAATGATTCATCAAATCAGGCAGAACAACCCGGCTTAAAAGTGAAACTACCGGTTGGGCAACAAAAACTTGATAACTCTCCGGAGATCAGGAATACTGCCGAATTTCATTACAAAAGAGGGCTGGTTCTCTTTAAAATCTCAAAATACGACGAAGGAATAAAAGAATTTGATACGGTTATCCGGATGGACCCTAAGATGGGTAAGGCTTATATAAACCGGGGTACAGCCCTGATGGAAATTAAAAGGTACAAGGAGGCCGCCGGGGATTTTGAAAAAGCTATCGGCCTGAGCAGCAACGATAGCACAGCTTATCTGAATCTGGGCTTATCTTATTTTTACATTGGAGATTTTAAAGCTAGCATCGAGGCAAACACAAAATTAATTGGATTGACTCCTCACGATCCAATCGCATTTTATAACCGGGGCATTTCGTATGGTCAGCTTAAAGATTATAAAAGTGCAATCGGTGATTTTGACCAGGCTATCCGCCTTAAACCTACGTATAATGAGGCTTATTTTAACCGCGGACTGGCTTATTATTTCTCAGGAAATAAGGAAACTGCATGTCAGGATTGGGAAATGGCAAAACAATATGGTTCCAGCAAAGCAGCTACCGTAATCGAAGAATATTGCCGTTAATTGCGCTGATCTTTTCCCCAAAGCAGTTTCTCACGTATGGTTGAATAAAAATCCTTATTGTAAAGCTGGATGACATTGATTGAAAAACCTGCACGTTTTACCACGAGTTCTTCATTATTGTTAATGGTTTCAAAACGCGAATCTAGGCCAACCTGGTAATGTCTGTTTCTTCCACCAACCCTGAGTTTAATTGTACAGTGATCCGGGATTACTATCGGCCTGACTGTTAAATTATGACTGGCGATGGGTGTAATCACAAAATTTTGACAGCCGGGTGAAATAATCGGGCCATAACAACTCAGCGAATAGGCAGTGGAACCTGTTGGTGTTGCAATAATAAGGCCGTCTGCCCAATACGTATTTAAAAATTTATCATCCACATAAACCTCCACCATGGCAAGCGAATTGGTATCAGTCTTGGTCACTGTAAGTTCGTTGAGAGCATAGTTGAGTTCACCGAAAAGATTTTGGGAAGTTGATAGCGAAATCAGGGTTCTTTTCTCGAGTCCAAATTTGCCTTCGATCACTTTATTGACGGCCAATAATATTTCGTCTCTCGAAATACTTGAAAGGAAACCAAGTCTGCCGAGATTTATTCCAAGGATCGGTATCCCGGAATCGCGGACCAGGGTTATCGTATCCAGAAAAGTGCCATCTCCACCTATCGAAAACAGCATTTCTGCATTATTTCTCAACTCGTCGTGGCTATTAAAAACCCGGTAATCGCATTTAATGGCTACTGTGTTATTAATGATCTTCAAAAATGGCTCAAAAATCATCAGCATGCAGTTGCTGTTTGTCAGTTTATCGAGCAGTTGCTGCATGTAAACAACACTTTCGTCGTTAAAATTTTTACCAAAAATTGCGATTTTCATGGTGGTAAAGTATTTATTAGTTAACTTCAGTGGCAAAAGTAAACGATTTTCACATCTGGTATCAAGCTGAGTTATTTTCGAATTCAGGCTTTCATCTCAGCATGTTGCTTACAGCATATTTTTAAAATGAATGAAAAATCCGCTGTTGCCCGAGCGGTTTACCGAGAATTCAACGCCAAAAACAAGGTCGTAGTAAGTGACTATATCCAGTCCAAAGCCGGTTCCGAACAAAAGTTTATTTGATAAACTGTTCACATCATAGTTTTTATAAGTATCTACATATCCCGCATCAAAAAAATAGTTTAAGTATAGAGAATAGTGGATTTTATTAAACTTTTCGGAATTGATAAATCCAATAGTCCTGACCTGTGTGGGAACAAGAGTGTATTTAAATGTGTTTTTCGACAACCAATAACTGGGACCGTCGATTACATAAAGTTCGTAACCTCTAACAAAATTCCTGTCGTAACCCAACCCTTTCTGAAAAAAATAAGGTTGGTTGCGGTTGGTCGAGATTTTTGCCGCCAGATCAAGCGAAAGGTGAAACCTGTCGGAAAATTCGAAATATTTACGATAAGCTCCTTTCAAATCCATCATACTGATGTCGCCGTTTTTAAGCAGGCCAAAGCCGCTTTTTGTGAATTCAAATTCCGACACACTACCTTTCAAAGGATAAACTTTGGAATCGCGGTAATCATTCGTAAAACGGTAATAAACAGTGAAATACTCATTGGTCTTCTGGTTGTTAAAGGAATAATCGGGATTTAGTTTCAAAACCGTATCTCCAAACGAATAGAAATTATAATTGATTTGAAGAACATGGTATTGATAAAGCGTTGGACGGTGTGTGATATGAAAAAAGGTATAAAAGTGTTTGAAAAGATAATCGTTTTCGTAACGAATAGTTTCAAGCTGATTATCGACGGTTTTATAAGCAATTTCGTGGTTCTGCTGCCAGCCCGATCCCAGCCCGGCACCGAAGGTTTGATTTTGGTTGATGTAAGGTATTTCGTAATTTATTTCGTACCTTTCGTCGTAACCAAACCGCAGCAAAATATTAAGCCGCTCCATCCTTCCGCGCATATTTTCCTTAATCAGGAACAGCCCGTAATTAACTTTGCCAAAATTCTTTTCCTTCCACCAGGCATTAAAATTCCTGTCGGAAATTTCAAATAACGGAAAAGGCCAGAAATACCAACGTTCGATAACACTGATCTTAATCTTTATCCTCGAAAACTCGCCTGCTGTGATAACTGAATCCTCGAAAGTCACAAAGTTGAATAAGGAAGTCTTCAGCAGGTTTTCAGATGATTTTTGAAGCTTGTCGGGCAGCTCAAATGCAGGAATTGTGTCGCCGGTTTTGAAACTTAGCTCACGAAAAATAATCTTTGGCTTTGTAACTTCATTACCATACAGGTCGATAGCTTCGATGATAATGTGCGAATGCAGATTTGAAAGGTTGGAATGAATGAGAATACTATCAGTCTCCGAAGGTTTTTTCAGCAAACCTCCGCCCTTGCCAAAAGCAGCGTGGATTGTGAACCCCAAAATTAAAAGCAAAAATATCCTCATCGGTAAATTAACCAAAATTCAAAAATAAATGAAATATTGAATTGTCTGGCCGAAAATTAAATGTTCAGATAGGTCATCAGCGAATTGTACCGCTCTCGAAGCAGGTCCTCATCATTCTCATTTTCGCCGTAATAGGCTTTAATTTCATAATGAAACCGGCTGAAGGTCTGGAGAACGGCTTCGATGTTAACCCTGTTAAGCTTTATTGTGACCTCGATTAGTGTTGTATCGGTTTTTGTTTTAATGCTGGTACTCAGGATTTTTGTATCGTTCGACTCAACAATTCGTACTATTTCGCCAAGACTGAAATCCGGTTGATTGACTTCGAGAATAATAATTCCGCCCGGGTTTTGAACTGATAAAGATTCCGATAGGTTTTGAATAAGAATATCCTGTGTGATCAGGCCCAAATAAAGGAAGTTTTCATCGGTCACCGGCAAAGCCGATATTTTGAAATCTGCCATGATTTTTAGCGCATAATAATAATGCTCATCGGCCAGAATATGTGGTCTGATCAGTGTTTTAGTAAATTTCCCAACTGTTTTTTCAGAATCATGTTTGTCCGATAAATCAACATTTGAAATCAGGCCAATATACTTTTTATGATCCACGACCGGAAGATGACTTAGTTTGTACTCATCCATCCAGTGCAAAGCAGCTGCAACCTTGTCGGTTTTGTGCAAGGGCAGAATGTTGTTGTTTAAAAGTTCAACTGCTTTCATTTTTATAGTTAACTGCCTGCAAAAGTTTTAATCATTGGTAAATTAAACGGCATTGGGATAAATAAATTTTGCATCAAGGCTTATGGCCGTTAAACGAATGCCAGATCAATTATAAAATCAACCCTTTTAAAGTCCTGTTTTTCCATTCGTCTGTTATTCGAAATTTTCCCAATTTAATCATCTGAAGATGTTAAATGCAAAGGTAACCGGATTTCAATATCACATTAAAATAGTCATTACTCCCATTCCCAGGCCTCCATATCCAGGTAATCATCCCTAAAAATCCGCAAATAACTTTCGTAGCGTGATGAAGGTATTTCGCCTCGTTCAACTGCATTTTTGACGGCACATTTGGGTTCGTGAATGTGGGTACAATTGCTGAAAAGGCAGTCGTGCATAAACCGGCGCATCTCAGGAAACCGCTCAGCAATTTCTTCCTTCCTGAAATCGACCAGACCAAACTCCCTGATACCAGGGGTATCGATTACAAAACCACCAAACGATAAAGGATGCATCTCAGGAAAAGTAGTGGTATGTTTTCCTTTTTTGTGATAATCCGAGATCAAACCGGTTCTGAGTGAAAGGCCAGGATCCAATGCATTGATCAGCGCAGATTTTCCGACTCCCGAAACCCCTGTAAACAGGTTGATTTTGTTTTTCAATCCGGATTTTAAGACTTCAACATTTTCACCGGTCAGCGCCGAAACACTATAGCATGGATAACCTGCCGCATCGTAAATTTGAGTAATCTCACGGAGTTTAACATGGAGCTTTTCATCATAAAGGTCGGTCTTATTAAATACAATGTTTGCCGGAATGTGGTAAGCTTCGGCCGTCACAAGGAAACGATCGATAAAACCCATCGAGGTACGTGGTTCAAAAAGAGAGGCAACAAGCAAAGCCTGATCGATATTTGCAGCAATGATGTGCGAAAGTTTGGAAAGATTTGTCGATTTCCGGATAATATGATTATTCCGTGGAAATATTTTGGTTATCAAACCTGCATTTTCATCCTTATCAGGGATAAAATCCACCTTATCTCCAACAGCCACCGGGTTGGTTGTTTTTATCCCTTTCATTCTGAAATTACCCTTAAGTTTACATTCGGCAAATGTCCCATCGCTCGCCATCACAGTGAACCAACTACCGGTAGATTTTATAACTATACCTTCCAATTGAAATAGTATTGATTAATAATATGTGCCATTCGACACTTTTTCCCGAAATGGGATGAATTAAATTAATTAAAGTAATTTTATTAAAATAATTTTAAATTTGCTGTAAATTTATTAAAATAGTCTCTCACCCTGAAAATCTGCAAATGTATGGATTCAAAAACACTGGTATCGTTTTTTATTGCCCCTGCAATCATGATTATTTTTGCTCTTTTGTCATTCAAAATCATGGACAAAAAGACCTATAAATCTTATCTGGGTTCTTATTTTCTTGGAATTCTCACCGTAATACCGATGATTCTTGCTCTTGTCATTGCCAACCACTATGGAATGGTTCACGATCGGAGCATACGCAGGATATTGTTTTTTTCTTTTCTTCTGGTTGGTTATTTTGCTGAATTTTCAAAGTTCCTTCTGATGCGGTTTTACTTTTTACCAAAAGATTTAATCTCCAAACCTGTTGATGGCATCTTATATTCGGTAAACATTTCGTTAGGCTTTGTAACTGCTGCCAACATCTATTTTTCACTTCAATGGACGGAATTGTTGAGCATACACATTGTAAATTTCAGCCTACCGTTTGCCAACCTGCTTTTCGGGATTATTATGGGATTTTTCCTTGGGATGGCAAAGTTCAGGACAAATTATATCGATTCACTCACCGGTCTTGGCGCTGCAATTTTTTTCCAGGGATTTTATAATTTTTGTTTGATTTCTCACGATTACCTCCTGCTTGGGCTGGTATCAGTAGGTACTTTCATTATTGCCATTATGCTGGTCGCAAAGTCAATCAGTACCGATACCGACAGTGTTGTCTGATCATACGGTACCATTTGCCGCACCGGGAAAAGACTGTGTTAAATTTTCATAAATAACCGGCCTCTTAAATAGTCAAGAAATCAAATAGCTGTATATTTTATATTTTTGCTAATCCTTTTATTTATTTGGGTTTTCGGACGAAATGAATTAAAAATTAAAACATAATGGAACGAATTACAGTAATCGGAGCAGGAAATGTAGGGGCAACATGTGCTAATGTAATTGCACATAAAGACCTTTGTAAAGAGTTGGTACTTGTCGATATTAAAGAGGGTGTCGCCGAAGGTAAAGCACTCGATATCTGGCAAACCTCATCAATAAATAATTTTGATACCCGTGTTGTTGGGGTTACAAATGATTATCTCAGAACCAAAGGTTCTGGAATTGTTGTAATAACATCAGGTATTCCGCGTAAACCGGGGATGAGCCGGGACGATTTGATAAGAACCAATGCAAAAATTATCGTTGACGTCACCGAAAAGGTTATTAAATATTCTCCGGAGGCCATTATTATAGTGGTTTCCAATCCCCTCGACGTAATGACCTATGCTGCATGGAAAGCTGCCAACAAACCTGCACAAAAGGTATTTGGTATGGCTGGTATCCTTGATACAGGACGTTATACCGCCTTCCTGGCCGACGCACTTGATGTTTCACCAAAAGATATTCAATCATTATTGCTTGGTGGTCATGGCGATTCGATGGTTCCTCTAAGAAGATACACTTCGGTAAAAGGTATCCCGATTACTGAGTTGTTAGGAAAAGATGAAATTGATAAAATTGTTGAAAGAACTCGCAAAGGTGGCGGTGAACTGGTTAACCTTATGGGAACTTCGGCCTGGTATGCCCCTGGTGCTGCTGCTGCTCAGATGGTCGAAACCATTGTTGACGATCAAAAGAGAATCTTCCCCGTTTGTGCTCGCCTCAAAGGCGAATACGGAATCAGCGATCTTTACATTGGTGTTCCTGTAAAACTTGGCAAAAACGGGATCGAAGAAATTATCGAACTTAACCTGAACGAAAAAGAATACAAAATGCTGCAGGAATCGGCCAAAGAGGTTCGTGCACTCACCAAAGTTCTCGACGACCTGAATTTGTTCGGCGACTGAAGGAAAGAAAATAGTTAATTTTGCAGGCATTCCGGAAATATTCGGGATGCCTGTTTCTATTTTTAAATTGTTGATTAAATGAAAAAAGTTGTAATATTCACAGGAGCAGGTATCAGTGCCGAAAGTGGCGTTAAAACATTTCGCGACAACGACGGTTTGTGGCGAAATTACCGGTTTGAGGAAGTGGCCAGCCCAATCGCCTGGAAAAATGATCCCGCCCTGGTTCTCGAATTTTATAACATCCGCCGTAAACAATTGCTCGAAGTTAACCCTAACCCGGCTCATCATGCGCTTGTAAGGCTCGAAGAGAAATTTGATGTTCAGATCATTACTCAGAATGTGGATGATTTGCATGAAAGGGCAGGGTCGAAAAATGTTTTTCATCTGCATGGTGAACTCAGGAAAGCCCGGAGTACGGTTAACCCGGAGTTGATTTACAACATCAAAGGATGGGAATTAAATCTGGGCGATAAATGCGCGTTGGGAAGTCAACTCAGACCTCATGTGGTTTGGTTTGGAGAAATAGTGGATGGCTTTTCAACAGCTACTCTGGTTGCTGGAAAAGCTGATATTTTCATTGTCGTCGGCACATCAATGGTAGTTTATCCTGCTGCGGGACTTGTTGATTTCGTGCCGGAAATTTCCCCAAAATTTTATATCGACCCAAACGCGAAAATGCTTCCGGAAATTCCAAATCTTACAGTAGTAAACGAAACTGCAGGAAAAGGGGTTCCCGACTTGGTCGAAAAACTTTTAAATCTGCAAAATTGAAACAGGGAGGTAAAGGAATATTTTCATTCGTAGAATTGCTTGAAAAGGCTAAGAAATTCTGTGCTGCCCAGGAACGATGTACTTCCGAGGTAAGGCTCAAATTGAACGAATGGTGTGACGACGAATCCTCCCGGGAGGAAATTCTCAGGAAACTTGTGAATGAGAATTTCTTAAACGACCCACGTTTTGTCGAACTTTTTGTACGGAGTAAGATTAACCAAAATCGCTGGGGCAGATTCAAAATCGAATTTGAATTGCAAAAGCGTATTATTCCTGCAGAAATAGCAAATGAAGCGTTAAAGAATATCGATGAAAATAAATATCTGGAAAACCTTCGATATTTAAAGCTCAGAAAGGAAAAAGAAATCAAAGGTAACGATGAATTTAAGAATCAGATGAAGATAAAAGCCTATCTTGCGTCGAAAGGCTATGAATATGAATATATTAACAAAATCTATAAATAAAAAATAGTTTTAAAATGACATCACCCGAAAATATTAAAGAGCTTGGTAAGCGTGTTACGGCTCTCAGGAGGTATCTTTGACATCGACAAAAAACTGGAAAAGATAAAGGAAGAAGAAGAACTTTCGCATCAGGCCAATTTCTGGAATGATTCGAAAAAAGCAGAACTCGTGTTGAAATCTATCAACGAAAAAAAAGCATGGACCGGGGTCTATCAAAGTATCATTTCGGCTTTTGACGACTTAAAAGTAATGCTCACCTTTTTTGATGAGGGCGACGCATCCGAAGCCGAACTCGATCAGCAGTTTCAAAAAACACTCACACTGGTCGAAAACATTGAGTTCAAGAATATGCTCAGCGGGAAAGAAGATAAACTTGGTGCAATTGTTCACATCAATCCCGGGGCTGGTGGTACAGAGAGCCAGGATTGGGCTGAAATGCTCATGAGAATGTACATCAGATGGGGCGAACGTAACAATTACAAAGTAAAAGAAGTTGATTTTCAGGAAGGTGAAGTTGCCGGTATAAAATCGGTTTCGCTTGAATTTGAAGGAGATTTCGCTTTTGGCTACCTCAAAAGTGAAAGTGGCGTCCATCGCCTTGTGCGTTTGTCACCATTTGATGCCGCCAACAAACGCCACACCTCGTTTGCCTCGGTTTATGCCTATCCCTTGATTGACGATACCATCGAAATTGATATAAATCCTTCCGATGTGACCTTCGATACTTTCCGTTCCAGTGGTCCTGGCGGACAAAATGTGAATAAAGTTGAAACTGCGGTACGACTCAAACATGCACCTTCGGGTATCGTTGTCGAATGTCAGGAAACCCGCTCACAGCAACAAAACCGCGATAAAGCGATGCTCATGCTCAAATCGCAGCTTTACGAAATTGAACTTCGGAAAAAGAAGGAGATTATCGCCGAGATTGAAGGAAGCAAGAAAAGAATCGAATGGGGTTCACAAATCCGTTCCTATGTTATGCATCCGTACAAATTGGTAAAAGATGTGCGGACAGGTTACGAAACAAGCAATGTGCAGGCCGTGATGGACGGGGATCTTGAGGGATTTATCAAGGCCTTTTTGATGGAATTTGGTCAAAAAAAATAAATGATGAAAATTTTGGGAATCATCCCGGCGCGCTATGCTTCAAGTCGGTTTCCGGGAAAACCGCTGGCAGATATCGGAGGAATTTCGATGGTAAACCGGGTTTACATTCAGGCTTCAAAGGCATCGTCACTTGGAAAAGTTATTGTGGCAACTGACAATACACGGATATATGATGAAGTAATTACCCATGGCGGCCTTGCCATGATGACAGCCGAAAACCACCGGAGTGGTACTGAACGTTGTAGTGAAATTGTCGCTAAACTGGCGGCTTCAGGCGACAAATACGACGTTGCGATTAACATCCAGGGCGATGAGCCATTTATCGACCCTGAACAAATCGATCAGGTTGCAGCCCTTTTCGCGAATCCTGTCATAAAGCTTGCCACCCTGGTCAAGGAAATTAAAACGAACGATGAACTGTTAAGCCCGAATGTGGTGAAAGTAGTATTGGGTAAAGATAAAAAGGCCCTCTATTTCAGCCGACAACCCATACCCTATTTGCGTGGACTATTACAGACAGAATGGATTAAATATTTGGTTTTTTACAAACATATCGGGATTTATGCCTATCGTACTGAAACTCTGGCTGAAATAGTAAAATTACCTTTTGGAAAGCTCGAGGAAGCCGAGTCGCTTGAACAATTGCGCTGGATCGAAAACGATTTTTCACTCTATACGCAGGTAACTGACTTCGAGAGCATTGCCATTGACACTCCCGAAGATTTAAAAAATTATCAACATCCTAAAGTCAGGTAATCAAGTTTAGTTATCTTAGCAGGTCAAAGTCAAAAAAAAGTAAAAATGGATATTTCCCGTTATATCAGCGAGTTACTGTTTGAGTATGAATGCGTGATTATTCCCGGGTTTGGTGGATTTGTTTGTAGTTACAGCCCTGCAAAAATCCATCCGGTGCAGCATACTTTCAATCCCCCTTCAAAATCGATGTTGTTTAATCCCCAACTAAAAACCAATGATGGGTTATTGGCTAATCATATTGCCATTGCAGAGCAAATCACATACGACCAGGCTCTCGGGAGAATCGATGAGTTTGTGGATGAAGTGCTGATTACTATCAACGGTGGGGGCCAGGCTTCGTTGGAAAAGATAGGCGTTATTTACGCTGATCAGGAAGGGAATCTCCAGTTTAACCAGGACACCAAAAACAATTTCCTCAAGGATTCATTCGGACTTTCATCGTTTATTTCTCCCAAAATTAACCGGGCCTATCCTAAATCGGCACGGAAACCCGAAACTCACTTTGCTGACCGCAAAGGCCAATCAAATCGCAAAAAAAGTGTCGTTTTAACAAATTGGGTTTTGGCAGTAGCTCCTATAATGCTTATACTTGGTTATTTTTATTTTAATACCGATGTCTTTGATTCCGGACTTCAGAACAAAACCAGTTTTGTGCCCGATTTTACCGGAGAAAACATATCCCGGCAAATGCCCTCGAAACCAGAAATAAGTAACGATCTTACAGCTAGTTCGGAAGATCAAAAAGCAAAAGACGAAAGCTTTAATATTGCTCAATATCAATCTTCAAAAAGCGGCGGGCCCGAACTGGCAGAAATCGAAAAAAGGAACGAAACACCTGAAGTACTTCCGGAGAATAAAGCAGATGTAACCAAAAATATAGCTGTTGTAAACACCGAAAAAACCGCACCTCCACTTATTCCGGCCGGAAAGATGTATTACCTGATTGGAGGTTCGTTTGAGAAAGTAGAAAATGCAGATAAACTTATTGCCAGATACAGCGAAAAAGGGTTCAAACCACAGATTATCGGACAGGCTTCAAACGGCTATTACAGGGTTAGCCTGATGGCATATTTACGTAAAGAAGAGGCATTGACCGAACTCCGCAAGTTAAGGGAAAACGAAATTCCGGAAGCCTGGGTACTCAGGCAATAACCTAACATTGAAATACTTTTTCGTGAAGTGACAAAAAGAAAACTTCAGCGTTTTGCTCAAAACGCCACTTTCGATAATTTTTTTCAGCCTTATTATCAGGAACTAATCAGCGGATTCCGGCATAAGGGAAACTGGAACCAGGGCTTTTTTGGTAATCAAAATCCTCTTGTGGTAGAATTGGGTTGTGGAAAAGGTGAATTTACAATTGGGCTTGGCCGTAAATATCCGGATAAAAATTTTATTGGAATCGATGTAAAAGGTGCCCGGATGTGGCGGGGTGCCATGACTTCCTTTGAAGAGAACCTTACAAATGTGGCTTTCATCCGTAACCAGGCCGAACATTTAGAGTACCTTTTTGCTCCCGGCGAAGTGGACGAAATCTGGATTACCTTTCCCGATCCTCAAATCAAAAATACAACTGCCAAAAAACGGCTTACTTCTCCTCAATTTCTTAACCGTTTTCGCAAAGTAGCCCAAAATAACACCGTTGTCCACTTAAAGACAGACAACACTGGATTTTTTGAATATACACTGGGGGTAATTCGTGATCAAAATTTACCTTTGATTTATTCTTCCAACGATATTTACACAAGCAACGATCAGGAGGATGTTACTTCAATCCAAACCTACTACGAAAATATGTTTGCTGCCAAAGGTGAAACGATCAAATATCTCAGGTTCATCCTGCATTAAAGCGATTTATTTTTTCTTAACAAATCCCTTGTATCCCTCATCATAAAAAGTACTATTTTTGAAAATCAAATCCATCCTCTGCATTTTGTACAAAGGATATCAGGATTTATCCAAATTTGTTTAATTCATCAAAAACTTGATTGTATGGCCGATCTTACAACTCAATTCCTTGGACTAACGCTCCGCAACCCGCTTATCGTTGGTAGCTCAGGCTTAACCGATTCGGTTGAGAAACTAAAAGAAATCGAACAGGCAGGTGCCGGTGCTGTAATTTTAAAATCGCTTTTCGAAGAAGAAATTATTGCCGAAATGGAAGAAACCATACACCGGATGACTTCCCGGCAGTTTATTTATCCCGAAACCTTCGATTACATGGACGAAGCCATTGAGGAAGACAGTGTTAGAAAATACCTGGGTTTTGTTAAGGAAGCAAAAGCCGCGGTTCATGTCCCGGTTATTGCCAGCATAAATTGTGTAACCTCACAAAAGTGGACCTATTTTGCAAAAGAGTTGCAGGAAGCCGGAGCTGATGCTATCGAACTGAACTTGTTTATTTTACCAACGGATTTCACCCGGACTGCTGAAGAAAATGAGAAACTTTATTTCGAAATTGCAAACGAAGTTTTGCGACAGGTAACCATTCCGGTATTGCTCAAAATAAGCTATTATGCCTCCAATCTCGGGCAGCTGATTCAGCGGTTATCCAATACAGGCATCAAAGGGATCACCCTGTTCAATCGTTTTTACAGTCCCGATTTTAACCTCGAAAATTATCAGGTCATTTCAACAAATGTACTCAGCAAGCCTTCCGATCTCAGTATATCGCTTCGCTGGATCGCAGTTATGGCCGACAGGGTAAATTGCGATCTGGCTGCTTCAACAGGAGTTCATGATGGCGAGGCATTCATCAAACAACTACTGGCAGGTGCAAATGCTGTACAAATGGTTTCGGCGATTTACAAGCACGGTTATTCGCACATCATACAGATACTCGAAGATGTAAATAAATGGATGGATCAGGAGGGCTACTCCAAAATCAGTGATTTCAGGGGAAGGATGAGCCAGGCAAAAAGCAGTAATCCCGCCGCATATGAGCGGGTTCAGTTCCTGAAGAATTTCAGGCATTTTGTGTATCAGTTGTAACATTCTTCACCACACATTTTTTCATCGGCTTAACGTAGCCTGAATTTAAGCATAGTGACATTTTTCTATTTACCGGACAAGCTGTCATTTTTGCCAACAGGAAATAGGGATTGATGTCATTATAATTCTTTGGCATAATTTTCGACAAATGGCTGCCATCATAAGCTATTTATAAATGTCGGCTAACATGGCCGGAAAAAAATTATTATAATGAGTGAAAAGATTGAAAAAGTTGAATGCCTGATTATCGGATCAGGTCCTGCAGGCTACACTGCAGCAATTTATGCTGCCCGGGCTGAGTTGCACCCCATTATATACCAGGGAATGCAGCCAGGGGGTCAGTTGACCATTACCACCGAAGTCGAAAATTTTCCCGGTTACCCGGATGGAGCACAAGGCCCGGCAATGATGGAAGATATGAGAAAACAGGCCGAACGTTTTGGTACCGAAATCCGTTGGGGTGAAATTGTTGATGTTGATGTTACAAAACGCCCGTTTTTGGTAAAAACTGATGACGGTAAGGAATTATTTGCCGAAACAATTATTATCGCTACCGGTGCCTCGGCCAAATGGCTGGGAATTCCGTCGGAACAGGAATACAATGGTTATGGGGTATCGGCTTGCGCAACCTGCGACGGATATTTTTATAAAGGAAAAGTTGTTGCTGTAACTGGTGGTGGAGATACAGCCGCCGAAGAAGCTTCCTATCTGGCCAAACTTGCTAAAAAAGTTTACCTGATCCATCGCCGCGACGAACTGCGTGCTTCGAAAGCCATGCAAAACAGGGTGCTGAAAACCCCGAATATTGAGCCTGTCTGGAATAGTGTGGTACAAGAAATTGTAGGTAAGAAAGAGGGTTTTATGAAAGCTGTAACCGGTGTTTTGGTTGAAAATGTAAAAACCGGTGTACAAAAAACCATCGAAATCGATGGGTTTTTTGTTGCCATCGGCCATAAGCCCAACTCCGATTTATTTAAAGGAAAATTAAAAATGGACGAAACCGGGTACATAATCACTTCGCCCGATTCCACGGCAACTAGTGTACAAGGCATTTTTGCTGCCGGAGATATCCAGGATCATGTTTATCGTCAGGCGGTAACAGCAGCAGGCACAGGTTGTATGGCCGCCCTTGAGGCCGAAAGATTTTTGGCTGACCAGGAATAAAGCAAGGAAAATTAAGCCAATAATTTATTGAAACTAAAAAAGCTGCCCGGATAAGAGCAGCTTTTGGTTTTTAGTTTTGATTCAGAAATATTTTATTGAAGATCTTTAACCACCTCAATCAATTCGGGCAAGTCCATGCCCAGGTCTTTAAGATGTTCAATTTTTGGAACACCGTTTTTGTTCCAGCCACGACGAAAATAAACTGCATCGAGAAGTTTTTCGTAACGGTCTTCGCGATAGGCGCGCATAACTGCCATTTTTTCCAGGGTGGTTTTGCCTTCAGGATCGTAACCTACCAGTTCTTTCAACTGATTGTCGTACCTTTCAGCACGTGATTCGTATTCCTCAACAGTAACCGGACCTGCTGCCCTGTAAGGTTGGGCATCGTTTTTGCGTAAGCCTTTACCACGGCGGATATTGAAGATACGCTGGAAATTATAAACCCTCTCCGACATGCGGATCATTTCCTTTTTATCAAAAAGTTTTCCGGTAACAGCCTTATAAAGGGTTACATAATTATCGACATGTTCAGGTACTTTTGCGGGTTCATCAGTTTCGGCGTTGTTTGATGGTTCAACATCATTCCAGGGCAATTTACACAATCCCATTAAACCAAACCAGGTCCGGAACATCGGGAAATAATGCAGCGCTTCTGCTTTTGCTTCAAATGTAGGGATCTGGTTGTTTACCATATCCATAAAAATAAGCCAGGCTTCATCGTGTTGTGGTCCTTTGTTCGTCATCGCGAAGCCGCCCTGCTGTGCAAGCGATTCCTTTGAAACATATTCGGAATATTCGAGGCCTTTATTTTCCATGCCAATATCCTGAAGGAAACTTGCATCACCCCAGCCATTTTTTACAAATATTTCCTTCATTTTGTGTATTCCCTGTCCGGCTGTTTTCCCAAATTCTTCCCCACGGGCTAATTGATGGAGCAACTCGAGTGCGGCAGCAGAATTTCCAAAATTCAATTCCAGTCCGCCTGTCCTATCCTTGTTAAGGATTCCATTTTCATAACACTCCATTACGAATGCGAGGAGGGTACCCCAGGTGATTGTACAAATCCCGTAAGTATCGCAATAAAAGTTGGCTTCGATAATATATTCTGGATCAAAAATGCCACAGTTCGAACCCAGACCACCTGCATTTTCATATTCAGGTCCATCAACAATTACTTTTTGCGCTTTGTAGGGGCCTGATTTTAATTCGAATTCATCCACACCTTTGGCACATGCCATGTTGCATCCAATCCAGCAACCATCAGGAATATTTTGCGTAAAACGACTTTTCCAGACATTTCCATGGATTTTCCCGGCATCGGGATGACTGCCATATTTATAATTATGAACCGGTAAAAGATCGTAATCGTTCATAATATTTACCAGGTGAGCTGTACCTTTTGTCCGCATTTCAGCCTGAGAATCGTCGAGTTCACGCATTTCCTTGTTAAACCGCCTTCCCCTTTCCATGATGGCTTCCAGATCGACAACATTATTCAGGTTGCCTTTTACACCGGGAATTTTACAAACTATGGCCTTGATGTGTTTATTTCTGAAAACCGTTCCAATCCCACCACGCCCGGCTTGTTTGAGCCTGACCAATTTACGCTTGGAATCATAAAAGGTAAAGTTGAGCATACCGATGAGTGAATGATCGGCTGCAGCACCACTCGAAACAATGCCGATATTTTTTTTATCCTTCTCATCATTGGCATACATCTCGGTGAGAATTTCACCGAGAATATGGCTATCGTTATAGCCAATGTATGGTGCCTCATTAATTTCAATTTTGTGATTAACCCCATCAATAAAAATGATGACATCTTTTTGTGCCTTGCCCTGTATTTCGATGGCATCAAATCCGGAAAACTTCAGGAAAGGGCCAAAGAAACCACCAACATTACTGTCGATGGGAATATTGGTCTGGGGAGAAATGGAAACACAAATCGATTTTCCGGTTCCCGAATATTGGGTAATTCCACCGATGGGGCCGGACGAGATATTAATTTCATTTTCCGGGTCGTCCCATTTTGTGTCCGGTTTGGTAGCGTCCCACAGCAATTTTAGGCCATATCCACGTCCTCCGATGAATTTTTCTTTCATCAGGGTAGGAACAATTTTTTCTTTTATTTCGTAGCCAGAGAGGTTAATGTACAAAATTTTGTCGGTGTAACCTTTATCTAATGGTGTCCAGTTATAGGACCATTCTTTAAGCAACTTGTGCGATTTTTTTAATTCAGCAACTTCCATGTCAGATTTGTTTTGAGTTGAAATGCGCTTTGTTATTGAATTCACAAAATTAATTTTTTTAACATTTGTCCAAACATTTGAGTACCAAATAATCCCATATGCAATGCGGTGCATAACGCCTTGTAACAAGCCATAAAAGGATTTCGCCGGTTATTTAAAATGGCTAAAGATTATATTCACATAAAAATGGTCAGATTAATCCCAATATTCGCTTATTTTTGGACTAGTTTTTAAAGCACGATCATGCATTTGGAAGATATCAAAAAATTACTCAAAAGCAAAACCGTCGGAATTGCAGGCTGCGGTGGTTTAGGTTCGAACTGTGCGGTAGCATTGGCAAGAGTTGGTGTTGGCAAACTGATCCTTGCTGATTTTGATGTAATCATCGAATCAAACCTCAACAGACAATACTTTTTTTACGACCAGATCGGGCAAAAAAAGGTGTTTGCTCTGGCTTATAACCTTCATAAAATCAATCCATTAATAAATGTCGCGGCCTTTGATGTTAAACTTGGTCCCGGTGAAATTGTAACTGTTTTTGAGGGTTGTGATTTAATTGTTGAAGCATTTGATCTGGCTGAAATGAAAGAAATGATTATTGAAACGGTGACAACCACTTTCCCGGTAACACCGCTTATTGTTGGAAATGGAATGGCAGGATTTGGAATGAGTAACCAACTCAGGGTTGAAAAAGTTTCGGAAACCCTTTTTGTTTGCGGCGATGGTCTTAACGAAATCTCGCCTGATCAGCCACCTTTGGCACCAAGAGTTGGAATCGTCTCAAACATGCAGGCTAACCTTGCTTTACAACTTTTACTTGGCAATTCAAATCAGGATAACTTATGAAAATTATGCTCAATAACCGGATTGAATCTTTTGAAGAAGATGTCCTTACTTTTGAAGAGTTGTTTCTCAAAAAAAAGTTTAGCTTCAGAATGCTGGTCACAAAACTAAACGGGAATCTTGTTAAAAAAGAAGATCGTAGCATTACACAAATCAAAGATGGCGATGACGTTGTGGTGTTACACCTGGTAAGTGGAGGCTGATTGTTTTTGCCTTCGGCAATGTTGGTTGAATTTCCTCATTTTCACTCCGCTTGTTTAGTAAAATATCAAAAAAAAAGCCATCCTGGGGGGACGGCTTTACAAAAAAGTGGGGGAATGGGAAATGCAATTTAGTACAATAAATTGGACTGTAAAGTTAAACACTTTTTAGTCTTTGGCAATGGTAATTTAAAAAAGTAATTAACAATTTGTACTGGACTTATAAATGTCGTCAGATATTTATGTGCGTAAAATAGAAAGTTGCTAAAACCCTTTATTTTATTGGGTTCTGGCTAATTAACGTATGTTCATTGAGTCGGATTTAAAGCATTTTCATGGCCGTAAAAACGAGTTATTAACGGAGTTATTAACAGCATTGAGTCATATAAAATGGGGTATAATGAACGAAAATCCTCATATACCAGCCAAAAAAACCTTTTCGGTGCAAAAATATTGATAACCGGAACTAACATTTTATCCTATCAATCACATTTGTAGTGCTTCTGACTTTTTTTTACAAAATTCCAAACTCCGTTCATTTTTTCGGACAATCTCATTTTGTTGTCGCCTTCTCTTATATAAGTTTATTAAAATTTTTAGATCAAAAGGAAAGCATAAACCATTTCGAAAAATTATAAGTTTCCGATAAGACCGGCTATAAAATTTCACCTACCACAAAAATACTGCCCCCGACAAATACAACCTCATCTATTGTACTTTCGGAAAGCGCCTTGTGGTAGGCTGCGATAACCGAGTGGAACGCCTTTCCATTTAGTCCGTATGACGCGGCCTGACCGGCGAGAATACCGGCATCGAGACCACGCGGAATATTGGCCTTGCAGAAATAGTATGTCGCTTCTTTTGGAAGAATCTCAAGGACTCCGTTAATGTCTTTATCATTCACCATTCCAAACACAAAATGAAGCTTTTTTGGTTTCAAAATTTCAAGATTTCTAACCACTTCACGAATCCCATCAACATTGTGCCCACTATCGCAAATCACAAGTGGTTTATGGGCCAAAATCTGCCACCTGCCCTGCATACCTGTATTTTGTATAACATTCTCAATTCCTTTTAGCAAATCCTCGTCGGTAATTGTATAGCCTTGTTCACGTAAAACCTGAATTGTTTGAACAACCGTTACAATGTTTTTGCGCTGATACGTTCCGTTTAACGGAAAATCCGGAATATCCAGAAAGTTCGTTTCATCATGGACTAATGTCAGACTCTTTGTGTCCTCCTCATAATTAGTTTCGGACTGAACTATAAAATGTCTGTCGGCAAAAATGATGGGGGAATGACGGGATGCAGCAGTACTTTCAAAAACCTGTTTAACCTCAGTTTGTGTTTCACCTATCACCACAGGTACACCATGCTTGATAATCCCTGCTTTTTCAAATGCAATTTCCGATAAAGTGTTGCCCAAAAACCGCATGTGATCCCAACCAATATTCGTAATTACCGACACAAGTGGATGAATAACATTTGTCGAGTCGAGCCTGCCACCGAGTCCCACTTCAATCACGGCAATGTCGGTGTTCTCATTTCTGAAATAATCAAAGGCCAGGCCTACCGTCATCTCAAAAAACGAAAGTCCAATTTTCTCAAACTCGTCTTTCCACTTTTCGATAAAACAGGTCACAGTTTCTTCCGGGATCATTTTTCCGTTAATTCTTATCCGTTCCCTGAAATCCTTGTAATGTGGTGAAGTATAGAGCCCCGTTTTGAAGCCTGCTTCCTGCAGGATTGAGGCAATGAGATGTGAGGTTGACCCTTTACCATTTGTGCCTGCCACATGAATGGTTTTAAAACTATCGTGCGGATTTTCAAGCAGGTTGCAAAGTGCAAAGGTGTTACCAAGATCAGCTTTGTAGGCTGCCCCTCCAATGCGTTGGTACATGGGCAGTTTGTCGTACAAAAATTCGAGTGTTTCGGCGTAGTTCATCGTTTATTCCCTGAATTTATCGGGCGAATGGCGGCAAAAGTAAATAATTTCGATTCAGGGAATCATCAGCGGAGGACAAGTTTTTTGGTAAGCCGGACGTTTTCGTCAGAAAACCTGAGCAGGTAAATGCCCTTTTCGAATTTTAACAAATCCAGAGTATTGATTTTGGAAGGATCGATTTGCTGCTCGCAGATGTGCCTGCCTTCGGCTGAAAGCACCTCAAGATGCAATAATGACGTCATTTCCCTGATCTCAATCCTGAAAAGACCTTCTCCAGGATTCGGATAAATATAAATACCGCCTTCCAAGGATGTGGCATTGCGAATTGTAAAGGAACTGATACCGGACAGGCCGTTCACACCGAAAAAATCCTTTTCGGGAAATTTGTCATCAAAGCTGGCTGAAACTTCGAAAATCTCACCCGTCCTTTGCCTGAACAGTCTGAAATTCATTTGCCCGCCAGATTCAAGACCGGTGTTTTCTGTATTCATCTGATCTTTACCAAAAGCAGTAAGGGCAAGGGGTTTTTCAAGTTTTCCTCCGATATCCGGCTTTTTGATGTTGATGATCCCTGAACACAATCCTTCACCGTTGAATACACCGATCAAATCGCCATCTTCAATCCTGGAATTATTTAAGGTAAAATTGATAAATGCGTTTTTACTGATGGCAATTGTGTGCGACAATGAAGTTTTCCGAAAGCCATTCCAGGGATTGAAAAAACTGTCATCCTGATTATTTATGATTGGCAAAAACTTTTGGCTGCAAGCCTGAAATTGAATCCAAACTTCATGTGTTACCAGGATGTAATAAGATTTTCCCGAATTAACATATTCCAATGTGCTGATGCCAGCCTCAGGCCAGAAAACATTGACTCCGGCAATCTCCTTAACAATGACGAGCGTATCACCCAAGGGCCCAAAAATCGTACTGCTGTTTTGTGAGCAAGGGCTAATAACAGGTAATATATTCCAACCTTCTGATAAAATAATCTTGTTTACCGGATTTATATCCCCTTTAACTTCAATCTGTGATTCATCCGTCATTTTAATGATCAGGCCGTCCAGAGGATTCCAGTTTCCAACGGTATTGATGTTTTGCGATGGCCAGTAAATTCCGGCATTGTTCATAGCAAAAACCAGGTTTCCTGCAACGGATTGAAAAACATCAGGAAGAGCCGGATTCATTGGGAGTAAATAGGTCGAAATACCGCTCCAACCTTGGGATAGTGAAACAATTTGTGAATAAATGGGCTGCAAAACCGTAATATAGTCTTCACGAATAAGTGTATCGGAATTAAATGGGTCGAATACCATAAGCCTGACAGTAAAGATACCGGGCGTATTATATTTATAAACCGGATTCTGAAGGTTTGAACTTTTACCTTCCCCCATAAACCATTTCCATTGGTTAGGGCTACCTCTTGAATTGTCATGAAAATTAACCGTTTCACCCGCATGAATGACGTTCGGTTCCGCATAAAAATCAGCAATAAGTGTATCCCGTACCCAGATAAAATTTTCTTTTACTTCAGAATCAGTACTGTCATTTTGGAAAACCTGAAGTGAAACCGTGTAATGACCTGGCTGCAAATAATGATAAACAGGATTCAAAACCTGCGACACCGTATTATCTCCAAAGTCCCAGATCCTGCTTGTGGGAAATCCGGTGGAAAGATTCGTAAAACGGATATCCTGTCCGGTCAGCACTTTTGTTGTATCCGCTTTGAATTGTGCTTTGAGTGGCTCACGGATAGTGATGTAACTTAATTTGAATTCGTAATCACTCTGGTATTGGTTTGCCACTGCAAGCACCACGGTATAGGTGCCTTCAAGGGTATAAACATGAGCAGGATTCTGCACCTGACTCGTTTTCTGGTCACCAAAATTCCACCACCATATGGTTGGGTTTCCAATACTCAAATCGGTAAACTGGGTAGTATGTCCCAGCCAGGCAAAAGTTGTATCGGCTTTGAAATTGGAAACCAATGTCTGAACCACAGTAATGTAATTTTCTTTTACCATTGAATCGGTGAGCCAATTGTTCGCAACAACTAAACTGATGCTGTAAACCCCCGGAAAAGTATAGGTATAAACCGGATTCTGAAGCGATGACACCTGGCCATTTCCAAAATCCCAATGCCAGATTTCGGGATTGCCTTGTGATAAATCGGTAAACTGAATGGCATTTTCAGTAAAAGCCAATGTTTTGCTGGCCATAAAATTGGTAATGAGTGGCTCTATTACTGTAATATAATTTTCGATGATCAATGTATCGGTAAACCAATCATTCGCGACTATTAACTTAATGGTATAAAAACCCGGCGAATTATATTGAATTTCCGGATTTTGTAGTGTCGATGATTCTCCGTTTCCGAAATCCCAGAACCATGAGTCCGGGTTGCCTTGAGATAAGTCGGTAAAATGAATGCTTTCACCCGTTAAAGCAAGTGTTGTATCTGCAACAAAGGCAGCGGTTAAAGGTTCGACAATAGTGATGTAATTTGTTTTTGTTAATGAATCTGCTCGCCAGCCAGATTTTACAAGCAATTCGACTGAGTAAATACCCGGGACGCTATAAACGAAAATGGGATTTTGAATCGCTGAAAATTGCCCATTCCCAAAATCCCATTTCCAGGTATTGGGACCACCTGATGACAAATCAGTAAACTGGATAGCTTCATTAATAAGCGTAAAAGTTGTGTCGGCGACAAAATTGGATACTAAAGGAGGAAGAATGGTGATATAGCTGGTTTTTGTTAACGAATCGGCCCGCCAATTGGCTTTTACCATCAATTCGACAGAATAAACTCCCGGTACACTGTAGAAAAAGACCGGGTTTTGGACAGTCGAAAACAGACCATTACCAAAATCCCATTTCCAGGTATCGGGGCTGCCCGCTGATAAATCAGTAAACTGGATGGGATCGTTTGGAAGCGCCTGCGTTTTATTTGTCGAAAAATTGGCTACCAGAGGGTTGTAAACTTCGATATAATCCTGTTTGGTTTCTGTATCGGATTTAGTCCCTTTTTGAATAGTGAGGGTTACATCGTAAAACCCAACTTGTGTGTAATTATGCGTCGGATTTTGATAAGTACTGGTCTGGTTGTCACCGAAATTCCAGTGCCATGAGGTGGGTGACCCCAGTGAAAGGTCACCGAAATGCACCGGATAATTGCGAAGCAGCCTGGTATGATCGGCAGCAAATTCAGCAACCAGCGGCTGGGTAACATTAATCAGATCAGTTTTTAAGATAGAATCGGCATAAATCCCCGACTTTATTTTAAAAAACACATCATAACTCCCCGGTAAATTATAAATATGTGCAGGATTTCGAAGCGTTGATGTACTGCCATCTCCAAAATCCCAAAAATAGGAATCAATGAGAACGCCAGCATTAAACGAGCCATCGGTAAACTGAACTGATAATGGGGCATCTCCTGTGGTTGGATTTGCGGTAAATGCAATACTTAGCGGAGAATAATAATTCAGTTCAAATGCTCCATCCCAGGTTATCTCCGGTGAGTTAAGCACAAGATTACCCGAAACGCTGAGTGCCGTTGTAGTTGAATCAAAAGTTCCATTTGCATTAAACCAATCAATTTTGTACAAACCCGGGTTATAATTGTTAAGATTGATAATACCACCCGTAACTGCAGGTGGAATTCCGTTTTGCTTCACATATTCCCAGTTATATTTTCGGTTTTGAATCCAGCCAATGGCATGATCGCTGTTGCGTGCCACAAAACCTCTCAATACCGGCGAATAATTCAGCAGACGGTATTTGGAAATTTCCATGATCCCGTTTCCTACATTCTCTACAAAAATGGTATGCTGACCAACCGGCACAGCGATGGTATAATAGGAGTTGGACGATGCGTTGTTGCTAACCAAAGTTACACCATCGAGCCAAATCTTTATTTTCGAAAGGCTTACGCTTCCCCCGGTAAAAACCGTAAACTCCCCTGGTTTTGTATAATTTACGTGGAATGTGGGCGGATTGCGGTCAGAATTAAAGAAATATCCATAAAGGTATTTCCCAAGGTTAAGGTTGTTGGGTATTAATGAGCCGTTGGGTTCGATAGCGAAATCGTTCGCCGGAGCTCTTTGTAAGGTTGAAACAAAACCAGGTGAAATATCAAGTGTCAGGTTAATATCTGAAGTGCATAATGGAATTTCATAAATTGCATTCTGGGAAGGGAAATTTACCTGTCCCAGGAATGAAGATAACGGACCGAAATAGGAAAAAAAACCGTTTGGATAAAGATAGGTATTCCACCACCACGACATGGCGGTACTCACAGTTCCCGACAAGGCAGAGGACCACAAAGTGTTATGAAAAGTTATTCCGCCAGGATCGTTCTGGAAAACCTCCTCAGGGGTATATGCCAACGCAAATTCGCCAACAATGGCCGGTTTGTTGTATTTAGTCAGGTAATCTTTCGAATAATTATAAATTTTTAGTTCAAGGTCGTTAATCATACCATAAATATGCAGTTGTGTAAACATTGTACTTGCATTATTCCAATAGTCCTGATCATGTTCGGGAATGGCAAAACCACTCGAAACAGGCCGGTTTCGTATATCCAGTGATTTGGTGTAGGAGGTCATTTCGTTAAGCCAGCTTAGTGTTTGGGTACGAAAATCGTTGTAAACGCCAGTATTATCGGCTTCCGAAAGTATTTCCCATGACGAAACAAACGATGAATAGCCCCACCTTGCCATGATGTACCTGATCTTGCGTTGAAACAAACCTTTGGCGGTTGTATTTACAAGGAAGTTCTGGGGTTCATTGCATGGACCACCATTGGCCGTATTGTAAGGGTTCTGAAGCCAGCCGGGAGTATTTGAAGATCTCAGTTCATCATGGATCATGATGTTGAGCTGACAATAAATTTCATATTCGGTGAGGTGATCAAAAATCCAGTCCAATGCCCAGGCACGGTTTTGCCGTAACGAATAATTTCCTGTGCCCGTCTCCTGCCATTCGAGTTCAAAACTCCAGGGAGCCATTACGATTTTGGTAAAGTTGCCGCCATTTGCACCCAGTTCGTTTATCCAATCCTGGTAAATTGTAAACCCTTCGCTCCATTCCGTCCAACCCAGGTTGGTACCGATTCCCAAAAACTTCCCGCCATCGTCGTATTTAAACTGGTTATTTGCTGCCGGATGAACGAAACCCCGTAAGGCCGATTGAGTGCATTCGAACTGCCCGACAGGATAAGAAGTGGTTCCGTTCACATCGGTACAGGTAAGCAAATAGCTCCAGGCTCCGGTCTCGTTTGGCGCAAACCGGACCCGCCAGTCAGGATTTCCAACCAACACCAGATTATCCGGCTGTGGCATGTTGTAAGGCTGGTAATAAAAACCATCAACATTGTAAACAATCCCGGTTGGTGAGGTGAATTTACATTTCAGATTTACCTGGCTAAAATCGTATGGGTTGGAATAGGACGCAGTAAAATTGACAATAAGCTCAAATTTCTGATACTTGCCTATGAATCCTGAATTAGCCGACACTGAGATAAAAACCGGGTTGGCATTAACGGAATAAAAAACCGATAACACCATGATTAACAGAAAGAATAATGAAAGTGGTTGTGTAATACGTTTCATAATCAAGCCAGAGTCCCCCAAAATATGAATACAATGATTTTCCCCAAAATCAGCTCAAAATTAACACAATAAAATCCTGATGAAAGAAAAACTTTAAATTTCGTAATGAAAATTATACTTATTGATGTCTTTGCCCTCAGGCAGAATAAACAACATTCCGGAATAAATTGTTTTGAAGTAGCTGTTTATTACACCGGCAATCGACTTAGGCGAAATTTTTTTATTATAGGAGACTTGAACAAATATCTCAAGTGTTATTTTTTTTACCTCAAGTGACATTTAAAAATGTCTCAAGTGATAATTTTTTTATCTCAAGTGATATTTCAGAATGTCTCAAATGATAATTTTTTCCCCTCTTGTGATATTTCAAAATGTCATAAAAGGTAAATATTGGCACCCCAGAAGGCAGGGATCATTTTCTACTTATAACTCCGTTGGCTTTTGTCGTTCAAAGCAAGCTTCCTCCTGCCAATCGAATAGTAGAGGTGAAATTTTGATTAGATAAAAATATTAACGAGTTTCCGCTGAAAACCAGCGAAAATATTTTTAGCTTCGTACGGGACAGTAAACAATTGTGCCCGTTTAGGACAAAACAGCAACAAATACTGCTTTGCATAACCAGAAACCATTTGTTAGGGAACATTCAATGTATGTAGTGGAACAAGACACATATCCCATTTACATAGTATTTTTCTGGTTAACAGGGTTTTAAGCTTTAGTTGAAATTTAAGTGCGCAGTCAAACCAATACTATTTCAAGAATTAATTAACAGTTTGCGATATGAAAAATCCTATGTTTTTTTTAACTCTTATGATTTCGGTAAACACTTTTAGCAATAATATTACCGATACAATTCAAACTAATTCGAAAATAACTGATGTAACAGTCTTTTTCATTGGTGCTCAGGTTACCAGGTGTGTTGATCTAAAAGCTATTATGGGGAAGCATCTCATTATAATAAACAAATTATCAAATGAAATAAATCCACAAAGTATTCAGGTTGACGGTATAAACCACTGTAAAATACTATCAGTAAAGCACCAGCTGACCTATTCGTCGGAAAGCAAGAAAAGCAAAGATGAGTTAGAATTAGAAAGTAAGAGAGCCACCCAAGAGTTGAAAATCAAGGAAATAAAAAATAAAATCAGCGTTTACGATTTAGAAGAAGCTTTGCTTATCGACAACAGCCTCTTTAGTAAAAAAGATGGGGGTACCTCGGTTTCCGAAATAAAAGAGGCAGCCGATTTTTATAGGGTAAGGCTTAACGAAATCCGGCAGGGGAAGCTTGATTTATCTGTTGAATTAGATGCAGCCAACAAGACTATTCAGGAATTGTATGTTGAATTAAATAAACTGATCTCCAGAAACCATAAAAATTATAGTCAGATATTGATTACGATTGAATGTGAAAAAACAATAAATGAGAATTTGTGTGTGAGTTATTATATTAACTCTGCCGGTTGGACACCGTTGTATGATTTCAGAGTTGACGATATTACCAAACCCCTTACAATCGTTTATAACGCAAATGTTTATCAGTCGTCCGGTGAGTCATGGGACAATGTAAATATAAAACTTTCGACTAATAATCCATCCTTAAGTGGAAATAAACCCGAACTTAATACCTGGTATCTAGGAAGAAGAAATTATTATCCGGGGCCAGCTATACCAAATGGACCAGCGTCTTTGCAAGGAATCGTTTCTGATGCAGAATCAAATGAAGCTATACCTTTTGCAAATATTGCCCTTTTTCAAGGCAATCATTTGGTAATTGGAGCAACCTCAGACTTTGACGGCCTATTTAAGATCAAACCCATTCCTTCAGGTTATTACGATGTTAGAGCTTCATTCGTGGGTTACAAAACTGTCCAAATTAACAATCTATTACTTTCTCCGGACAAAATAACTTTTCAGGACTTCAAACTTAAAGTCAGCGCTGAAACCTTAGAATCAGTCGAGGTAATTGACTACAAAGTCCCATTAATTTCGAAACAAAATACATCATCCAAAGCAACAGTAACAGCCGAAGAAATTCCAAAAATGCCGGGCCGTTCTGGCTCAAACATTGCAAGCACTGTTGAGAAAGTCAATCAATCGGAGGTATTTAGCGTCAGGGGTTCCCGCGATAAAGAAAACCTTTATAATATTGAACAAAATATTTCCACAGATATTGAAACGTCAAACTACATTTCGAATTCCCTAAAAGCAAACGTAGCTAACCTGGAGTATGATATTGAGATTCCTTATACCATTTTATCTGATGGTAAAGATTACAGCATAAAAATTAAAGAAGTTAGCCTGCCTGTAAATTATGTTTACTATGCTGTTCCAAAAGTTGATAATGACGTATTTTTAGTTGCGGAAATAAAAGACTGGATACAACTTGATTTATTATCCGGAAAATCAAATATTTATTATCAGGGAACCTATACTGGTGAATCATACATCAACTCTGATCAAACAACAGATACATTGAGCCTTTCGCTAGGCCGGGACAGAAATGTTATCGTGACACGAACCGGAAACAAGGAAATGAATGACAGAAGAATGATTGGCGGTAACTATAAAGAAACAATTGGTTGGGACATTACGGTAAAAAACAATAAAAATGCAAGCATAAAAATTTTCATTGAGGATCAGTTCCCCATATCCATAAAGAAATCGATAGAAGTTGATCTCCTGGAATTTACACATGCTAAAGTTGATTACAACATTGGAAAGTTGACGTGGATAATGCAATTAGAACCAAATGAAAAACAAGTAATAAATTACAGATATTCTGTAAAATATCCGAAGTACGTTACTTTAGATATTGAATAAAAAATCGATGAGCAGGGATAACAGACTGGAAATTATAAGAATGTTCTAAGCTTTAAATTTTAATCCACAGGATTAAAGGTGTTCCTGTCCGAACAAAACTTTTCTGGGTTTTTGTCTATTCTACGGCTTTATTCTCATCCACAGTAAGTTTAAAGCCCGATCCATGTACATTGGTTATCATTATGGATTGGTCGTCTTTGAGAGATTTTCTTAACTTGGCAATAAAAACATCCATACTCCGACCAATAAAATAATCCGCGCCGCCCCATACTTTATTAAGCGCAACATCCCGGGGAAGTAACTGGTTCTGATATTCACATAAAAGCTTAAGCAGGGCCGATTCTTTCCGTGTCAGGTGTTTTTCGCCATGAACCGATCTGAGAAGCATATTCACATAATCAAAGGTGAAAATTCCCAATTTGTATGTTCCGTCGGATGAAAGATTGTCGGATAACGAGCGGGGAGTGCATCTCTTGAGAATTGCTTTGATGCGCAGACTCAGTTCCTCGGTGCTGAAAGGCTTGGTAATGTAATCGTCGCACCCGACCTGAAAACCTTTGATGCGGTCATCCTTAAGCGATTTTGCCGTGAGAAAAATAATGGGAACTTCGGCATTGATTTTTCTGATATCTTCCGCAAGGGCAAAGCCGTCCTTTTTAGGCATCATCACATCGAGGATACAAAGATTAAAATGCTGTTTCTTAAATTCCTCCAATCCTTCTTCACCATTTTTGCAATGCAATGCCGGATAACCCAACATATCGAGATAATCCACCAAAACCGAACTTAGGTTAGGATCGTCTTCAACCAAAAGAATCGAACATTTTCTTTCATTCATAAAAAGTATATTATTAATGGCGGAACTCAAAAAAAACAAATGTACAATTTTTTAATTATGAATTCATCCGCTAAAAATCAATAAAAAGAAACCAGTCAGTAAAATATCAGTTTTCGAAATTAAGAATTGAGGCTGGTTTCTTATAAGGAAAAAACAATGTAAATTTACTTCCTTTGCCAAGCTCACTGATAACTTTAATGGTTCCGCCATGAGCCTCAACTATGGTTTTCACATAAAACAAACCAATACCGAAACCTTTTACATCGTGTATATTTCCGGTAGGAATCCGGTGGAATTTTTTAAAAATATGTTGTTGATGCTCACTTGCCATTCCGATACCTTTATCTTCGACCGAGATAAATACTCCCGACAGGTTACTCCAGGTGGAAACCGTTATTTCGGGTGGTCCCTGTGAATATTTATCGGCATTATCCAAAAGGTTATGCAAAACATTTGTAAAATGGCTTTTGTCGGCTTCAATCACCGGGTTGGCAGCATTGAGCCGCGAAAAGACCATACCGTTATTCTTGCTTAGGGTCATCTGGAAATTCTCGGTTAAAACCTTCAAAATCTCATGTACATCGAGTTCACGAATCCTGAGTTTATAGTCGCCCCTTTCGAGTATGGCGACCTGTAATACTTTCTCTACCTGATTTTTCAGCCTGGCATTTTCGTCAAAGATAATATGGGCATATTTAAGCAGCTTTTCAGAATCCTCGTAAACATGTTCTTTCATCAACATTTCACTGGCAACCGAAATCGTCGAAATCGGGGTTTTGAATTCATGCGTCATGTTGTTTACGAAATCAGCCTTGATCTCCGATAATTTTTTCTGTTTGAAAAGTGAATGTATGACGTACCAGAAACTGGCTATGGTGACTAAAATAAAAAATGCCGACAGCGCAATATAAAGCTGCATGCTTCTCAGGACAAATTCGGGCTGATTGGGGAAATAAATGCCAAGCATATACTGATCCTTCTGAAAAATACAGGATACCGCAAGGCTGTGCACAGAATAAAGAATTTTATCTTCATAACCTTTGAACTGACCGCTGACAAAAGCGTTTTCCGTTTTGCCAAAAATCCCGTAATAATACTCCTGGTCAACATCCAGGTTTTTAAACTCCGTTCTTACCATCGAATCGAGTAATGCGGGATCGATCGAATGAATGAATTTTGAATGCACCGAAAGCTCCAATGAACGGGCGGAACAATAGTCCTGAAGTATGGAAGTATCGTTTTGCAAAGTTGTAAGCTGGTTTACAACGCGTTTAAGGCCAATGTTCACGATCTGATCAAATTGCTCCTGCCTTAAAGCGATTGCATTCTTGACCCAAAAAAATTGCGTCAGTACCACTCCCATTAATGCAAGCGTAGTTATGGCCACAGTAATTAAAATAGCTTTCCGGTTCATGCTTCAAAATTATCGCCGAAGATGGTCCAAAAAAATATTTAACAAATTATTAACAGTAATTAACAAACCTTTAACAGTTCAGGCAATGCGGGTGTAGTATGTTTGCATCAGAAATTCATTAACACAAATCAAGTAATAAATTAACAAATATGAAAAAGATTTTCTTAGGATTAAGTTTGGTAGTATTCCTCTTAGCGGGATTTACAACCAGTGCAAAAGCCAACACGGTTGCAAAAGCAAAAAAAATTACATTAACACTGGTTGCAAGTGAACATTCGACCAATGTTATTGTTTTACAGAACGATCAGGATAAAGAAAAGAAAAAAGAAGCCGAAGCAAAAAAAACCGAAAACAAAGCCAAATCAGGCGGTTGTGCAAAAACCTGCGATAAAGCTTCAAAATCTTGTTGCGACAAGGGTGTAAAAACCAGTTGCGATAAAGAAAAAACCGGTGAAAAAGCAAAAAGTGCTACCGAAACCCAAAGCACCGATAAAGACAAGAAAGAACAAGGTGATAAAAAGTAATTATTTTAGAGAGAGATAATTTTTTCATTTCATTTTTTTGGCCCCGCCCCCTGGCGGGGTTTTTTTTATATTTTTGCTTCAAAGCAACATCTGAGATGGAAACAATGAGAACCCAATACCTTGGCGGTTTACGGACAATAGCCAAACATGTAAAATCGGGAAACGAGCTGATAACAGATGCTCCAACTGATAACAAAGGGCGCGGTGAAGCCTTTTCACCTACCGACCTGTTGGCGACAGCTCTTGGAAGTTGTGCCCTCACCATCATGGGAATTGCAGCCAACGAACATGGATTTAATATTGATGGCACAACGGTAAAAATCACTAAAATCATGGCATCAAACCCGCGTCGTGTTGGTGAAGTAGTGGTTGAATTTACATTCCCTCCGAATAATTATTCCGAAAAAGAAAAGAAAATTATCCGGCTCTCTGCCGATACCTGCCCAGTAAACCAAAGCCTTCATCCTGATCTGAAAAAGACCTTCGTTTATAACTTTTAATTTCCGGGTAAAATAAGGTTTATTCCAGCGGTTCCAGGCGGCTTTTCAGATCATTCATTTCCGTTTCCATGCTGCTGATCTGGTTTTTCTTTTTTTCGATGCTGATCCTTGTCGAGGAAATCCGGGCTTTCAGACCAAGGGCAGCGCGCGTCTCTTTTCCGGCAGATTCGATAATATCCAGATGATCCTCAAGTTCCTGGAGGGTTTCAAATTCCCGGTCGAGGGCTTCCCCCAGATCAAGAATGTCAGTCCTTAATGCGGCAAGTTTGTACTGCATTTTAACTTCCCAGTTCTTTTTCTTTTCGTGGAAAAACTCATCTACCCTTTTATTCAAAATCTCAAAGGCCGTCTGCAGGCGAGAATATAGTTCTTCCCTTTGTTCCCTGGTGAGCCTGATGCCTTTGAATTCGGACTGAATCTTTTTCAGATACTCCCTGGTTTCTTTGTATTCGTTGCTTTCTTCAGCCTGGATCAGGCCATCACCAACCATCGCTTTAAGTCGTTTGTAATTATCCTGCGCATCCTGTTCATAAGAATATTTTTCCTCATCCTGCCTCATATTCAGGGTTTCGAAGGCTTCCTGAAGAATATTATGTAACACCTCCCTTTGTTCTTTCAGTAAATACGAATCCCTGATTTCAGCCTGGATTTCCTTCAAATCGACACGAAGCTGGTGGAATTCGATGGATTCATTGGCTCTTTTAAGAATATCAACAGCCCGAGGCTTAAGCAAACCATATTGTTTTTCGGCTTGCTGCCGGTGTTTCTCCGATTCTTCGTCCTGGCGGATATTGAGTGCAGTAAAAGCATCCTCTAATTTTGAATACAATTCATCTCGTTGATCTCTCGCAAGTTTGGTGTCCCGTAATTCATGCTGGAC
>Ga0172375_10000566_pt1 | contig 59248 bp, 54 predicted proteins | sample LakKiv1m_FD_114537 | JGI IMG/M metagenome (GOLD analysis project Ga0172375, IMG submission 114537) | Freshwater microbial communities from Kabuno Bay, South-Kivu, Congo - kab_092012_11.1m | ecosystem: Environmental > Aquatic > Freshwater > Lake | place: Democratic Republic of the Congo...
CTGCAGGTCGCCCTGAGCGCGCACGGGGCTTCCGGCCAGGAGACGTTCTTCAGCGTCGGCGTCTCGACCTCGCTGACCAAGGTGCCGGAAACGATGCGCCTGCACGTGCAGCGCACGCGCCTGTCCGGCGGCTACGGCGCGACGGCCCGCGTGTTCCTGGACCGCAACGCCAACGGGCTCTACGACGACCGGGACGAACCGCTGCCCGACGTCCGCTTCGCCGGCGGCGGCGCCATGCGCCACGCCAGCACGGACCGCCTGGGCCTGGCCTACCTGCCGGACCTGCCGGCCCACGACGTCCGCGACGTCACGCTGGACGTCGAGTCGCTCCAGGACCCCTACCTGATCCCCTCCCTGCAGGCCGTGCGCGCCGTCGGGCACCCCGGCGCGCACCTGGCCCTGGAGTTCCCGGTCACCTACTCGGGCGACATCGAGGGCACCGTCTTCCTGCAGACACCCGCGGGCCGCTCGCCGCTGCGCAACGTCGGGCTGGAGCTCGTCGACCTCAAGCAGCGCCGGATCCAGACGACCGTCAGCGAATTCGACGGCTACTACCTCTTCCAGGGGATCCCGCCGGGGTGGTACGAGGTGCACGTGGTCGCGTCCTCGCTGGCGCGGCGCAACCTGCGCCCGACGCCGCCGCTGGCGGCGGCGGTGCCGGTGGACGGCGGCGTGGTGGCGGGGAACGATTTCGTGCTGAAGTTCGAGACGGCGACGACGGCCAACCGCTAGCCCGACTGACGCGGCACGGACCCTTCCTTCGCCGGTCGTTCTGCGGCGGCCGCCCCGCGCAACGAATTCAGCAGGATGGCGAGTCCGCCGCAGATGATCGGCGCCGTCGACCAGTACGGCAGGTCCATACCGAACAGGCCGAAACCGAGCGGCAGCAGGATCAGGTAGATGCCGCTGTCGCCATGCCGGTTCAGCACGGGAACCCGGCGATGAGCGAGTTTGAGCATCAGCCAGATCACGACGTTAACGATCAATACGGCGAGCAGACGCAGGCCGGGATTCTCCATTGTCAGCGCCTCCTCGATGTCGGACAGATCATGGGACTGATTGACGGCATGATCGATATCGCCGATCCCGAAACACGTCGATCTCGAGCCGGCACCCCAAATTGGGTGGAACCGGTGTGGAACCGGGACCTGCCTGACAAGAAATCAAGGGCTCGCCTAACCGGCAAGCCCTTGTATTTCAATGCGTTGGGTGGTGGAGCCTATGAGGATCGAACTCATGACCTCTTGAATGCCATTCAAGCGCTCTCCCAGCTGAGCTAAGGCCCCACCCGACGGCACAATATGAAGCCGAGGCCCGGGCCTGTCAAACCCCAAATGCCCCGAACCGCTGCCCGGGACGCCCCTGCCTTGACGGGACCGGCCCCGCTCCCTATCATCCGCCCTCGTGCCGGAGTGGCGGAATTGGTAGACGCGACGGACTCAAAATCCGTTGCCCCTCGGGGCGCGTGGGTTCGAGTCCCACCTCCGGCACCACCGAACAGGAAGGGCGGCCCCGTGGCCGCCCTTCTCTCGTCCGTGAGCGACGGGAACCGTCTACTTCTTAGCCATGAAGCCGTAGCGGTAGTCCCGCGGCGGATCGAACGTCTCCTTGATCGTCCGCGGCGTCGTCCAGCGGATCAGGTTCAGGTACGACCCCGCCTTGTCGTTGGTGCCCGAGGCCCGCGAACCGCCGAAGGGCTGCTGCCCCACGACCGCCCCGGTGGGCTTGTCGTTGATGTAGAAGTTGCCGGCGGTGCCGACCAGTTCCTGCTTCATCGTCTCGATCACGCCGCGGTCGCGGGCGAAGACAGCCCCGGTCAGGGCGTAGGTCGAGCCCTTGTCGCACAGGCGCAGGGCCTTGAGCCAGTCCTTGTCCTGGTAGACGTGGACGGTCAGGACCGGCCCGAAGATCTCCTCGCGCATGGTCACGAAGTCGGGGTCCTTGGCCTCGATCACGGTGGGCTCGATGAACCAGCCCTTGCTGTCGTCGCAGCCGCCGCCGGCGATGATGCGGGCCTGGCCGCGTGCCTTGCGGGCCTGGTCGAGGTAGCCCTTGATGCTGCGGAAGGCGCCCTGGTCGATGACCGCGCCCATGAAGTTCGTGAAGTCGACGGGGTCGCCCATCCGGATCGAGGCCACCTCGGCGAGCAGGTGCTCGCGCACCTGCGGCCACAGCGAGGCCGGGACGTAGGCGCGGCTGGCCGCCGAGCATTTCTGCCCCTGGTACTCGAAGGCGCCGCGCACCAGCGCCGTCACCAGCGCGACGGGATCGGCCGAGGCGTGGGCGAAGACGAAGTCCTTGCCGCCGGTCTCCCCCACGATGCGCGGGTAGCAGGCGTAGTTGCGGATGTTGGCGCCGATGGTGCCCCACATGTTCTGGAAGACCTCGGTGCTGCCGGTGAAGTGCACGCCGCCGAGGTCAGGATGCTCGATGACCGGGTTGCCCACCTGGCCGCCGCTGCCCGGGATCATGTTGATGACGCCGTCGGGCAGCCCCGCCTCGCGCAGGATCTCCATGATGTACCAGGCCGAGTAGACGGCGCTCGAGGCCGGCTTCCACAGCACCGTGTTGCCCATCAGCGCCGGCGCCGTCGGCAGGTTGCCGGCGATGCTGGTGAAGTTGAAGGGGGTCACGGCGAAGACGAAGCCGTCCAGGGGCCGCTGCTCGAGCATGTTCCACATGCCCGGTCCGGACTCCGGCTGCTCGCTCATGATGTCGTGGGCGAAGGCCGGGTTGAAGCGCCAGAAGTCGATCAGCTCGCAGGCGGAGTCGATCTCGGCCTGGAAGGCGGTCTTGCTCTGGCCCAGCATCGTGGCGGCGTTCAGGGTGCTGCGGCGGCGGCCGGCCAGCAGCTCGGCGGCCTTCAGGAAGACCGCGGCCCGCGCCTCCCAGGGCAGCGCGGCCCAGTCCTTCTTGGCCTTGCGCGCCGCCGTCGCGGCGGCCTGGACGTGCTTGGCGCTCGCCTTGTGGTAGACGCCCAGCAGGTGCCGGTGGTCGTGGGGCATGCGGCATTCGCCGAGGTCGCCGGTGGCGACGTCCTTGCCGCCGATGACCAGCGGGATCTCGATCCGGCTGCCGGCCAGCTCCTTGAGCTTCGTCTTCAACGCGGCCTTCTCGGGCGATCCGGGCAGGTAGCCCAGGATGGGTTCGTTCATCGGCAGCGGCGGGATGGGCAGCATCTGGGACATGACGTTCCTCCGTGTCGTGCGGACAGGTCCGGTCGCGGACAGGCCGCGACACCGTGCGCCCGTTGCTGGCGCATGTCGCCTGTCAAATGATGGACAACCGGCCCGCCGGCCGCAACCCCGGACTCGCCCCGCTTCCGGATCCCTGCTACATTGGTGGCCGCCTTCAACCTGCAGCGGGAGAACCATGCCGAACAAGAACCTCATGAACGTCGAGAGCCACATCCTGGAGATGCAGCGCCTGCACCCCAGCGCCAGCGGCGACTTCACCAGCCTGCTGGGCGACATCGCGTTCGCGGCCAAGATCATCGCCCGCGAGGTCACCCGGGCCGGGCTGGTCGACATCCTGGGCAGCACCGGCGCCAGCAACGTCCAGGGCGAGACCGTCCAGAAGCTGGACGACTACGCCAACGCCGTCATGCTGAAGGTCGTCGGCCGTCGCGGCCAGGTCTGCCTGATGGCGTCCGAGGAGCTGGCCGACCCCGTCCGGATCGACATCCGCGAAGGCAGCGGCAAGTACGTGGTGGTCTTCGACCCGCTCGACGGCAGCAGCAACATCGACGCGAACGTCTCGATCGGCACCATCTTCAGCATCTACCGCCGGCGCTCCCGCCTCGCCGCCATCGGCGACGCGGACCTGCTGCAGCCCGGACGCGACCTGGTGGCCGCCGGCTATGTGGTCTACGGTTCCTCGACCATGTTCGTCCACACCACCGGCCACGGCGTGCACGGCTACACCCTGGACCCGGGGATCGGCGAGTTCCTGCTGAGCCACGAGAACATCAAGATCCCCTTCGCCGCCGGGATCTATTCGGTCAACGAGGGCAACGAGCCCCGCTGGTCGCCGGCCGTGCGCGAGATCGTGCGCCGGCTCAAGTACGGCCGCCAGGAATGCGGCGGCATGTCCGCGCGCTACATCGGGTCGCTGGTGGCCGACTTCCACCGCGACCTGCTCTACGGCGGCGTCTTCCTCTACCCGCCCACCGACCGGGCTCCCGAGGGCAAGCTGCGCCTGCTCTACGAGGCGGCGCCGCTGGCCCTCATCGCCGAGCACGCCGGCGGCTACGCGAGCGACGGCAAGGGCCCCATCCTCGACCTCGTGCCGCGGGAGGTCCACCAGCGCACGCCGCTGTACGTGGGCAGCCGCGAGACGGTGATGTGGATCGAGAAGATGCTGTGCGATCCGGCGTTCGGCGCCGGGGACTGAAGGCGGGAGGCGCGCGGCGGGTCAGCGGTCCTTGGTCTGCAGGCCCTTGGTTTCGGTGACCAGCGCCAGGGCCATGGCCTTGCAGCGTGGCCGGTGGACCGTGCCGGCGGGGATCAGCATCGCCTCGCCCTGCCGCACCGTGACCGTGGTGCGGTTCATCTCGATGTCGATCATGCCCTCGAGGATGTAGATGAACTCGTCGGCCGAATGGCTGTGAGCGATGTAGTCCCCGCTGTAGCGCACGATGAACGCGTGGTAGGCGCCGTCCAGTTCGGCGACTTCCACGGGCCGGAAGGGCTGGGCCAGGTCGCGGGCCCGCTTCAGCACGGGGATCTTGGGCACGATCGCTCCTCCCTGCTCTCTACGATATCCCAGCTCTTTACTCGGACAAGAGGGCTCCGGCCAGTTCCGCCGCCTCCGAGCCGGGGAATTCGGCCTGCAGGCGATCCAGCAGGCGGCGCGCCTCGGCGTCCTGCCCGAGCGCGTGGGCCGCGGCGACCGCCTTGTGCAGCGCATCGGCCCGGCGGTCGGAGTCCGGATAGCTTTCCAGCAAGGCCAGCAGCGCATTCAGGGCCGCCTGCTGGTCGCCGTCGTCGGCGGTCATCGCGGCCAGCCAGTACGCGGCGTCGTCGGCCTGCTCGCTGCGCGGGTAGCGGCCCAGGAAATCCAGGAAGCCCTGGCGGGCGGCGTCGTAGTCGCCCCGGCCGCGATCCGACATGGCCGCGTTGAACAGGGCACGCCCCTCCTCGGGCAAGGCCGCGAGGTCGGCGCCGCCGGTCGGCGCCGGCTTGAATTCGCCGAGCGTGGGGATACCCAAGCGCGTGGTCAGGAGGTCCACGCGGGCCGACAGGTTGCGCATGTATTCCTGGTTGTCGGTCTGCTGGCCGGCAGCCTGGTCCAGGCGGGCCAGGATCTGCGAGAGCTGGGTTTGCAGGCGCGCATCGGTCTCCAGGCCCGACCCCTCGCCGCTGCGCAGCAGCGCCAGCAGGGCCGTGACGTCGCGCCGCAGTGCGGTCTGCTCGTCGGCCAACCGCTGGATCTCGACCGTGTTGGCATCGACCGCCGTCCCGAGTTCTTCGAACTGCGGCGCGCACCCGGCCGCGAGAGCGGCCAGGTGCGCGCCGGCCAGCAGGGCGGCGAAGCCGGCGGTGCGGCGCTGCGGCATCGCGGTCACCTACGGGCGCGCGAAATGGGCGCGGCGGTTCTTGGCCCAGGAAGCCTCGGTGCTGCCGGCGACGAACGGGCGCTCTTCGCCGTAGCTCGTGACGCGCAGCTGTCCGGCCTTCACGCCCAGGTTCGCCAGGTAGTCGCGCACGGCGGCCGCGCGCTTCTCGCCCAGGGCCAGGTTGTACTCGACCGTGCCGCGCTCGTCGCAGTGGCCCTCGATCAGGTACACGACGTCGCCGTGCTCCTTCATGATCTTCGCGTTCGCGGTCAGCGTGGCCATGGCGGCGGCGCCGATGGTGTACTCGTCGTAGGCGAAGTACACGTCCTCGATGCCGTACTCCTGCGGCGACATCGTCGCGTAGTCCGTGACGGGGGCCGGCGTCTCGGCGACCGGCGCCTCCTCGACGACCTCCTCGACGGGCGCCGTCGCGACGACGGCTGCCGTGTTGTCCGCTACCGGGACGTTCTTCTTGCCGCCGCAACCGACGGTCATGAGCAGGGCCGCCAACAGCATGCCGATCAGAGCTAGGGTCCGCACCATGGCTATCCGACTCCTTTTCTGAAGTGACTCAACCTACCGGATTCCATATTCCGGGCCAAGATAACACGGATTATCACTGGGACCAATCAGGAGTTGTATCCGGTTCCCCGCCCTTCGTCAACTGCCGGATCGAGCCGTCCTCGACGTCCAGGATGTAGAGCTTGAAGACCCCGGTGCGGTCCGAGGCGAACACCACGTGGCGCCCGTCCGGGGCCCAGCTGGGATCCTCGCAGTTGCGCCAGGAGGCGTCGGTCAGCAGGCGCCGGTTCTCCCCGCCCGCCTCGATGAGCATGAGCTGGGTGATTTCCTGCTCCCGGCAGGCGTAGACGATGCGGTCCCCGCGGGGCGACCAATCGGCCGAGTCGTTGTACTTCCCCTCGAAGGTGAGCCGCCGCCGCCCGGTGCCGTCGGCGTCCATGATGTAGAGCTGGGGCGTTCCGGTCCGGTCGCTGGTGAACACGAGGTCGCGCCCGCCGGGGGACCAGCTCGGGGAGACCTCGATGGACTCCGACACGGTCAGCCGCCGGATCACGCGTCCCTCCAGGCCGAGCCGGTAGATGTCCGGCTGGCCGGCCTTCGAGAGGGCCACCACCAGTTCCTGCCCGCCCGGGTGCCAGGACGGCCCCAGGTTCGAGCCGCTGGTCTCGCCGACCAGGCGTACGGCCCCGGTGGCCGCCTCCAGCATGTAGGTGCCCTGCTGGCCCTGCCGGAAGGACATGAACGCGATCTGCTTGTTGTCCGGGGACCAGGACGGGAACAGGTTCAGGGTGCGGTTGGCGGTCAGCCGCAGCAGGCCCTCGCCGTCGTAGTCGACGCACCAGATGTCCCGGCGGTCCCCGCTGCCGCGCGCGAACACGATGCGGGACAGGCTGATGCCGGGCAGGTCGGTGAGCATGCGGATGACCTGCTCCACGAAGTGGTGCGCCGTGGCCCGCAGCCGGTCGGGCCCCGGCTGGTAGCGCTTGGAGAGCAGGACCTGGCCGCCGGGTTCCGAGAGCAGGCGCAACGTGAGCGCGGGCGAGGACGCGCCCCCGGTCGGCAGGCCCTCCAGCACGCCGTCGATGAGGTAGTGGCCCGGCGATTTGCCGGTGACCTGGTCGCGCGTCAGCAGGCGGAACAGGCCGCTGTAGTCGAGATCGGCGCGGATGACGGCGTCGACGGTGCCGGCCGCCACCCGGGCTTCGGCGCCGCCCGCCTGCACCTCCGGAGGTAGCACCAGGATGTCGGTCAGCTCCGCCGCCGAACGGTCGGCCCGCATGATGTATTCGCCCTGGGCCGCGGCGGGCGCGACGGCCGCCAGCAGGACGAGGGCCGTGGCCAGGATGTCGCGCCGGATGTCGTGCCGCATGGTCAGTTCCCCGCCGTCAGCGTGAAGATGTAGGTGATGCCGATCCCGCGCCCGGCCATGCCGGCGGGGATCGGCAGGAAGGTGCCGACCGCCTCCACGGCCCGCAGGGCCTCGCGGTCCATCAGGGGCACGCCAGAACCGGCGGTCACCGTCGGTCGCGAGAGGCGGCCGTCCTGCTCGACCTGGAAGTGGACCGTGCAGGTCACCGGAGCCCCGCTGCGGAACCCGAGTTTCCTCGGCTGCCAGTTGCGGGCGATCCGCTGCTCGAGCAGGTCGAGGTAGTACTGGTACTGCGGCGCGACGGTGACGTCGGCGCCGAGGCGGGGTGCGGCCGCGGCCGGGCCGGCCTGCGCAGGTGCCTCCGCTTCGGGCTGCGCCGGCCGGCGATCCGGGGCGGCCGGTTTCGCCGCCGGTTTGGCCGCCGCTTTCGTGGCCGGCTTCTTTTCGGCGGCCTTGGGCACGACCGCGGGCCGCACCACCGGTTCGGCCGCGGGCTGCGGCCGGGCCGCCTGGACCGGCGGACGCGGGTCGGGCAGTTCGGCCAGACGCACCGAGATCGCCCGCTGGCGCGGCATCGGCTGGCGCACCACCTGGGATCCGAACAGCAGCAGCGCCGCGATGAAGAAGACGTGCAGCAGCAGGGAGGCCGGCAGCGCGCGGTTCACGGACGCGTCCTCTCCCCGAGGTCCTGGTCCGCCACCAGACTCAGGTTCGAGAAGCCCTCCTTCTCGATGGCGGCCATGACCTGCAGCACGAAACCGTAGGGCACGTCCTCGTCGGCCCGCAGGTAGACCGGCAGGGTCGCGCGCCGGTCGGCGAAGACGCCGAGCCGGGCGGCGAGGTCGGCCATGGCGATCGGCGCGTCGTCGAAGTGGAGCGCGCGCTCCTTCGTCACGGTGATCACCGGCCCCTCCTCGACGACCAGCTCGCGGGTCTCGGCCTGCGGCAGGTTGACCTCCACGCCGCCCTGCATGTAGGGGGCGGTGAGGATGAAGATGATCAGCAGGCACAACGAGATGTCCACCAGCGAGGTGATGTTGATCTCGGAGAAGCCGCGGTAGGACGAGCGGCGTCTCATCGGATCTGTTCCTTCTCGTGCGGTTCCGGGCGACGGACCTGGCCGAGCCTGGCCTCCCCCGCCGACGGCGCCGCGTCCTCCATGATGGTGCGCAGGCGCTCCATCTCGTTGCCCACCAGGTCGATCTTGCGCACGAAGAGGTTGAAGAAGACCACGGCGGGCACGGCGGCCGACAGGCCGGCGATGGTCGTGATCAGCGCCTCGGCGATGCCCGGCGCCACGACCGCGAGGTTGGCGCTGCGCAGCACCGACATCTCCCAGAACGCCTGCATCAGGCCCCAGACCGTGCCGAGCAGGCCCAGGAAGGGCGCCACGGTGACGGTCGTCGACAGGATGATCAGGTAGCGTTCCAGGTTCTCGGTCTCGGCGTAGGCGACGCGCTCCGAGGCGCGCCGCACGGCCTGGCTCGTGGGCTGCGCGGCGGTCTCGCGCCACAGGTTGGCCAGCGGCAGGTCGGGATGGCTGCGGCACCAGGCGTCCAGGTCGCGGCGGTCCAGGCGTCCCTGCAGCCAGGCGTCGCACTGCTCCCAGAACTCGAGGTGGCCGCGGCGCACGGCCGCGAGCAGGCGTCCCCGGTCGAACATCACGGCCCAGCAGAGGACCGACAGCAGGACCAGGACCACGACGTCCAGGATCCCCAGGAACGAGGACTTGCGCAGCAGATCGATGATCTCGGCCGCCCCGAGCGACGCCAGGAAAGGCGCGTGGGTCATGTCAGCTCCTTCTGCCGTGGGCCGGCGTCGCTCCGGACGCCGGTGGACGTCCGGCGCTGTCGCCGGGCGGCCTCGCCCCAATGTACCACCCCGGCGCGGGGGTTCAAGGGCGGAGTCCGGGGTGTACCCCCCGGGACGCCGGGAGGTTCCCGCTCAGCCCAGGACACGGTCGTAGAGGTCGACGTAGCGCTTCAGGATGCAGGGCGTTCCGAAGCGGGACACGGCGTCGCGCAGGCCGTCGTCGCGGACCTGCCGGTGCAGCTGCGGGTCCAGCAGCAGCCCGAGGGACGCGGCGGCCATGCCGGCGATGTCGTCGGGGTCGCAGAGGAAGCCGGTCTGGCCGCGTTCGATGAACTCGGAAGTGCCGCCGCGGTCGGTGGCGACGACCGGGGTGCCGCAGGCCATCGCCTCCAGCGCGACCAGGCCGAAGGACTCGTGGCGCGAGGGCAGCAGGCAGAGGTCGGACAGCGCCAGGATCTCCTCGAGGTTCTCGACCTGGCCGAGGCAGCGGACGCGGTCGGCCACGCCGAGTTCGACGGCCAGCTGCTCGCACAGCGGGCGCTCGGGGCCCTCCCCCACCAGCAGCAGGCGCGACGGCACCCGCCGCGCGATCTCCGCGAACACGCGCACGACGTGGGTCGCGTTCTTCACCGGCCGGAAGTTCGAGGCGTGGACGACGATCTTCTCTCCCGGCTTCGCGAACAGCGCGCGCGGCCCGTCGTCGCGGGGGCGGAAGCGCCGCGGATCCACGAAGTTGGGGATCACCTCGACCTCTCGTCGGGGCTCGAAGACGCGGACCGTCTCGTCGCGCAGCCAGCCGCTGACGGCGGTGACCGCGTCGCTCTCGTCGATCAGGAAACGGGTCATCTCGAAGTAGGACGGCTCCTGGCCCACGAGCGTGATGTCGGTGCCGTGCAGCGTCGTGATCATCTTCAGCCGGTCCGGACCGATCATCGCCCGGGCCAGGTACGCACTCGCCGCGTGCGGGATGGCGTAGTGGACGTGAAGCAGGTCGAGGCCGTGGCGGCGCGCCACCTCGCTCATCTTGGTGGCGAGCGCCAGCGTGTAGGGCGTGTGCTGGAAGACGGGGTAGGTGACCGCCTCCACCGGGTGGAAGTAGATGTTGGCCTCGTAGCGGCGCAACCGCAGCGGCATCTCGCTGGTGATGAAGTGCACTTCGTAGCCGCGACGGGCCAGGTTCAGTCCCAGCTCGCTGGCCACCACCCCGCTGCCGCCCTGGGTGGGGTAGCACGTGATCCCGACGATCGGCAGGCGGCTCACACCCAGCGCTCCGCGGGCAGGTCTGCCAGCAACGGCGCCTGTTCGGTGGCGAAGGCCTCGGCCAGCGGGACGCCCGCCTGGAAGCCCCAGGCACGGGACCAGCGCTCCACCTGCTCCAGGAAGGCGGGCTCGTTGATGACGGTCGGTCGCGCGCCGTCGGCCCGTTCCAGTTGGGTCGCGTAGCAGCGCAGGGCCTCCAGCTTGGCCGGCCAGCTCGCCGTCACGTCCACGTAGAGTTGCGGGCGCTCGCCCGGCGCGCAGACCGTCAGCACCGCCTCGCAGATCCACAGCGGCGCCGGCGGCGGGATCGCGGCCGTCGCTGGCCAGGCGCGCAGTTCGGGCAGGGCCGCCGGCCACGCGGCCAGCCGGGCCATGAAGGCCGCCTTGCGCACCAGGGCCGGGATCGCCTGGTGGTCGGGGTGGCGCCGCGGGACCGGCGCCGCCAGCAGCCAGCGCGGGCGCAGGCTGCGGATGACGGCGGCGACCGCGGCCACCTGTTCGGGCCGTTCGGCCGAGACGAAGCCGTCGGGCAGCGCGGCCTGCAGCCGGCCGGCGATGCCCAACGCCGCGGAAGCACGGGCCGCTTCCGCCCAGCGTTCGTCGGGGGTGCCGTTGGAGCCGAGTTCGCCGCGCGTCAGGTCGAGCAGCCAGACCCGGCGGCCCAGGGCGGCGAAACGGGCCAGCGTGCCGCCGCAGGCGATCTCCGCATCGTCGGTGTGCGGGCTGATGCAGAGCAGGTCGATGCCCGCGGTCGCATCGGCGTCGTCAGGGCGCTGGTCGTCGGTCATGTCCCCACCTCGGTTGCCGGCCGGTTCATGCGGCCCCTCGCTGTTCACGGACCCGCCGGAATCGGCGGCGGCACGCGGATCCACCAGTCGCGCCAATCGCCGTCGGCCCCGCGCGCGAAATGGGCGGCGGCCGCGGCGATCTCCGACGGCGCCAGCGCGTCCCCCCAGAGCGCCGTGGCCCAGTGCATCGCCAGCGCGCGCTCCTGCCGCTCGCCGCCCGGAGCGGCCCAGGCCGGGGCCGTCGCCGGCGGTCTCCCGCCCGCCGGTGCCTGGCGGGCGCGGAACGCCGCGCGCACCTCGTCGCGCCAGACGCGGGCCGCGCGATCGGCCAACGCCCGGGCCTGCCGGTCCGGCAGACCGGCGCGGTCCGCGAGGGCGCGGGCCACGGTCGCGGCGATCGCGGCCGAAGCCGCGTCGCCGGCCGTGTCGTCGATGGACTGCGATCCGGCGGCCGCGTCGCGTGCGGGATCGTCGCTCAGGCGCGCGAACAGGCGCGGCAGCAGCGCCGGTTGCTCCAGTTCCAGGGCCTCGTGCAGCGGGCGCAGCTGTTCCAGGTAGGCGAGTTCACCAGGGCCCGCCACGATGCCGGCCGGCCGGAAGAACCAGTCCTGGACCAGGGTCCGCAGCAGCACGCCGGGGCGCAGGTCCTGGGTCGAAGCGAGCAGGGTCGCGGGATCGACCACCCGCTCGCGGCCCCCGTCCCGGCGCAGATGGAACGGCGCGTCCAGCGAGGCGCCGCCGATCTGGGCATGGTAGCCCAGGGCCGTCAGTTCCGCACCGCGAGCCGAGGCGAGCGCCGCCAGTTCGCTCCGGCGCGCGATCAGCGGCGCGTAGAAGGGAGACGCGGCCCGGTGCAGGCCGGCGTCGTCGCCCGACACCGCCAGCAGGCCGGTGCCGACGAACACCCGCAGCAGGGCGCGCCGCTGCAGGCGGCCCCAGGTCCAGCCCTCGCGGCGGGCGCGGGCCCAGAGGGCGGCCAAGTCGGCGCCGAGACCGCCGCCGGGGGCGCGTTCCGCCAACCAGCCGGCCTCCGGGGCGGCCCAGGCGTCCGCCGGCGCCGCGCCGATCACGAGATCGTCCGGTCCCGGCGGCGGCGGCGCCCAGAGCAGCGCGTCCCGGCGCGGGTCGTGCAGCCGCGGCGCGAAGGCCTCCCGCCGGTCGTCGTCGTCGTCGCCGCACCAGAACAGCGGGATCGTCGGACGGCCGGCTGCGGTGCGCGCCCTGGCCGCGGCGACGCAGGCGGCGGCCTTGTGGAGCGTCAGCAGAGGCCCGCCCAGGAATCCGGGCTGCTGGCCCGTGACCACGACCTCCGCCTCCCCGGCGGACAGGGCCGCCACGGCCGCAGCGGCGGCGGCGCGAGCGGGGGCGTTCGGCAGATCCGCCAGCAGTTCCGCCAGCCAGCCCTCGCGCCAGCCGCCGTCGCGCCAGGCCGGAGCCACGACCGTGGGCGGCCCCCCGAGGAAGCGCCGCCACTCGGCCGCCGCGCCGGCGAAGGGGGCGTCTCCCCGCAGCCAAGCCCGCGCCAGCGGGCTGAGGTCCGGCAGTTCGGCGAGCGCGGGGCCGGCTTCGGCGGGGAACGGCGGTGTCGTCACGGTTCAGGCCTCCCGCTCGTAGATCAGCAGCCAGCGCTCGGCCGTCTCGGCCTCGAATTCGCGGCCGTCGTAGCCGCCGCACGCGGCGACGCGCGCCAGCCCTGCGCCGCGACACAGCGCGTCGAGTTCCGCGGGCGCGAACAGGGCGACCGACTCGGTGTAGTCCAGCCCCTGCGGCGGCACGCCGTCCGCCGCCGAACGCTCGGCGCCGCCGAGCGGCCGGATACGGACGTCCTTCAGCACGCGCCGCCCGCCGGGACCCAGTCGCCGCCGCTCGCGGACGAGCTGGGAACCGAGGCGCCGCTCCCTCACGGCGTCGCCGCCGGCCAGCTCCCGCCGCACGGTGAAGGCGTTGAGGTGGTCGAGACACCAGCGGCCGCCGGGGACGAGCACGCGGGAGATCTCCCGCAGCAGGGGCGCGTGATCGTCGAGATCACCGAAGTAGCCGAAGGACGTGAACAGCGAGAGCACGGCCGCGCAGCTCCCGTCGCGCAGCGGCAGACGGCGCATGTCGGCGCGGACCGGCGGCAGCGCGAGCGCGCCGGCGGCGCGGGCGGCGTCGGCGAGCAGGTCGGCCGACAGGTCGAGCGCCAGGCCCCAGGCCCCGTGCGCCGCCAGCGGCGACAGGTGGCGGCCGGCGCCGCAGCCGAGGTCGACGACCGGCCCCCGCCGCAACGGCAGCCAGGGCGCGATCGCCGCGACGCAGGCGGCGGCCTCGTGCCCGTCCCGGTGGGCGTAGAGGTGGCGGTAGTGCGCGCCGAAGGCGGTGCGGTACCAGTTCATGACGAAGCCGCCGGCGGCGGTTCGCTCGCGGCCAGGGCGCGCCCGCGACCGATGGGAGTCTCGCGCGGTGCCTGCGGGTCCTTGCCGGGATGGTCCAGGGTCTCGTGCAGCCCGCGGCTCTCGCGGCGCTCGCGGGCGCAGAGGATGATCAGCTCGGCGACCAGGGCGATGTTGCGCAGTTCGACCAGGTCGGGGTTCGCCAGCGAGCGGGCGTAGACGCCCTCGACGGTGGCGCGGATGGCGCGCACGCGGTCCAGCGCGATGTCCAGGCGGCCGCGCGAGCGCACGATGCCCACGTAGTCCCACATGACGTGGCGCACCGAGTTCCAGTCGTGCTCGAGGATCACGGCCTCCGGACCGCTGGACATCGCCGAAGGGAACCCGTCCTGGATGGGCAGGCCCGCGGGCGGCGCGCCCGCCGTCGTCCCGTCGGCGACGGCCGCGCCGGCGGCGGCTTCGGCGAAGTAGACCGCTTCGAGCAGGGAGTTGCTGGCCAGGCGGTTCGCCCCGTGGACGCCGGTGCAGGCCACCTCCCCGATCGCGTAGAGGCCCGGCAGGCTGGTGCGCCCCTGCCCGTCCACCTTGACCCCGCCGCACATGTAGTGGGCGGCCGGCACGACCGGCACCGGCCCTCCCGCCATGTCGATGCCGAAGGAGGCGCAGGTGGCCGAGAGGTTCGGGAAGCGCTGCTCGACGAACGCGCGCCCGAGGTGCCGCAGGTCCAGGTACACGCAGGAATCGCCGGTGCGCTTCATCTCCTGGTCGATGGCCCGCGCGACGATGTCCCGGGGCGCGAGCTCGCGGCGCTGGTCGTAGCGCTCCATGAAGCGCTCGCCGCGGCCGTTGATCAGGTGCGCCCCCTCCCCGCGCACAGCCTCGGAGATCAGGAAGCTCTTGGCGCGCGGGTGGTAGAGGCAGGTCGGGTGGAACTGGACGAACTCCAGGTTGGCCAGCAGGGCGCCGGCCCGGTAGGCCATGGCCAGCCCGTCGCCGGTGGCGATGTCAGGGTTCGACGTGTAGGCGTAGACCTTGCCGCAGCCGCCGGTGGCCAGGATCGTGGCCGGCGCCAGGTAGACGCGGCGCTGCAGCGTGTCGCGGTCCAGGACCCAGCAGCCGACGACGCGCTGCGGGTCGCCGCCCCGCCGCAGGTCGGAGTCGCGGATCAGGTCCAGGCCGAGGTGGTCCTCGTCCATGGCGATGCGGGGGTGTCGGCGGCAAGCCTCGAGCAGGCGGCGTTCGAGCTCCCGTCCCGTGAGGTCGGCGGCGTGCAGGATGCGGTGCTGCGAGTGGCCGCCCTCGCGCGTGAGCGCGTAGGGGCTGTCCTCCCGCTCGCCCTCCCGCGTGAAGCGCACGCCGTAGGCCAGCAGGCGCTCGATGAGGCGCGGCGCGGCCCCGACCATGGCCCGCACGACCGCCTCGTCGCAGAGGCCGTCCCCGGCGACCAGGGTGTCGCGCACGTGGGACTCGAAATCGTCCAGCGGCGAGAGCACCGCCGCGATGCCGCCCTGCGCGTAGTTCGTGTTGCTCTCGGAGGAATCCTTCTTGGTCACGATGCGCACGTCGCCGTGCTCGGCGGCCAGCAGCGCGAACTGCAGCCCGGCGATGCCGGTGCCCGCCACGAGGAAACGGCTGGTCATCGGTGCGTTCGGTTGCATCTCAACCCTCCAGCAGCTGCAGGACGACCCGTTCGATGGGGTCGGGCCCCCGCCAGACGAGATCCAAGTCGATGGTGAACAGCGGCGGCGCGTCGGGCGGCCAGACATCCGACAATTTAACACGATCCTTGGCCGTGGTCAGCCAGCAGGCCGCGCCGCGCCGCATTCCCTCGGCCAGCAGCCGCGCGACTCGTCGCTGGTCGTAGCGCGCGTGATCGGCGCAGCGCACCGCCAGCACCGGCGGCGCGCCGCACAGCCGGGCGCAGGCCGCCTCGAACCGTTCCGGCCGCGCGATGCCCGACACCACGGCGCAGGGCGCGCCGGGCGCGGGAGAGGCGCCGCCGGCCCAGACCTCGCGCCGCGCGAAGCCCAGCACGACGACACCCGCGGGGCCGTGCAGCTGCGCTTCCGGCTCCGCGTCCGTTTCCACGAGCCAGAGCCGGGCGCGCGCCGCGCCGGTGACGCCCTCGCGACCCGGCCCCCAGGGCAGGCGCCGCACCGGTGTCGGGACCACGACGCCCGCGCGCCGCTCCCAGCGGTCCAGGATCAGCGCGTCGAGGTGCCGGGGCAAGCCGGCGGTCTGGTGCGCGTCCTCGAGCAGCACGATGTCGCAGCCGGGTGCCTCGCGCAGCAGGAAGGCGAGGCCCGGCCGCCGCCGGCGCGCCTGGACGACGGGCACCGCGGGCAGGGCGGCCGCCAGCAGCCGCGCCTCGTCGCCGCAGTCAGGGTCGCCGGGTCGCACGCGCAGGGGCCCCGCGGCGCGGCCCCCGTGGCCGCGGGTCAGCACGGCCGCGCGCACCCCCGCGTCGGACAGCCGCCGGGCGAGGTCCAACACCACCGGCGTCTTGCCGGTGCCGCCGGCGACGAGGTTGCCCACCGAGACGAGGTAGGGCCGCGCATCCGGCACGCCGCGCGACGAGAGGCGTCGTCGCAGTTCGGCGTCGCCGCAGGCGTCGGAGCAGGGTTCGATCCAGGCGGCGAGCCGCGGCAAGCTGGTCTCCCAACGCCGCCAGGCGTCCTCGACGCGTCCCCTCGCCCCGCCGCGCAGGTCCAGGACCGCATCGTCGTGCCGGGCGCCGGTCGTCATGCGCCGCTCCCCTCGCCCCGCAACCAAGCTCCCAGTTCCGCGGCCGCCGCCGCGCAGGCCACGGTCTCCGCCTCGCGCGGGACGCGCACGTCCGCGCCTTCCTCGATCGCCACCTTCGCCCAGGGCAGCGGGACGATCGTCCGGTCCCAGGTCCGCAGCGAAAGGTGTCGTCCCGGACGGGCGCGCAGCGGCACGATCGGCGCACCCGACAGGCGGGCCAGCAGGACCGCGCCCTCATGCACCGTCCCGAACGGACCGCGCGGGCCGTCCACGGCCAATCCGACGGCGCCGCCGCGGCGCAGGATATCCAGCAGGGAACGCAGGGCGTCGGCGCCGTCCCTGCCGGTCGAGCCCCTCACGAAGCCGAAGCCGTCGGGCCCGAGCGTGCGGATCAGGATGTCGCCGTCGCGGCTCTGGCTGACCAGCAGCGAAGCCCGCGCCGGCATCACGTGCAGCGCGGCGGGGATCATGTCGCGGTGGAGGCTGGCGAAGATGACCGCTTCGCGCCGCGACGTCCCCGCGGCGGGGTCGCGGCGCACGGTGCTCGCCAGCAGGCGCCAGGCGGGGCGTGCCAGCGCGAGCTTCAGGGACTGGGACGCGCCGGCGCTCATCGCCCGTCCCCGGTCCGTTCGCGCAGCAGCGACACGGCCTCGTCGGCAGCGCGTTCCCAGAAGCCGTCGCCGCCGAGGCGCTCGCGCAGTTCGTCCACGCCGGAGGCGAAGCGTGCTCTCCGCGCGCCCGACGCCAGCCAGTCCTGCATATCGGCGGCCAGGGCCGCGGGTCGCGCCGCGTCCTGGACGAACTCGCGCACCAGCGGGCGTTCCGCGGGGCGCTCCAGCACCAGGTTGGCCAACCCGATCCAGTCCAGGCGCACCAGGCGGCGGGCCAGGGCATAGGTCAGCGGGGAGGTGCGGTAGACCAGGGCGTGCGGCACGCCGGCCAGCGCGATCTCGAGCGAGGCCGTGCCGCTGCAGACCAGCGCCAGGTCGAGATCGCGCGTCAGGGAGGCCAGCGGTTCCCCGCTGACGCACAGGCCGTCGCCGGGATCGTCCGGCACGGGCGCCCCGGGAGCGCGGCTGACGATGCCCCGCAGCTCGCGTCCCGGCGTGTCTGCCCGCAGGCGGACGAAGGCCTCGCGCAGCACCGGCAGCAGCGCACCCACTTCCTGGGTGCGGCTGCCCGGCAGCAGCCCGACCGTCAGCGGCGCCGCGGGATCGAGCAGGCGTTCCTCGCGCCGCCGGCGCGCGCGGTCGACCTCCGACTTGGGGTGATCCTCGACCAGGGGGTGCCCGAGGGAGACGGCCGGGATGCCGCGGGCGCGGAAGTACCGCTCCTCGAAGGGTAGCACGATTCCCAGGCGGTCCACCGCGCGGCGCACGCCGCCGGCCCGCCAGGCGCCCCAGGCCCAGAGCTGCGGGGCGATCAGGTAGAAGACGGGCACGCCGACGCCGCGGGCGTGCCGGGCCATCCCGAGGTTGAAGCCGGGGTAGTCGACGGGCAGGAAGAGGTCCACGCCGCCGCCCGACAGCAGGGCGCGCAGGCGGCGGCGGGCCCGCATCAGGGTCGGCAGCGCCCCGAGCACCTCGCCCAGGCCCATCACCGACAAGCGATCGGACGGCTGCACGATCTCGGCTCCGGCCGCGCGCAGCGCATCGCCCCCGAGGGCCGAGAAGCGCGCGTCGGGCAGGCGCCCGCGCAGGGCCGTCAGCAGCGCCGCGCCGTAGCGGTCGCCGCTCGCCTCGCCGCAGGACAACAGGATGTGCGGGGACTTGGCGGCCGGGCGGGTCGTCACCGGTTTCCCCCGGGATCCGACGGCGCCATCGCGGACGCCGTCTCCGGTTGGGCTGGCCGCCGTCAGCGGACGATGCCGCGTTCGGAACGGCGGATGAAGGCCATCAGCTCCTCGATGTAGGGGTCGAGGGTGCAGTCCAGGGCGATCCGCTCCAGGGCCTGGCTCACGTTCAGGCCGCTGCGGAACAGCAGGCGGTAGGCGTTCTTGAGGTTCAGCAACGTCGCCTCGTCGAAGCCGCGGCGCTTCAGGCCCACGCTGTTGAGACCATGGACCTCCACCGGGTTGCCGGCGACCCGGATGTAGGGCGCCACGTCCTGCGCCATGCGGCTGCCGCCGCCGATGAAGGCGTGCTCGCCGATGCGCACGAACTGGTGGACGGGGGTCATGCCGCCGACGATGGCCCAGCGGCCGATCTCGACGTGCCCCGCCAGGTTCACCGCGTTGGCCAGGATGCAGTGGTCCTGGATCAGGCAGTTGTGGGCCACGTGCACGTAGGCCATCAGCATGTTGCCGTCGCCGATGCGGGTCTTCTCGTTGTCGCCGGTCGCGAGATGGACGGTGACGTACTCGCGGATGACGTTGTTGTCGCCGATCTCGACGTGGCTCAGCTCGCCGCGGTACTTGAGGTCCTGCGGCTCGGTGCCGATGGCCGCGCCGTGGAAGACGCGGTTGCCGCGGCCGAGCGTGGTGTGGCCCTCGATCAGCACCGTGGAGCCGATCTCGCACTCGGGGCCGATCTCGACGTGGGGGCCGATGATGGCGAACGGACCCACCTTGACGCCGTGACCGAGGCGGGCGTCGGGATGGACCACCGCGGTCGGGTGGATCTCGGGCGGTCGGACCGGCCTGATCTCGCCCGCGCGCTTGATGATCGGATTCGCCACGTTGATCCTCCCCGGGACCGCTCAGCGGTCCACGATCGTCGACATGAGGTCGGCCTCGGCCACGAGTTCGCCGTCCACGAAGGCGCAGCCCCGCATCTTGCAGAGGGGGCCCCGCAATTTCACGAGTTCCAGCTCGAAACGGATCTGGTCTCCGGGCGTGACCGGACGCCGGAATCTTGCACCGTCGATCCCGCTGAAGTAAACAAGTTTCGTCTCCGGGTGGTCCACGCTGCTCATCAGCAGCACGCCGCCGACCTGGGCCATGGCCTCGGTGATCAGGACCGCCGGCATGATCGGGTGGCCGGGGAAATGCCCCACGAAGAACGGCTCGTTGATCGACACGTTCTTGATGCCCACGACCCGTTTGCCGGTCTCCAGCTCCAGGATGCGGTCCACCAGCAGCAGCGGGTAACGGTGCGGCATCACCTTCATGATCGAAGCGATGTCCCAGTAGACGGGCGCGCGGGACGGGTAGATCCGCGTGCCGCGCCGCTCCTGCTCCGCGAGCAGGGACGCCAGCCTGATGTTGGCGTCGTGGCCGGAGCGCCGCGCCGTCACGTGGCCCTGCAGCGGCACGCCCACCAGGGCCAGGTCGCCGATCAGGTCCAGGATCTTGTGGCGCACGAACTCGTCCGGGAAGCGCAACGGCGTGTCGTTGAGCAGCTGCCCGTCGGCCACGACCATGGCGTTGTCCAGGGTGCCGCCCTTGCCCAGCCCCATGGCCTTGAGCTTCTCGACGTCGCGCTGCAGGGCGAAGGTGCGGCAGGGGGCGATCTCGCGCCGGTAGACTTCCGGCGTGATCAGGAAGGAAGCGACCTGCACCCCGATCAGGGGGTCGTCGTAGTCGATGTGGAAGGTGACGCGCAGTCCGTCGTCGGGAGCCACCTCCAGCGACACGTCCCCGTCGCGGTAGCTGACCGGCACGTCGACCCGGTGGAAGGCCGCGGGCAGGCCCTGGTCCACGATCCCGGCCTCGTCCAGCAGGGCCACGAACTCCAGCGTGCTGCCGGCGCGGGGCTCCGGGGGTTCGGGCCCGTCCAGCTCGACGTAGCAGTTGGTGACGCCCATGCCGCTCAGGGCGGACAGCACGTGCTCCACGGTCAGGATGCGGACGCCGCCGCGCTCGAGCGTGGTGTTGCGCACGCCGTGGTGGCCCGCCGGCACGCACTCGGCGCGGGCCGGGATCTCCACCCGTCCGTCGGGTCCCGGCACGCGGAACACCAGGCCGGTGTTGGGCGGCGCCGGGCAGAAGGCGACCACGGCTTCGGAACCGGAATGCAGCCCCCGACCGGTCATCGCCACACGGCGGCCCAGCGTCTTCTGCAGGATGAGCACGTCGGTCTTCCTCCCCCGCCTCAGTCCTCGCGCACGGCGTCGGCCGGCTTGCCCTCGCGTCGGCGCCCCAGCGCGGCCTCGACCTTCGCCAGGCGCTGGAACAGCTCCGGCAGGCGATGCGTGAGGGCCACGACCTTGAAACCCTTGCGGAACTCGATCGCCGGGTAGCCGAAGATCGACTGCCCGGCGGGCACGTCGCGGGTGATCCCGCTCTTGGCCGCCACCTTGACCCCGTCCCCCAGCGCCAGGTGGTCGGCCATGCCGACCTGGCCGCCCAGCGTCACCCCGTCGCCCAGGCGGCAACTGCCCGAGATCCCGCTCTGGGCCGAGATCGCGCAGTGGCGGCCCACCGTCACGTTGTGGGCGATCTGGACCTGGTTGTCCAGCTTGGTGCCCTCGCCGATGCTGGTCACGCCGGTGGTGGCGCGGTCGATGCACGTGTTGGCGCCGACCTCGACCCGCGCACCGAGCACGACGATCCCGATCTGCGGGATCTTCACCAGGCCCGCGCGGCCGGGATGGAAACCGAACCCGTCGCTGCCGACCACGGCCCCGCCGTGCAGGATCACCTCGTCGCCCAGGACGCAGCGCTCCCGCACCTGCGCCGCGGCGTGCAGCAGGCAGCGCCGGCCCAGGACCGCGTCCGCCTCGATCACCACGTGGGGGCCCAACCGACAGCCCGCGCCGATCCTGGCGCCGGGACCCACCACGCAGTAGGGCCCCAGGGCGACATCGGGGGCCAGATCGGCGGTCGGGTCCACCACGGCCGTCGGGTGGCGGCCATCGGGAAACACGCGCGACAGGGACGGCGCGTAAAGGGCCAGGACCTGCGTGAAAACGGCCCGGGGGTCGTCGGCCCTCAGCGTCGGCAGCAGGCACGGCACGCCGGGGCGCACCACGACGGCGGCGGCAACGGCGCCTGCCAGTCCGGACTCGCGTTGGCGGTCGACCGCGAAGGTGAGATCGCCGGGGCCGGCGTCCTCGAACCCGGCCACCCCCAGGATTTCCGGGTCGGCCGGCCCCTCCCAGGGCACGCCCAATCGCGCAGCGAGTTCGCTCAGTCGGTAGCCCATGCGGCCGGATCCCCGATCATGAAACGGCCCCGCTCCGTCCGGTTCGCGAACGAAGGGGGGCGCGTCGCTCGTTGAAAAAGACGATCAAAATGTCGTGCGGCGGACCCCGGGTGTCAACCGAAAACAGTCCTCACTTCTCCGTGCCGCTGACCAGGGCCGTCAGGACCTCGTCGGTCAGGTCCACCTCGGCGTCGATGTACAGGGTGGTCAGCGAGGCGGCGTCCACGATGATCCCGTACCCCTGCTCCTTGCCGATCCGTTCGGCGATGAGCTTCACCTGGTCGATGATGGGCTGGATCTTGGCCTTGTACTCGCTCTCGGCGCGGCCCTCGAGGCCCTGCCGGAACTGGTAGTAGTCCGCCTTCTGGCTCTCGAACTCCTGCATCTTCGCGCGCAGGGCGTCCTCCCCCAGCAGCATCCGCTGGCTTTCGATCTGCTCGGCGGCGCGCTGCAGGTCCTTCTCGCGGTCGCTGATGTCCTGCTCCAGGCCCTGCAGGAACTTCTGGTACTGGGCCTGCGCGTCGCGGGCCGCACCGTACTCCTGGACGATGCGCTCGGAATCGACCACCGCCAGGGGCTTGGCCTCCCTGGCGGCGGCGCCCAGGGGCGCCAGCAGGCAGGCGAGGCAGAGCGCGGCGGCGGCGCACGAGATCTGGTTGCGTTCCATGATACCTCCGGCGCCGAGGGGCGCGTTGTCCGGCGTCCTAGAAGAAGGTGCCGAAGTTGAAGTGCGGCTCCCAGCCGGCACCGCCGGCGCGATCGAATCCGTAGCCGTAGTCGAAACCGATCGTGCCCATCATGGGCACCTCGACGCGCACGCCGAAGCCGGCGCCCTTGCGCAGGTTCGTGAAGTCGGCCTCGGTGAAGCTGTTCCAGGTGTCGCCCTGGTCGACGAAACCTAGCAGCTGGACGGCCTTCGTCAAGGGATAGAGGATCTCGGCGTTCATGATCGTGTAGAAGCGCCCGCCGATGAAGCCGGGGTTGCCCCGGGGCACGACCTCCAGGTCCCGGTACCCGCGCAGCGGGTAGATCCGGTTGCCGCCGAGGCGGAACTTCTCGTAGTCCGGCACGCCGTCCGCCGAACCCAGGCCCACGATCAGGCCCAGCGAGGTGCGCAGGTTCAGGGCGAAGCCCCCGGGCAGCTTCTGGAAGTAGGACTGCTTGAGCTCGTGCTTGTGGTAGTCGATCTCGCCGCCGAGCAGGCCGCCCGACAGCTCGGCGCTGTAGGTGGTCTTCGAGCCCTGCGTCGGGAAGAAGGGGTTGTCGGTGGAGTTGCGCGACAGGCTCAGGGTCACCGAGCTCTTGGTGCGCGGCCAGTCGACCTCGTCGAGGCGCTCGTAGGGGATGCCGTCGGCGCCGATCTGGTCCTCGAGCACGTCGAGGTAGTTCACGTAGGCCGAACTGAAGTTCGACAGGCGCGTCTCGGACAGCTCGTAGCGCAGGCCGACGCGCGAGTAGCGCGTGCCGGGGATGCGACGGCCGAGGCGCAGGGCGAGCCCCTTGACGCGGCTCTCGTAGAAATCGTCGAAGTTGTACTGGTAGCGGTCGAAGAGGTCGGCCCCGACCAGCGTCGGCGTGCCGCGGAACCAGGGCTCGGTGAAGTTCAGGTCGACGTAGCGCTGGCGCGAGCCGAACTGCCAGGCCACGCCCAGGTTCTGGCCGCGGCCGCGGAAGTTGGTCTCCTGGACCTGGATGAACCCGGTCGCCGAGGTCTGGGCGCTGTACGCCATGCCGAACGAGAACTGACCGGTCTGCTTCTCCTTGACCTTCATCACCAGGTCGATGTCGCCTTCGGTGTCGGCGGGCGCGAAGTCGACCTGCACGTCCTCGAAGAAGCCCAGCTGGAAGATGTCGCGCTGCGACAGGCCGACCAGGGAGTTGCTGAACACGTCACCCGGGAAGACCTGCATCTCGCGCAGGACCACGGCGTCGAGGGTCTTCACGTTGTCGACGACCTGGACGCTGCGCACCCGCGCCGGCGAGCCCTCCTGGAAGCGGAAGGTGAGGCCCACCACCTGGTCGCGGATATGCCGCTCCGGCTCGATGGTGATGTAGATGTAGCCCGAGTCCCAGTACAGCGAGTGCAGGGCCTGCAGGGTCTCCTGGTACTCGCCCTCGCGGAAGGTCCGGCCCTTCTCCAGCGTGATCAGCCGCGCGACGGCGATGTCGTCGTAGACGACGTTGCCCTCCCAGTTCACGTCGCCGACGCTGTAGAGCGGGCCCTCGGTGACGCGCAGGGTCAGGTCGACCTTCGCGCGGTCCTCGACGAAGGCCAGCTCGTCCGCGTCGACCGTCGCGTCGAGGTAGCCGTGGTCCTGGTACCAGGCGACGATGCGCGCCTTGTCCTCCTCGAACTGCTGCTTCTTGAAGGTGGCGCTCTTCAGGAAGCCGCCCGTGGACTGCTTCATCTGCTTGCGCAGCTGCTCGTCGGTGAAGACCGCGTTGCCCTCGAATTCGATGCGGCGGGCCTTGATCTTGCCGCCCTCGTCGATCGTCACCACGACCGTCTCGAGGTTGCCGGCGTCCACCGTCGAGGAGTCGAGGTGGGCGGTCATGCTGTAGTAGCCCTTTTCCTGGTAGAGGACGCGCAGCGGTTCGAGCTCGCGGGTCAGCACCGCCGGGTTGGCGAACTGCCCGACCGCCGGCGGGTACGCCGTGCGCAGGTCCTCCTCCTTGACCTTCTCGTTGCCGCGGAAGACCACCTGGCGGATGCGGGGGAACTCCTGCAGGTTGATCGTGAGGCGCACGCCCGCCGCCTCGACCTGCCGGTAGACCCGCACGTCGGCGAACTTGCCGGTGGCGAAGAGGTTGCGGATGGCCGCGGCCACCAGGTCGGCCGAGTACTCGCGCCCCTCCTCCAGCTCCGACCACGACGCCACCTGGCGCGCGCCGACGGTCCGGGCGCCGACCACCTCGATGGCCGTGATCGGGGCGGCGGCGGCCGCGCCCGCCAGGCAGACGGCGACGATCGCCAGGACGGACGCGCGCAGGGTCCAGTGGAGGTTCATCCCGTCTTTCCGGTTCGAGGTGCGGGGCAGCCGCGGAAAACCGGGGCATGGTAGCAGAGGGGGCACGCCCCGGCAACAGCGCAGCGCGCCGTCGGCGGGTTCAACGCGCGGCCGCCCGCGGGGTTCCCCCGAATGTGGACGCCGGCGCCCCCGAACGCAAGAGCGGGGAGCCGCCGGCTCCCCGCCCGAGATCCCGCTGCGGTCCGGGTCAGGCCCCGGCGACCGGGTCCACCGTCAGGGCCGTCGGCGCCCCGAGCTCCGGGAGCGCCTCGATGGCGAACGTGAGCTTGTCGTTGCCCGCGTCGACGCGCAGCACGCTCCCGCTGCGGATCTCGCCGCGCAGCAGCTTCTCGCTCAACGGGTCCTCGACGTACTTCTGGATGGCGCGGCGCAGTGGGCGCGCGCCCTGCTCGGGATCGTAGCCCACGCGGCAGAGGAAGTCCTTCGCCGCCGGCGTGAACTCGAAGGCGATCGCCATGTTCTTGAGCCGCTTGTTGACGTCCAGGAGCATGATCTCGACGATGTCGTGCATCTCCTTCTGTCCCAGCGAGTTGAAGAAGATCAGCTCGTCGACGCGGTTCAGGAACTCGGGGCTGAAGGTGCGCTTGAGGTCCTGGTCGACCACCGAGCGCAGGCGCGTGTCGTGGTAGCCCTTCTGCTCGGAGTCGAAGCCCAGGGGCTTGCTCTCCTTGGCCCGGCGGCTGCCCACGTTCGAGGTCATGATCAGGACCGTGTTCTTGAAGTCGACGGTGCGGCCGAAGCTGTCGGTCAGCTGGCCGTCCTCGAGGACCTGCAGCAGGATGTTGAAGACGTCGTGGTGCGCCTTCTCGATCTCGTCCAGCAGGATCACCGCGTACGGCTTGCGGCGCACCTTCTCGGTGAGCATGCCGCCCTCGTCGTAGCCGACGTAGCCCGGGGGCGCGCCGACCAGCCGCGAGACGGAGAACTTCTCCATGTACTCGCTCATGTCCACGCGGATGAGCGACGTCTGGTCGCCGAACATGAACTCGGCGAGCCGCCGCGCCACCTCGGTCTTGCCGACGCCGGTGGGACCGGTGAACAGGAAGGAGCCGATGGGGCGGCGGGGGTCGCGCAGGCCGGCGCGGTTGCGCCGGATCGCCTTGGAGACGGCGTCGAGCGCGCCGGACTGGCCGATGATCCACTTGCCGAGCTCCTCCTCCATGCGCAGGAGCTTGCGGGTCTCCTCCTCCTCCACCTCGGACACCGGGATGCCCGTGATGTCGGCGATGACGCGGCAGACCAGACGGGTGTCGACGATGGCGGCGCTGTCGCTCGACTCGACCTTCCAGTTCTTCTTCAGGTCCCCGAGCTGGCGCTTGAGCTCCTTCTCCTCGTCGCGGAAGCGGGCGGCCTTCTCGAACTCCTGGGCCTGGATGGCGGCCTCCTTCTCCTTGACCACCTCGTTGATCTGGGTCTCCATCTGGCGCAGGTCGGGCGGCACCACGGCCATCGACAGGCGGGCCCGCGAGCCGGCCTCGTCGATCACGTCGATCGCCTTGTCGGGCAGGGCGCGGCCGGAGATGTAGCGGTTGCTCAGCCAGACGGCGGCTTTGATCGCGTCGTCGTCGAACTTGACGCGGTGGTGGGCCTCGTAGCGGTCGCGCAGGCCGAAGAGGATGGCGACGGTCTCCTCCTCGCTCGGCGGGTTGACGATCACGGTCTGGAAGCGGCGTTCCAGCGCCCCGTCCTTCTCGATGTGCTTGCGGAACTCGTCCATCGTCGTGGCGCCGATGCACTGGATCTCGCCGCGCGAGAGCGCCGGCTTGAGCATGTTGGAGGCGTCGATGGCGCCCTCGGCGCCGCCCGCCCCGACGATCGTGTGCAGCTCGTCGATGAACAGGATGATGTGCTCGTTCTCGCGGATCTCGGCCATGATCTGCTTGAGGCGCTCCTCGAACTGGCCGCGGTACTTGGTGCCGGCCACCACGCTGGCGAGGTCGAGGGTGACGATCTCCTTGTCCCGCAGCGTGCCCGGGACCTTCCCCTCGACGATGCGCGAGGCGAGGCCCTCGGCGATGGCGGTCTTGCCCACGCCGGGGTCGCCGATCAGCACCGGGTTGTTCTTCTTGCGGCGCGAGAGGATCTGGATCACGCGCTCGATCTCGCGGTTGCGGCCGATGGTCGGGTCGAGCTTGCCGTCGCGGGCCATGTCGGTGAGGTTGCGGCCGAACTGGTCGAGGACCGGCGTCTCCTGCTTCTTGACGGCCTTGTCGGCGTCGGCGGGGCGCTCGACCGTGCCCAGCATCTTCAGGACCTCGCGGCGGACCTTCTCGTGGTCGGCGCCCAGCTCCTGCAGGACGCGCGCGGCGACGCCCTCCCCCTCCTTGATCAGGGCCAGCAGGAGGTGCTCGGTGCCCACGTAGTTGTGGTTGTGGATGCGGGCCTCGTCGATGGAGATCTCCAGCACGCGCTTGGCGCGCGGCGTGAACGGGATCTCGCCGATGGTGATCGTCCCGCTCTGCGGGTTGACGATCTCCTCGATCGACTGCTGGATCTGCACGAAGTCGACGCCGAGGCGCTGCAGCACCCGCGCGGCGATGCCCTCGCCCTCGCGGATGATCCCCAGCAGCAGGTGCTCGGTGCCGATGTAGTCGTGCTGCATCCGGCCGGCCTCGTCACGGGCCAGGAACAGGACCTTGCGCACTCTCTGGGTGAAGCGGTCGTTCATGCTCTCGCGCCTCCGTTCGCCGTACTGGCCGCCGAGTGGCGGGGGACCCTCCGGTCGCCGCGCTCAATATACAGCAGGCCGCCCGCCGGGACCACCGGCGGGGGTGCTCCCGGACGTTATCGGTCGGCGCCGGACGGGCTTGAGCGCGCGCCGGTCAGCCCAGGCCGGCGGGGGCCGCGGCCAGGCATCCGTCGCGCAGTTCCAGGATGCGGTCGGTGCGGGCGGCCAGGGCCAGGTCGTGGGTCACCACGATCAGGGAGCTGCCCTCGTCCCGGCCCAGGGACAGCAGCAGGTCGGCCAGCTCGCGGCCCTTCTGCAGGTCCAGGTTGCCGAAGGGCTCGTCGGCGAGCACGAGCCGCGGCGCGTTCATGTAGGCGCGGGCCACCGCGACGCGCTGCTGCTCGCCGCCGGACAGCTCGCCGGGAAGGTGTCCGGCGCGGTCGGCCAGGCCCATCCGGCCCAGCAGCGCCAGCGCCCGCGCGCGGGCCGGCGGCCCGCCCTCGCCGCGCAGCCGCGCCGGCATCAGGACGTTCTCCAGGGCGGAGAAATCCGGCAGCAGGAAGTGGAACTGGAAGACGAAGCCGACGCAGGCGCGACGCCAGTCGGCCCAGCCGTCGGCGTCCAGTCCGGTCAGCGGCTTCCCCTCGTAGTGGATCTCGCCGGCGGTCGGGGCGTCCAGGCCGCTGACCAGGTTCAGGAAGGTGCTCTTGCCGGCGCCGCTGGGGCCGATGATGGCGACGTTCTCCCCGGCCGCCAGCGCGAAGTCGCAGCCCTGCAGGACGGTCACGGATCCCCCGGCGCGGGGGAAGCTCTTGTCCAGCCGGCGGGCTTCGAGGATGGGTGCCACCGTCGCCTCTCTAGGTGTAGCGGATGATGTCCATGGGCCGCAGCCGGGCGGCCTCGCCGCTGGGCAGCAGCGTCGCCAGCAGGGTGATCGCCAGCGCGGCCGCGGCCACGCCCAGGAAGTCGCCCGCCTGGGCCACGACCGGCACGTGGTCCATGAAGTAGACGTCGCCGGGGATGCGGATGCCGACCTTGTCGAGGTACACGGTGCCCAGCCAGCCCAGCAGCGTCCCGAGCGCCGTGCCCCAGAAACCGACGTAGCACCCCTCGAGCAGGAAGATCGTCTGGATCTGGCGGCGCCGCGCGCCCATGGACAGCAGGATGCCGATCTCGCGCCGCCGCTCGCCCACCATCATGGTCAGGATGCCCACGATGTTGAAGGCCGCGACCAGGATCACCAGCCCCAGCAGCACGAACATCATGACCTTCTCGTAGCGGACCCAGTCGAAGAGGTTGCGGTTCAGGGCGATCCAGTCGTTGGCGGCGTAGTCGAAGGGGCCCAGCTCCCGGCGGATCGCCTCGCCGAGCTCCGGCGCCGCCATCATGTCGGCGGCGCGCACGCCGATCGCCGTCACGCCGTCGGACGCATAACCGAAGAACTCCTGCGCGGCCGCCAGCGGCATGTAGACGAAGCGGGCGTCGAAGTCGTAGAGGCCGGTGTCCAGGAAGCCGGCGACCACGAAGCGCCGGCTCTCCGACGCCAGGTTCTGCAGGTCGAGCTCGCCGCGGGGCGTGGTGATCACCAGGGTGTCGCCGAGGCCCGCGTAGAGCGAGGCGGCCAGCTCGGCGCCCACGACCACCGCCGGGACGCCGTCGCCGCCGCGCAGGGCCCGCAGGCTGGCCTGCGGCGGCAGCAGGTGCTGCGACAGGGGCGTCACCGCCTCCTGCAGGTCGGGCGCGACGCCCCAGACCACGGCGGCGCGGTGCTGGGCCGGCGCGCCGCGGCGGCCGAAGCTGGCGACCACCTCCTGGCGCACGAAGGGCGCCACGCCCTCGACGCCGGGCACGGCCCCGATGCGGTCCATGACGGCGCCCACGTCCCGCAGGCCCTCGGGACGGGTCGAGACGATCGTCACCATGGGCATGTTGTCGACGAAGGTGCTGCGCAGCTCGACGTGCAGGCCGTTCATGATGGCGAGCGTCAGGTCCAGGACCATGACGCCGATCGTGATGCCGGCGATGGCCGTCACCGTGACCCGGTTGACGAACCGGGACCGGCGGCGGCTGCGCAGGTGGCGGCGGGCGATGTAGAGGGCGAAGCGCATGTCCCGCTCACTCCTCCGGGCGCATGGCCGGGAACAGCAGCACGTCGCGGATCGCGTTGCAGTCCGTGAACAGCATCACCAGGCGGTCGAGGCCGACGCCCAGGCCGCCGGTCGGCGGCATGCCGATCTCCAGGGCCTCGAGGTAGTCCTCGTCCATGACCTGGGCCTCGTCGTCGCCCTTGGCCCGCAGGTCCATCTGGTCGGCGAAGCGGCGGCGCTGCTCGCGCGGGTCGTTCAGCTCGGAGAACGAGTTGCAGATCTCGAAGCCGGCGACGAAGCCCTCGAAGCGCTCGACCAGGGCCGGGTCGTCGCGGTGCCCCTTGGCCAGCGGCGACAGCTCCTTGGGGTGGTCCATCACGAAGGTCGGCTGGATGAGGGTCGGTTCGACCAGCTCGCCGAACATCGCGTCGAGGATCTTGTCGGCGCCCATCTCGGGCCGCACCGGCACGCCGAGCCGCTCGGCGTGGGCCCGGATCTCCTCGCGGCCGAGGCCGCGGAAGTCGACGCCGGTCTTCTCCTGCAGCCCGTCGAGGAAGCGCAGCCGCCGGAAGCCGCCGCTGAAGTCCAGCTCGTGGCCGCCGTAGGCGATCCGCCCGCCGGCGCCGAACTTCTCGGCCAGCTGGCGCATGAGCGTCTCGACCAGGTCCATCATGTCGTGGTAGTCCCAGTACGCCGCGTAGCACTCCATCATCGTGAACTCGGGGTTGTGGGTGCGGTCCATGCCCTCGTTGCGGAAGTCCTTGCAGAACTCGAAGACCCGCTCCAGGCCGCCCACGATCAGCCGCTTGAGGTACAGCTCGTCGGCGATGCGCAGGTAGAGGCGCTGGTCCAGCGCGTTGTGGTGCGTCTTGAAGGGCCGCGCCGTGGCGCCGCCGTACAGCGGCTGCAGGACGGGCGTCTCGACCTCCAGGAAGTCCCGGTCGATCAGGAAGCGGCGCACGTGGTCCAGCAGCGCCGAGCGCCGGCGGAAACGGTCGCGGGACTCGGGGTTCATGATCAGGTCGAGGTGGCGCTTGCGGCTGCGCAGCTCGAGGCTCAGGTCGTGGAACTTCTCGGGCAGGGGGCGCAGGGACTTCGCCAGCAGCTGCCAGGCGGCGACGTGCACCGTCAGCTCGCCGGTGTTGGTCCGGAAGAGCTTCCCCGAGACGCCGATCAGGTCGCCCAGGTCCAGCAGCTTCTTGAAGGCCTCGTAGTCCTCTTCGCCCAGGTCGTCGCGCCGGGCGTAGATCTGGATGCGGCCCTCGCCGTCCTGCAGCGGCAGGAAGATCGTCTTGCCGGCGCTGCGCTTGGCCATGATGCGGCCGGCGATGCGGACCTCGGCGCCGGCGGCCGTGAGGGCGGCCTCGTCCGCGGCCAGGCCGGCGCTGGTGTGCGTGCGGTCGTAGCGGTACGGGTAGGGCTCGCCGCGCGCGGCGAGAGCCTCCAGCTTGCGCAGGCGCTCCTCGACCAGGCGGTGCAGGGGCTGCGGCTCGTTCTCGGACACGGGGCCTCCTCGGCCGCTCAGCGGGCGGCGCGGCTGGTCTGGCGCAGGTACGCGTCGATGAAGGGCTCGAGGTCGCCGTCCAGGACGCCGACGGCGTTGCCCGTCTCCTGCTCGGTGCGGTGGTCCTTGACCTTGGTGTAGGGCTGCAGCACGTAGGAGCGGATCTGGCTGCCCCAGGCGATCTCCATCTTCTCGTCCTCGATGGCCGCCCGCTTCTGGCGCTCCTCCTCCAGCTTCCGCATGTACAGCTTCGCCCGCATCATCGTCAGGGCGCTCTCGCGGTTGCGCAGCTGGGAGCGCTCGCTCTGGCACTGGACCACCAGGCCGGTCGGCAGGTGGGTCATGCGCACGGCGCTGTCGGTCTTGTTGACGTGCTGGCCGCCCGCCCCGCTGGCGCGGAAGGTGTCGATCCGCAGGTCCTGCTCGTTGATCTCCACCTCGACCTCGTCCTCGATGAGCGGGAAGACGAACACCGAGGCGAACGAGGTGTGGCGCCGGCTCTGCGCGTCGAAGGGCGAGATGCGCACCAGGCGGTGCACGCCGGACTCGCTCTTGAGGTAGCCGTAGGCGAACTCGGACTTGATCTCCAGGATGGCGCTCTTGACGCCGGCCTCGTCGCCCGCCTGCAGGTCCAGGACCTCGAAGGCGAGCTTGTTGCGCTCGAGGTAGCGGCGGTACATGCGCAGCAGCATCTCCGCCCAGTCCTGGCTCTCGGTGCCGCCGGCGCCCGGGTGGATCTCCAGCAGGGCGCCGCGCGCGTCGTCCGGCCCGCTGAGCAGGAACTGCGACTCCAGCCGGTCCAGCTGCCGCACCAGCTCGTCGACGCCGTCGCGCACCTCCGCGGCCGCGCCCTCGTCCTGCTCCTGCTGGGCCAGTTCGGCCAGCACCCCGAGGTCGGCGACCGACGTCTCGGCGGCCGCGACCGGCTCCAGCCAGCTCTTCAGCACACGCACGCGGCGCGTCACCTGCTCGGCGGCCGCCCGGTCCTGCCAGAAGCCCGGCTCGGACTGGCGCGCCTGCAGGGCCGCGAATTCCGACTGCAGCTTCGGGAGGTCAAAGCCCCTCCTTCAGGCGCGCGAGCCGGTCCTGTTGGGCGCGGAGTTCGTCGAACTGCTCCTTCATGGCCCCTCCCGGGGTGGCGCGTCCGGGCTGGTCAGCTCCGGCGCGCGGGCGGCGACCAGCGCGCGCACCGCGCGTCGCAGGTCTTCGGGTCCGCCCTCGTTCCTCAAGACGACGTCGGCGCGGGTGTAGGCGCCCAGCAGGGAACGCTGGGCCTCGGCGCGGACGCGGGCCGCCGCGGCGTCGAACCGGCCCGAGGCGGCCAGGCGGCTCACCCTGAGTTCCAGCGGGGCGTCGACCGCCACCACCAGATCCACCGGTCCGAACGGCGGAAGCAGAAAGTACACGGCGGCCTCCACGACCGCAAGACCCGGCTCCCTGGCCGCCGCCTCGTGCTCGCGCAGGCGCGCGTCGAGGCGGGCCGCCAGGCGCGGGTGCGTCAGGGCGTTCAGGCGCGCCAGGGCCCCGGGATCGGCGAAGACCAGCGCGGCGACCGCGGCGCGGTCCACCTCGCCCCCGCGCAGCACGGCGGGTCCGAGGGCGGCCGCCACGGCCGCCGGCATCCCCGGTTCCGCGAGCAGGACCCGCCCCTCGCCGTCGGCGTCGACGACCTTCGCCCCCAGCGCGGCCAGTTCGGCGACGGCCTGCGACTTGCCCGCGCCGATGGGACCGGTCACCACCCAGCGCCGCAGGAGCCGCCCGTCCGGGCGGCGCGGCCCGGCCGCGGGCGGTCGCTCAACCATGGGCCGCCGCCCAGTCGGCGCCGTCGTGCACGTCCACGACCAGGGGCACGGCGAGCGTCGCGACCTGCTCCATGGCCCCGCGCACCAGGGTGGAGACGTCCGCAAGCTCGTCGTGCGGGACTTCCAGCAGCAGCTCGTCGTGCACCTGCAGCAGCAGCAGCGCGCGCGAGCCGCCCCGCCGCAGCTCGTCGTCGACGCGCAGCATCGCCTGCTTGATGAGGTCGGCGGCGGCGCCCTGGATCGGCGTGTTGACCGCCATGCGCTCGGCCAGGCTGCGCCGGCGCGGGTCGTCGGAGGCGAGGTCCGGCAGCGGCCGCCGCCGGCCCGACATGGTCGTGACGAAGCCGTCGCGGCGGGCGGCCTCGCGCGTCGCCGTCACGTAGTCGCGCACGCCCGGGTACGTCCGGAAGTAGGCGTCGATGAAGGCCGCCGCCTCGCGCACGTTCACCGCGATCCGGCGGGCCAGGGCGCGGGCGCCCATCCCGTAGATCACCCCGAAGTTGATGGCCTTGGCGCGCGAGCGCATCTGCATCGTCACTTCGGCCTCGGGCAGGCCGTTGATCAGGGCCGCCGTGCGGCGGTGCACGTCGCCGGCGGCGTGGAAGGTGGCGATCAGCTCCGCGTCGCCGCTGAGGTGGGCCAGCAGCCGCAGCTCGATCTGCGAGTAGTCGGCCGAGAGGAAGACCGCGCCCGGGTCGCGCGGCACGAAGGCGCGCCGGATCAGGCGGCCGTTCTCCGAGCGCACCGGGATGTTCTGCAGGTTCGGATCCGAGGACGACAGGCGCCCCGTCGCCGCCACCGCCTGGTTGAACGAGGTGTGGACCAGGCCGCTGTCCGGGTTCACGAGCTGAACGAGAGCTTCGACGTAAGTGCCCATGAGCTTGGCGAGTTGGCGATGCTCGAGTACCAGGGCGGGCAGCGGGTGCTCCGCCGCGAGGTCCTCGAGGACCGAGACGTCGGTGCTCCAGCCCGAGGACGTCTTCTTGGAGGGCTTCAGCTTCAGGCGCTCGAACAGGACGTCGGCCAGCTGCTTCGGGCTCTGCACGTTGAACGGGCCGCCGGCCAGCTCGTGGGTGCGCACCTCGAGGTCGGCGAGCTCGGCGCGGAACCGGTCGCCGACCGAGGCCAGGAAACCCGTGTCGACGCGGATGCCGCGGCGCTCCATCCGGTAGAGGACCTCCGAGAGCGGCATCTCCAGGTCGTGGAACAGCCGCTGCAGGTCGGGCGCCGCCGCGAGTTCCGCCGCGAAGACCTCGCGCAGGCGCAGGGTCAGGTCGGCGTCCTCCGCCGCGTAGGTGCAGAGGCGGTCCAGGGGCACGCCCAGGATGTCGCGCACGCGGTCGTTGTCGGCGAAGAGGCCGGCGTAGGGGATCGGCGTGACGCCGAGACGGTCTTTGGACAGCTCGTCGAGGCCGAAGCTCAGGCGCGACGGGTCCAGCACGTAGGCGGCCACCATGGTGTCGAAGCGGGGGCCGTCCAGGGGCAGGCCGTGGCGGGCCAGGATCCACTCGTCGAACTTCAGGTTCTGGCCCACCTTCTCGCGCGTCGGGTCCGCCAGGATCGGGGCGAGCAGGGGGCGGATCCACGCCAGGTGGTCGATTTCGGCCGCGGCGGCGAAGAGGGAGCCCTGGGCCTCGCCGCGCCGCTCCAAAGCCGGGACGTAGACCGCCGCGCCGGGGCGGCAGGCCAGCGAGATCCCCACCAGGCGGGCGCGGTCGGTGCGCAGCCCGTCGGTCTCGGTGTCGACGGACAGGGGCGCGCCCGGGGGCAGCGCCGCCAGCCAGGCCGCCAGGTCTTCCGGCGTCGCCAGCAGACGGTAGTCCGGACCGTCCGGCATCGCCGCCAGGGTCGCGGCGGCGGTCACGGGCGGCGCAGCCGGGGCGTCCCGCGGCACGGACCCACCGTACCCCCGCGCGATCAGACGGTCATTCAGCGCCTGGACCTGCCGCAGACCCAGTTCCGCGAACAACGCACGCGAGGCGTCGTTCGCGGGCAGCACCGTGCGCATCGCCGCCCAGTCCGGCGTCAGGGGGACGTGCTCGTCGATGGTGAACAGACGGCGCGAGAGCTCGACCTGCTCGCGGTTCTCCAGGAGGATGCGGCGCAGGCGCGCGGTGACGCCGGGCCGCCCGAGATCCCGGTACAGCTCGTCGAGCGAGCCGGCTTCGGCCACGAGCTTGGCCGCGGTCTTGATGCCGATGCCGGGGGCGCCGGGGATGTTGTCGCTGCTGTCGCCGCAGAGGGCGAAGACGTCGACCAGCGTGCGCGGCGCCACGCCGAATTCGCGTTGCACCTCCCGCGGCCCGACCTCGACGATCTCGGCGCCGCGCGCCCCGGGCTTGAGCATGCCCGTCCGCTCGTCCAGCAGCTGCTGGAAATCCTTGTCGCCGGTGTAGAACCACACCCGCTCGGCCACGTCGGCGCTGAGGCGGGCCAGCGTCCCCATGAGGTCGTCCGCCTCGTAGCCGTCCTGCTCCAGCACCGCGACGCCCCAGGCGGACAGCACCTCCCGCAACCGCGGCAGCTGGGCGGCGAGTTCCGGGGGCATGGGCTTGCGGTTGGCCTTGTAGGCGGGGTACATCGCGTGGCGGAAGACGGGCCCGGGGCGGTCGAAGACCACGGCCAGGTGCGACGGCCGCCGCGCCTCGATCACGCGCAGCACGCCCATGCAGAACCCGAAGGCGACGGACGTCGGCTCGCCGACCGGCGAGGCGAGAGGCCGGCCCGCGAACGCGAAGTGCGCCCGGTAGACCAGGGCCGATCCGTCGACCAGGATCAGCGACATGGGAGGTCCTTTCCGCCGCCGTACAGTCGATGCTCGCGGACGTAGGCCGCGACGGCCGGCGGCAGCAGGTCCGCGCCCGGCCCGCCGCACCGCAGGCGATCGCGAATCTCGCGGCTCGCGGCCGGCGCCGCGAAATCCGGCAGCACCGTCGACCCCGGCGGCAGCGTCGACGGGTCCGGCGCCCGCCCGTCGCGGGCGAGCACGAGCGGGCTGGCCAGTTCCAGCACGCGTTGCGGCCGGCGCCAGCCCGCCAGGCCGCGCCAGGCGTCCTCCCCCAACACGAGGAGCAACCGGTCGTGCGGGTGAAGCCCGGCGAGCGTCTCGAGCGTGTCCACGGTCCAGCTCGGTCCGTCCCGCCCGAGCTCCCCGTCCCAGACCTCGACGCCGTCGAGGCCGGCGACGCCGAGGCTCACCATGGCCAGGCGGTCGGCGGCCGTCGCCTGCGGCGGCGGCTTCAGGGGCGAGCGCCCCGCCGGCACCACCAGCACCCGGTCGCAGAGGTCGCGGGCCAGCAGTTCGCGGATCACGGCCAGGTGGCCGCTGTGGAAGGGGTCGAAAGCGCCGCCGAACACCGCCAGCCTCATGTCGCCGCCAGTCTCATGTCACGGCCGGCTTCACGGCGCGGCGGCCGGCAAGCCGTCGAGCAGCCGGCGCGCTTCGGGCGCGAGGCGGCTGTCGGGGCGCTCGCGCAGCAGCATCTCCAGGACTTCGCGGGCCCGCGGCGCCTCGTCCCGGCGCAGCGCGAGGCGGGCGCGGTCCATCAGGATCCGGCCGCGGTGCTGCGTTTCCGGCTCCTCGGCGATGAGCCGGTCGAGGGTGACCGCCATCGCGTCGGGCTTGTGCAGCTGGCCGTAGACCTCGACCACGCCGAGCTGCTTGAGCGCCAGCATGTCGCTGATCTCCACGAGGTGGGCGCGAGCCGCGTCGGCCCGCGTCGAAGCGGGGTAGATCTGCAGGAAGCTGCGGAACAGCACCCGGGCATCGCGGGCCGGCGTGATGTCGCGCTGCACGCCGCCCACCTGGAGCAGGTGCGAGCGGGCCTCCTCGAACAGGGCCTCCTCCACCAGCTCGCTGTTGGGGTACTCCTGGCGCAGGATCTGCAGCTCGACCGCGGCGAGGGGGTACTCCTCGGTGGCGACGTAGGACCTGGCCTTCTCCAGCTGGGCGCGTGCGGCCAGGCTGTCGGTCGGGCTGCGGCGCAGGAACGCGGTGTAGGCGTCGACGGCTTCGCGGTGCTTGCCGCGGTCGGCGTAAGCCAGCGCGCGCTCGTAGGAGCCGGCGGGGTGGGGGTTGGAGTAACCGCAGCCGGCGAGCGCGGCGGCCAGGCCGGCCGCCAGGAACAGGAGCGACCATCTCGGCGTGGGACGGGTTGCCTGCACGTGTCCTCCCGGGTTCCGGCGACGGATCAGTTGCCGGAGTTGGCGAAGTAGACCGCCACGAGGCCGGTCAGGGCGCCCACGACGACGAGCTCCTCGAGGATCGCGCGCATCCCGCCCTCGGCCGGCTCGGCGGCGGTGAATTCGTAGGCAGGCGCGTTCACGGCGGCGAAGTGCCGCGCCGCGATCCGGTCGGCGTAGCCGCGGGTCAGGCGCCGGTCGAGCAGCAGGCGTCCGGTCGACTTCTCCAGCACCGTCACCTGCACGACCGCCTGGAACTCCCGGTCCAGCCAGCGGCGCCAGAGGCCGAAGCGGCGGCCGACGCGCGGGTAGCTCAGGTCCACGTCCTCGATGTAGTAGCGGAACTCGTAGTCCGCTCGGACCTCGGGCGCCGTCTTGTTCGCCGCCACGTCCGACTCGTCGAGCAGGACCTCGTGCCCGGCGGCCGACAGCTCGGCGAACACGGCCGTTTCGAACAGCGGCCGCGCGGCGTGCGTGGAGCGGGGGCGCAGCGCGACGCTGGCGCTGTCGGGCGGCAGGACCGCGGCGGCCTCCCGCACGATGTCCGCGAACAGGGCGCGGGCCAGCCACAGGTTCGTCTGCACGGTATCGGGCCCGGCGGCGGCGAACGGCGAACCGTCCGGGGCCGCGGCGGCGCCGGCCGGCGCCAGGTTCAGAGTCAGGCTCAGGGTCAGGGCCGTCGCGACGGCGGCGATCAGTCTCATCAGGCTTCCTTTCCCCGCGGCGCGGCGAGCACGCCCAGGACGTCGAAGGGCGTGACGGCGGCGAAGCGGGCCTTGAGCCAGTCCCCGGCCGCGAGGCCGCGCCCGTCGAGCAGCACGACCCCGTCCGTGTCGTAGGCGAAGTGGCGGCTGCGGGCGACGGCGATCGGCCCTGCGGCCAGCGAACGCGGATCGGCGGTCCCGGGTTCCCGATCCCCTTCTGCCCGATCCCCGTCGGCGAGGTCGGCCAGCAGGTCGCCCCACTCGGCGCCGTCGCCGACGCCGTCCACGACGAGGTCGAACACGCCCCCCAGCCTGGACAGCTGCCGCTCGCGGGCGATGTCCACCTGGAGGTCCGTGAGGCGGGCCTCGCGATCGGCGACCTCCTCGGGGTCGGGCGCGTCGTCGAAGTCCGCGCCGGCGGTCCCCGCCTCGGGAGAATAGCGGTAGGTGCCCACGTGGTCAAACCGGATGCGCTCGAGGAAATCGGCCGCGAGTTCGACGTCCTCCTCCTGCTCGCCGGGGAAGCCCAGCAGCAGCGTGGTGCGCAGCACCAGGTCGGGGCGCTCGCGGCGCAGCTCCTCGAAGAAGCGCGCCAGCTTCTCGGTGTCGAAGGGCCGGTTCATGCGGCGCAGCACCGCCGGCGAAGCGTGCTGGACGGGCATGTCCACGTAGGGCAGGACCTTGGGCAGGTCGAGCAGGCGCCGGAAGCGGTCCAGGCCGATCAGGCCCGGGTAGAGGTAGTGCAGGCGCAGCCAGCGCAGGTCGTCGACCTCCCCCAGCGCCGCCGCGAGGTCGTGCAGGTCCTCGCCGGCGCCGCGACCGTAGTCGCTGGTGTTCTGGGACACCAGCATCAGCTCGCGCACCCCGCGCGCCGCCAGGCGGCGGGCCTCGTCGGCCAGCTCGGCCACGGGCCGCGAGCGCTGGTCGCCGCGGATCAGCGGGATCCTGCAGAACGAGCAGCGGAAGTTGCACCCCTCGGACACCTTCATGAAGGCCAGGTGCGGCGGCGTCAGCAGGGGGCGGTCGGCCATCCCCTCGTAACGCACGTCCTCGGGCCTCGCGACGGGGACCCGGTCCTGCCCGAGCTCGAGGGCGTCGAGCAGGCGGTCGAAGTTGCCGACGCCGTTGATCAAGTCGATCGCCGGGTGCTCGCGCGCGAGGCGCTCGCCGTGCTCCTGGGTCAGGCAGCCCGTCACCACCAGGGTGCGCTCGCCCTTGGCGGCGCACATCTCGGCGATGGCCGCGTAGCTGTCGAGCCGGGCCGCCTCGATGAAGCCGCAGGTGTTCAGCACCCAGATGTCGGCGTCGGCGGCGTCGGCCGCGACGGGGATGCCGCGCGCGGCGAAGCGGCCGAGCAGCGCCTCGCTGTCCACCAGGTTCTTGTCGCAGCCGAGGGTGCGGCAGTGGACGGCGCGGCGGCTCACGTGAGGCTGTCCTCCTCGAACTCGCGCAGGGCGCTGAGGTCGTCGGGCTTCATGACGACCTCGCGGGCCTTGCTGCCGATGAAGGGCCCCACCACGCCGGCCTGCTCGAGCAGGTCCATGAGCCGGCCGGCGCGGGCGTAGCCGATCTGCAGCTTGCGCTGCAGCATCGAGGTCGAACCGTGCTGTGACAGCACGATGATCTCGCGCGCCTTCTCGAACAGCGGGTCGTCCTCGAGGTCCAGCCCGGTGGCCTCCTCCCGCTCCTCGTCCAGGGTGATGGGCCGCGTCACGTCCTTGAACCGACGCCAGTGGGCGGCCAGGGCCTCGCACTCCTCGATGTCGATGAAGGCGCCGTGGACGCGCACCGGCGTGGCCCGTCCCGGCTGCAGGTAGAGCATGTCGCCCTTGCCCAGGAGCTTCTCGGCCCCGTTCGCGTCCAGGATGGTGCGCGAGTCGTTCTTCTGGATGACCCGGAAGGCGATGCGGCAGGGGATGTTGGCCTTGATCACGCCGGTCAGCACGTCGACGCTCGGGCGCTGCGTCGCCAGCACCAGGTGGATGCCCACGGCGCGCGCCTTCTGGGCGATGCGCGTGATGGGCATCTCGATCTCCTGGCCCAGCTGGATCATGAGGTCCGCCAGCTCGTCGACGATGCACACGTAGTAGGGCATCGGCTCGCTGATCACGACGCCGTCGTCGCCCGCGATCTCGCCGGCGAGCACCTTGCGGTTGTAGCCCTCGATGTTGCGTACGCTGTGGCGCGAGAGGCGCCGGTAGCGGTGGTCCATCTGGGCTTCCATCCACTTCAACGCCCGCAGCGCGTCCTTGGGGTCGGTCACCACAGGCAGCAGCAGGTGCGGGATGTCGTTGTAGACGTTCAGCTCCAGCATCTTGGGGTCGATCAGCAGCAGCCGGACCAGGGAGGGGTCGCAGCGCAGCAGCAGCGAGCTGATCATGGCGTTGACGCAGACGCTCTTGCCGCTGCCGGTCGAACCGGCCACCAGCAGGTGGGGCTGGTCGGCGAGGTCGATCGTCACCGCCTCGCCGAAGACGTCGCGGCCCAGCACCACGCTCAGCGGGGTGCGCATGCGGTCGACGGCCTGGACGTAGACCTCCTTCATCGAGACGATCTGCTGCGTCGGGTTGGGGATCTCGATGCCGACGGCCGCCTTGCCGGGGATGGGGGCCTCCATGCGGATGGAGCGGGCCTTCATCGCCAGGGCCAGGTCGTCCGAGCGCTGCACGATGGCGTTGACCTTGATCCCGGCCGCCGGCTGGTACTCGTAGGTGGTCACCACGGGGCCGGGCCGCACGTCCTTGACCGCGCCCTCGACGCCGAACGAGCGCAGCGTCTCCTCGAGCAGGTCGGCGGCGGCGTGCAGCTGCTCCTCGGCGACGGCCACGCGGTCGGTCGGCGGTTCGCGCAGCACCGAGAGGTCGGGCAGCGGCAGCGACATCGCCGGATCCACCAGTCCCGAGGTGACCTCGGGGAACGCCTCGGCCTCGCCGCCAGCCGCGGCGCGACGGCCCGCCGTCGCCGCCGGCGGCCCGTCCTCGTCCCCCGCCGTCGACCGTTCGTGATCGGGCGGGGCGTGCACGATGCGCGGGGTCGCGGCGGCCGCCGGTTCGGCCGGGATCTTGGCGGTCGCGGGCGCCGCCGGTGCGACGGCAGGAACGACGGCGCGCCGACCAGCCTCGTCCTGGACCGTCTCGGCCGCGCCCCGCCAGGTGCGGGCGATGCCCCTCACCAGGCGCCAGGGCAGCTGCAGGAACCAGACCAGCCCCCGCCAGGCGGCCGCCAAGCCCGTGCCCAGGGCCGCGCCCCAGGGGCCCAGACGGCCCAGGAGGGCCGGCAGCCAGGGATGGGTGGCCCGCAGCACGGCGGTCAGCAGCAGGAACGACAGGAAGATGCCGGCGCCCCAGCGCCCGAACAGGGCGCCGAAGCCGCGGGCGAGACCGTACCCGGTTGCCCCTCCCCATGAAGCGGCCAGCGGCGTCGGCAGGGGCCAACCTGACTGCCCCAGCCAGGCGGCCGAGGCCAGCCACAGCGGGACGAGCCGGCTGCCCAGGAACAACCGCGAAGCCTCGCCGCGCGCCAGCAGGGCCAGGCCACGGACGGCCAGCAGCGCCGGCAGGGCCCAGCACCACAGGTCGCCCAGCGCGGTGCGCACCGCCAGCGCGACCAGCGCGCCGACCGGCCCGCCGGGATTGCCGGGCGTCACCGGGGCGGCGCCCGGCAACCCGTTGGCCAGGGACCACCAGGCGGCCGACGGCCCGGCCAGCGCGATCGCCGCGTACACGGCCAGCACCAGGTGCAGCAGACCGCCCAGGCGGGGGGACCGCCACCAGCTGCCGGGTTCGGGCTGGTTACGCTTCTTCCGCGACGACACGGGCTTCGATCGCCTCCTTGAGACCTGACATCTCCGTGTCGAGGAACTTCGTGGTGGCCTTCCCCTGCAGGAAGATGGGGTTGCGCAGGACCTCGCGGTGGAAGGGGATCGAGGTGGGCACGCCCTCGATGACGCATTCCTGGAGCGCGCGGGACATCCGCCGGACGGCCTCGTCGCGGTCCTTCCCGAAGGTGATCAGCTTGGCGAGCAGCGAGTCGTAGTAGGGCGGCACCTGGTACTCGCTGTAGATGTGGCTGTCGACCCTCACGCCGGGGCCGCCGGGAGCGTGGAAGAAGAAGATACGGCCCGGACAGGGCATGAAGTCGCGCGACGGGTTCTCCGCGTTGATGCGGCACTCCAGGGCGTGGCCGCGCAGCACGACATCGTCCTGTCCGAAATCCAGCGGCACGCCGGCGGCCACCGCGATCTGCCACTTCACCAGGTCGATGCCGGTGATCATCTCGGTGACGGGGTGCTCGACCTGGATGCGGGTGTTCATCTCCATGAAGTAGAAGGAGCCGTCCTCGTCGAGCAGGAACTCCACGGTGCCGGTCGAGTCGTAGCCGACGCGGGCGGCCAGCTTGACCGCGGCCTCCCCCATGCGCCGGCGCAGGTCGGGCGACACGGCGGGCGACGGCGCCTCCTCGATGAGCTTCTGGTGGCGGCGCTGCACCGAGCAGTCGCGCTCGCCCAGGTGGACGACGTGGCCGTGCTTGTCCCCGAGCACCTGGATCTCGATGTGGCGCGGGTTCTCCAGGTACTTCTCGACGTAGACGCCGTCGTTGCCGAAGGACGCGCCGGCCTCGGCGCGGGCCGTGGCGTAGCTCGAACGCAGCTCCTCCTCGCTGCGGGCGACGCGCATGCCCTTGCCGCCGCCGCCGGCGGTGGCCTTGATGATCACCGGGTAGCCGGCCTGCGCGGCGAACGCGGCCGCCTCGTCGGCGCTCTCCAGCAGGCCGGGGCTGCCCGGCACCGTGGGCACGCCGGCCTCGGTCGCCGTGCGCTTGGCCTGGGCCTTGTCGCCCATGCTGCGGATGATCTCGGCGGTCGGCCCGATCCAGACGAAGTCGTTCTCGATGCAGATCTCGGCGAAGCCGGCGTTCTCGGCCAGGAAGCCGTAGCCCGGATGGATGGCGTCCGCCCCGGTGATCTCGGCCGCCGCGATGATGTTGGGGATGTTCAGGTAGCTCTCGGCGCTGGTCTTCTGGCCGACGCAGACCGATTCGTCGGCGTACTTCACGTGCAGGCTCTCGGCGTCGGCGCTGGAATGCACGGCGACGCACTGGATGCCCATCTCGCGGCAGGCCCGCATGATGCGCAGGGCGATCTCGCCGCGGTTGGCGATGAGGATCTTCTCGAACATCCGCGTCTCTCCTGTCGTGGCGGGGTGCGGTAACGGGCGCGGCGGCCGCCGGTCGATTGTCCGGCCGGGGCCGGGAAATGGCAAGCCTGGAAGCGGGACGGGAGCGGCGCGCGCCCCCGCGGGAACGCGCGCCGCGGCTCGGGGTCGGGTCAGGCGGGGTCCACGAGGAACAGGATCGCCTCGGCTTCCACCGGCGTGGCGTTCTCGACCAGGATCTCCTTGATGGTCCCGCCGAATTCCGCCTCGATCTCGTTCATGACCTTCATGGCCTCGACGATGCACAGGGTCTGGCCCTGCTTGATGGCGTCGCCCACGTTGACGAAGTTCGGCGCGTCGGGCGACGGGGCCCGGTAGAGGGTGCCGACGATGGGCGAGCGGATCTCGCGCCATTTCGCCCGTTCGGGATTGGCGGCGGGTGCGGCGGGGGCCGCCGTCTCCGCGGGCGCCTGCGGCTGGGCCGGGGCCGGGGGCAGCGAGGCGGCGTAGGCCACGTGGGCCGACGGCGCCGCGTGCTTCTGGATGCGGATGGTCGTGTCCTTGTCGATCACTTCGAGTTCGTCGATGCGGCTGTCCTCGACCAGCTTGACCAGCTCGCGCACCTTGTTGAGATCCATGGTCTCCCCTTCCGGCCGGGGGCGTCAGACGCGCCCGAGGTACTTGCCCGTGCGGGTGTCGATCTTGAGGATCTCGCCCTCCTCGATGAACAGCGGCACCTGGACGACGAGCCCCGTCTCCAGGGTCGCCGGCTTGGAGGCGCCCTGGGCGGTGTCGCCGCGCAGTCCGGGATCGGTCTGGGCCACCTTCAGTTCGACGGTGTTGGGCGCCTCGACGGTCACCGGCACGCCGTCGCGCAGCAGCATGCTGACGGTCTCGCTCTCCTTGACGTACTTGGCCACGTCGCCCAGCGTGTCCCGGGGCAGCGAGATCTGCTCGAAGGTCTCGAGGCTCATGAAGGTCAGGAACTCGCCGTCCACGTAGAGGAACTGGAAATCGCGACGTTCGAGCCGGACCTCCTCGAACTTCTCCCCGGAGCGGAAGGTGTCCTCGACGACCTTCCCGGTGGCGACGTTCTTCAGTTTCGTGCGCACGAAGGCCGAGCCCTTGCCCGGCTTGACGTGCTGGAAATCGACGATGGCCCACAGACTGTTCTTGTAGTTCAGGACCATGCCGTTGCGAAAATCGCTGGTGTCTGCCAACTCGGTCTCTCCTGTGCGGGTTGCGCCCTTCCGGGCAGCGTGAAAATGCCCACCATTGATAACATCTGTTCCGCGGGAAGGCAATCAGGCGTTGCCGTCGCCCAACAACCCCCGCACGCCCCGCAACGCGAGGCGGTAGCTGTCGACGCCGAAACCGCAGATCGAAGCCCGCACGACGTCCCGCAGCAGGTTCTGGCGGCGGAAGGGCTCGCGGGCATCGGGGTTGGAAAGGTGGACCTCGACCACCGGCACCGCGACGCTGAGCAGCGCGTCGCGCACCGCCACCGAGGTGTGGGTGTAGGCGGCGGCGTTGACCACCAGCGCGTCGGCCTCGTCGCCCCAGCGGTGGATCAGGGCCACGAGCTCTCCCTCGGCCTCGGTCTGGTGGCAGACGACGCGCAGACCCAGCGCCTCGCCTTCGGCCGCGCAGACGGCGTCGAGCTCCACGAGGGTGAGGGCCGGGTAGTGCTCCGCCTCGCGCCGGCCGAGCCGGCTCAGGTTCGGGCCGTTGAGGATCGCGACCAGGGGCGCGCTCACGCCGGGCCGTCCTGCTGCCGGTCGAGCCAGGCCTCGAAGCGGGCGCGGTTGGGGTCTTGCGGGGTCGTCGCGGCGGCGGGGCTGCCCGCGAAGACGGCGGTCGGCGCCGCGGTTCGCGCCGCAGCCTGCACCGCGGCCGCCGTCGCATCGACCGGCGTCTCGGCCGTCGCGTCGACCGCCTCCAGGGTGGCGATCTCGCGGGCCACGTCCTCGCGCTCCGGGTGCTCGGCCAGCAGCCGGCGCAGGATCGCGAGCGCCTTCTGGCGGTGCCCCTGGGCCAGGTAGATCTCGGCCAGGGTCTGGGTCAGGAAGCGCGGGGTCGCACCGGCGTCCAGCGCGGGCGCGGGCGCCACTGTCGCCGGCCCGCTCTCACCGGGCGGCGTCCACGGCGTACCGTCCGCGGGGGCCGCCGCGGCGGCGGCGTCCACCTCGGCGATCATCGTGTCGGGCTCGAGTGCGGCCGTCATGTCTTCTGCGGCCGCGGCGACTGCTTCGGCCGTGAGGACGTCGTCGGCCGCGATGACGCCGTCGGCCGCGATGACGTCGTCGGCCGCGATGTCTTCGTCGACGGCGGGCACGCGATCCGGAAGCGCCAGCAGCAGCGGCGCCTCGCGGTGGCCGGGATCCCGGTCGAGCACCTCGCGGGCGAGGCCGCACGCGTCGGCCGCGCGTCCCTGGTCCCGCCTCACACGGGCCAGGACGACCCGCGCCGACAGGGAGTCGGCGCACCGGCCGATCCCCTCCTCCAGCAGGGCCGAGGCGGCTTCCAGGCGGCCCGTCACGCGGTAGAGGTCGGCCAGCGGGATGAAGAACCGGCCCCGGGGCCGGCGATCCTGCTGCATCTCGAAGTAGCGGATCATGCGATCGTGGGTCAACGCCGTGTCCTTCCGCCGCCCGGGAGCTCCGCCTACGGACCGACCACCGGCCGGCCGACCAGTCTAGGCACCCGGCCGGCCCCCCGTCAAGCCGCCCGCAGAGGATCGTCTACAAGATACCCAACCAGGGGCCCAGCAGTTCCTGGAACCTGCCGACCAGCAGCGCCACGCGCCCCATGACGGCCGAACCGAACGAGGCCCCGAAGGTGATCATCAGCACCAGCAGGCCCCAGCGGGCCACTCGCCCGTAGGCGCCCCGCTGCTCGCGCGTGTTGACGAAATAGATCAGGCCGCTGACCGTGCCGGCCAGGACCAGCAGCTGGGCTAGGCTTTCCTGCCAGAGCCAGCGACCGGCCGCCGTCGGGGCCAGCCCCGTGCCGATGGTGGCCTCGATCTGGTAGAGGAAGTCCGACCTCAGGTAACGCACCAGGGAATAGCCGGCCGTGGTGCCGAGGGCGAACGCGGTGGGCCACTTGCCGAGCCAGGACAGCCGCGGCCACAGGCGCGCCAGCATGAGCAGGCCCAGCGCCGCGGGGATCAGGGCCACTGGGTCCCACGCTCCCACCGGCGCGTCGGGGCTGGACCAGCGGCCTGCGGCCGGGAAGAGCTTCAGCACCAGCGCCGGCCACAGGGTCGTCCAGAAGCCCATCACCATCCAGTAGGCCGCCGACACGCCGACGAACACATGCTCGGCGAACTTGTAGAACGGGTTGTCCCGCCACAGGAAGGAGAAGACCATCAGGGTCAGCAGCGCGCCGATCCAGACCTGCACGTCCCCGCTGAGGTGGATGGCGGCGATCACGGCGACCTCCGCCGCGCGAGGCGGCGCAGCACCAGGCCCGCGTTGCCCAGCAGGATGAAGGCGACGATCACCAGGTGCGCGGCCGACTGGGGCCCCATCCCACGGGTGGCCGGCTGGTTGGCGGCCTTGAACTCGGGATGGCCCCGCGCGAGCGCGGCCTCGTATTCGGCCGCTCCCTTCAGGGCGCTCATCAGGCCGAGGATCTGCAGCGGGTAGTAGGGGAAGAACTGCGGCGCGCCGACGCCGGTGCAGCCGCCCGCGAGCGGCACGTCGATCACGTCGCCGGCGTACAGGATCCACTCCTTGAGGCCGGGCTGGCCCGCCGACAGGCTGACGATCAGGCCGAAGTCGCCGAGCCCGCGCACGCCGCGCAGCGCGGGGACGTCCCGCAGCGGCCGGCCGGTCACGTCCGTGGGGTAGCGCGCGGTGAGCGAATCGCGCAGGCTGTTGATGAGCATCTCCCCGCCGACCTGGAAGCCGAGCGAGACCCAGTCGCGGGCCGGGACGGCCTGCGGGAACTCCCGCGCGATGACGCGCTCCTCCACGCGCGAGATCATGTTGTTCCCCGTGGGGTACAGCGACATGTAGCAGATCGGGTGGCCGGTCAGCAGCGCGTGCTGCGTGAGGGCGTCGGCCATGGGTTCCAGCTCGGGCGCCGAACTGGGCGAGTAGTCCAGCGACAGCAGGATCGGCGAGCCGGCCGGCAGGTTCTCGATGCGGTCGTAGATCGGCTGGACGACGGAGGTGGCCCGGTCGGGCGTGCTCACCCCCGAGAGCAGCGCGGCCACCACCACCACCGCCAGCACCAGGAAGATCCAGCGCCGGTCCAGGGTCTCCAGCCAGGAGGCGATCCGGGCGCAACGGTCGTTCATGAGCCGTCGCCTCCGGAGCGGGGGTCCTTCTCCACGCCGGCGATCATGCGCACCGCCAGGGCGATGACGCCCAGGGCGATCCCGATCATCAGGGCCCGCTGCCCGGCGGTGTTGGGCACGCGCAGGATCCAGAGGGACAGCTCCTCGACCCGCAGGAAGGCCAGCGGTTCCGGGATCCAGGCCGTCAGGTGGCGCCCGGCGGGGATGCGGCCGAGCAGGACGACCAGGGCCGAGGCCAGCAGCAGGCTCGACTCGAGGGAGCGCGCGCGGAAGGCGCGGTACGACGCCGAGGCGATGTAGAAGGCCAGCAGGCTGTAGAGCGTCGCGTGCAGGGGGCTGAGGACCGCGTCGAACACCGCGGTCAGCCAGCTGCCGGGCGCGGTGACGTCCCCCTGCAGGCCCGGAGGGCCGCCCAGCTTGGCCGTGCCGATCACCAGCACGATCAGGAACGAGACCAGGGTGACCAGCGAGTAGTAACGGTCCGGACCGCGGTCCCTGACCTTCACCAGGTGCGTCGCGACGAGGTTCAGCCCGCCCAGCAGGAAGGCGAAGACCGCGAGGATGCTGAACCAGGTGGCGAACTCCTGGTCGGCGAAAGCCAGCAGCCGTTGCCCGAAAGGCGCCCCGCTCCCCTCGGGCCGCGCGACGAAGGCCGAGGCGATCAGCAGCAGCGCCACGACGGTCAGGATGATCTGCGGCACGCGCTGCTTCACGCCGCTCACCCCGCCCTGAAGACGTTGAGGAAGGCGTCGCGCAGGAACAGCCAGGGCTGCGCCCCGGTCACGTCCGCGAGGGTCGCCACGAGGCTGCCCGCGACGAGGCAGGCCGCGGCCGCCAGCTTGCAGAGATCCTGGCCCCGCAGGCTGCCGAGGCGGGCGGCGTCGCCCTCCAGGGAAGCCCCCGCGGCGAAGAGCTCCTCGCCGAGCAGCACGTGGTCGCACGACGCCACCAGGAAGGGCAGCTGGACCGCGCTGGCGGTGCCGGCGATCTGCACGGCCCCGACCTGGTGCCCGCCTTCGGCGAGCAGCAGCGACTCCGAGGCGAAGAAGCCCATCAGGACGCAGAGGCCGGGGCGCTCGCGGGCGATCAGCCCGTCCACCCGCGCCACGAAGCCGAGGTGGTCGTCCGAGATGTAGGCGACCCAATCGTCGCGCCAGAGATCCCCGCGGCCGGCGTCGTCGTAGGCGCGGCGGCAGATCTCCCGCGCGTTGTCCATGACCAGGCTGCGGTTGGTCGGCACGAAGAGGCGGCCGCCGGCTTCGGCGACCTTGCGCGCCAGCGGCCGCAGGACGGCCAGCGCCGCGACCGTCTGCATGTTGTCGAGATCCTGGGAACCGGCGACGAAGTAGACGGGACGCCCTTGCGCGACGGCGTCGGCGACGGCGCGGTCGAGGGCGAGCAGCGGGGGGAAGGACCTCACCGGCACGTGCGCACCGCGGCGGGCCCGGACCACCGAGACCGCGATCAGGGCGCAGACCGTCGCGCCGACCAGCGCGACGTTCCAGGTCCCGGGTGCCAGCCAGCCGTTCACGGGCCCGCCTCCGGACGCGGCCCCTCCAGGTGGTCCAGCAGGCGGTCGAAGTGGCTGCGCCGCTCCAGGATGCGCGCCAGACGGGCCGTGCCGCAGCCCGGCACCGCGAGGTCGCAGAGCGGGCTCGCGACGTGCAGGGCCTGGGAACCCAGGAACGACAGCGGGCGGGAGCTCGCCAGCCACAGCAGGGCCGGCGTCGCCAGGCCCGCGCCGCGCACGCGCGCCGCCAGGCCGGCGAGGAACGCGTCGTCGGCGGGGTCCAGGCTCGGCGGACGGCCCTCGTCGCTCATGACACCTTCGTCTTCACGTGGTCGGTCACGGCCGCCAGGTCGTCCAACAGCCCTTCGCAGCAGGCCAACGGATCGCTGCAGGCCAGCCGCGCCAGGAAGTCCCGCGGGGACTCCCCAGCCGCCGCCGCACCGTCGCCCGCGCAGCCGGCGGCGCAGACCGCGGCGCCCTCGCGCACGACCGCCAGCGCCAGGCGGGCGTTCACCCGGCTCATCACGGCGACGGCCGCGGCGTCGGGGTCGCCGGCGACGGCCAGCGCAGCCGCCCGGCGGCAGAAGGCGCCGGCCACCTCGCAGGCGGTCATCATGTCGGCCAGCCGGAACTGCAGCGACTGGCGACCGGTCGACTTGCGGGCGTGCGCGTACAGGATCGTCGCGTTGAGGTCGCGGACCGCGGCGGCCGCGATCCCGGCGCCCAGCCCGGCGTGCTCGGCGTCGAGCGCCGCGAGCCCCGCGGCCAGTTCCTCGTACCAGGCGCCTTTGCCGCGCACGGTCGCCTTCCAGCGGAACATGAAGATGATGCTCTGCTGGATCTCGCTGGTGCCCTCGTAGATCGTCGTGATGCGCACGTCGCGCTTGATCTTCTCGACCATGTACTCGCGCGCGTAGCCGTAGCCGCCCAGGGCCTGGATGGCCGCCTCGGCCGCCCGGTTGCCCGCCTCGGTGGACCAGTACTTGGCGATCGAACCCTCGACCTGCAGGTCGGGTTCGCCGCCGTCCAGGCGCCCGGCGATCTCCTCCACGTAGGCGCGGCCGGCGGCCAGCGCGATCCAGTGGGGCGCGATGAGCTTGCTGCCGTAGCCCTCCTTCTCGATCAGGGGCGCGCCGAACTGGATGCGTTCGCGGGCGTAGCGCACGGCCCGGTCGAGCGCCGCCTGGCCGGCGCCCAGGCCGAAGGCACCGACCATCACGCGCGTGTAGCCGAACACGGCGTTGGCCTGCTTGAGGCCCTGCCCCTCCACGCCGCCGATGAGCTGGGAGGCCGGGACCAACACGTCCTCCAGCACGACGCCGCTGGTGTCCGAGGCCCGGATGCCGTGCTTGTCCTCGTGCTTGCCGGAGCTCAGGCCGGGAGCCGACCGCTCCACCACGAAGAAGGAGGGGCCGTCGGGCGTCTTGGCCAGGATGGTGTAGAGCTCGGCCACGCCGCCGTTGGTGATGAACTGCTTGGTGCCGTTGAGCCGGTAGCCGGTGACGTTGCCGTCGGCGTCGGTCACGCGGTCGGCGCGCGTCTGCAGCGCGGCCACGTTGCTGCCGGCGGCCGGTTCTGTCACGCCGTAGGCGACGATCAGGCCCTCGGCGGCGATGCGGCCCAGCCAGTGGGACTTCTGCTCGGGCGTGCCGCCGACGATGATCGGGTCGGTGCCCAGGCAGATCGCGAGGAACGCGGTCGCCACGCCCAGATCGATCGCCGCCATCTCCTCGCTGACGCGGCAGATGTCCAGGGCGCCGCCGCCGAGGCCGCCGACGGCTTCCGGCAGGAAGATCAGGTGCAGGCCGACGTCGGGCGACAGCAGCTGCCGGATGAAGGCGACGGGGAACTCGTCGCGCGCATCCAGGCCGAGCAGGGCGGCTTCGGGCAGGTCTCGCTGCACGACCTGGCGCAGCGTCTGGACCATCATCTCACGCATCTCGGGCGACAGGCCGACGGTCTGGGTCATGATGCTCTCCTGGAAACGGTGGCTGGGGTTGGAGGGGCGGCCTCAGGCGACCGATCCCTGGTCGAAGCGCAGGCGTCCCTGGGCCAGCAGGACGCCGTGCCCGCCGACACGGATGGCCCCGCAGCGGCCGTCGCGGACCTCGGCCTCGGCGTAGAGGCGGCTGGGCCGCTTCATCTCCAGGCCCTGCTCGCAGACGATGCGGACGCGGGGCGCCGGCGGCACCAGGCGATGCTTGATCATGTAGGCGATCAGGGCGCCCGCCGCGCTGCCGGTCGCCGCGTCCTCGGGGATGCCGAAATCCTGGGCGAACATGCGGCAGTGCACGTCGACCCCGGCGCCCTCGGCTTCGCAGGTGAAGACGAAGAGGTCGCCGAAGCCCAGGTCGCGGGAGATCTCCCGCGCCGCGTCCCGGTCGAAGCGGATGGACTGCACCGCCGCGAGCGAACCCATCGGGACGATGTGGATCGGCAGGCCCGCCGAGACGATCTCGCAGGGCAGGCCCGTGATGGCGAGGTCGGTCTCCTCCACGCCGAGCGCCCGGGCCACCTTGCCCCGCTGGTAGTACTGGCCGATGAATTCCGCGGGCTCGTGCACCAGCGAGTAGAGCGTCGCGCCGTCGACCTCCGACAGCACGACCGGGAACTCGCCGGCCTCGGTGCGCCAGTGGAAGCGGGTCTCGTCACCGCCCCGCGCGACCCGGCCGCAGGCGTCCAGACCGCAGGTGGCGCCCACGATCGAGAGCCCGGACAGGGGGACCTCCCCCTTCGGCGTGAAGATCCGCAGTCGGGCGCGGTTGCCCTCGCCGGGATCGGGTTCCGCGAAGGCGGTTTCCCCGGTGCCCATCTCCCGCGCGATGACCTGCAGCAGGGCCGTCGGCAGGCCGGTCGCGTCGGGGAACAGCGTCAGGCGGCTGCCGCCGAAGGGCGCGCGGGTGTACAGGTCCAGGTGCATGAATTCGCGTTCGAACAAGCGGGACCCCGTGGTTGCGGCGGGACACGGCGACGTCGCGGGCATCCTAACCGCTGGCCCGCGGAGGTGCAAGCAGGGGATGGCGGGGCGGCTGCCGTCAGTCGAGGACCACGACGGCCAGGGCGACCTCGCGCTCGTGGCTCAGGGACAGCAGGACGCGCCCTCCCCCGCGCTCCCGCAGGGCCGCGGCCGCGAGGCCGTGCAGCCGCAGGGTCGCCGGGCCCCCGTCGCGGTGGACGACCTCGATGTCCCGGTAGGCGACGGGACCGGTGGCGCCGAGCGCCTTGACGAAGGCCTCCTTGGCGGCCCACCGCGAGGCGAGCGTGGCCGCCCCCTGGCCGCCGCGGCGGGCCGCCAGGGCGATCTCGTCGGGACGGAAGCAGCGCTGCAGGAAGCGGTCGCCGTGGCGCTCGACCGCGAGACGGATGCGCGCGACCTCGACGATGTCGCTGCCGATCCCGAGCATCAGTAGGCTCCCTTGCGCTCGATGACGGCCGGGATCGTGCGCGAGAGGATCCGCAGGTCGAAGGCCGGGCTGCGCCGCCGCACGTACTCGAGGTCCAGTTCCATCCAGTCCTCGAAGTCGAGGTGGCTGCGGCCCGACACCTGCCACAGGCAGGTCAGCCCGGGCCTGACCTGGAGCCGGCGCGCCTGGGCCGGCGTGTACGCGGCCACCTCGCTGGGGATCTGGGGGCGCGGACCCACCACCGACATCTCGCCGCGCAGCACGTTGTACAGCTGCGGGAACTCGTCGAGGCTGCTGCGCCGCAGGAAGCGGCCGACGCCGGTGATGCGCGGGTCGCGTTCGATCTTGAAGGCGGCGCCGCTGGCCTCGTTCAGGTGGGCGAGTTCCTCCTTGCGCACCTCGGCGTCCGCGACCATGGACCGGAACTTGTAGCAGTAGAAGACACGGCCCCGCAGGCCGACGCGCCGCTGGCGGAAGAACACCGGACCCGGGGAGTCGAGCCGGATCAGCAGGACGAGCAGCGGGAACACCGGCAGCACCAGCAGCAGGCCGGCGGCGGCGCCCAGCAGGTCGACCAGGCGCTTGAACACCGCGCCGACCGGATCGGCGGCGGGCACCGGCCCGTCGGGATCGCGCGCGATGAAGGCGTCGTAGCCGCCGGCGGCGGCGAAGACGTCCGCGGCGGGGGGGCACGGGCTCACCGGCCCACCTCCCCGTCCGCCGCCGGCGCGCGTCTCCAGCGCAGGGCGGTGACGCCGGGGAACTCGCGCACCGCGACCACGTCGCCCAGGTCGTCGAGCGCCGCGGGGAAGTGGTGGCCCGGGTCGAGCGTTCCGCTGCGGCACAGGACCAGCCAGGCCTGGTCGGCGCCGCCGATCCTCTCGGACAGTACCCGGGTCGCGTCGGCGCGGCTGCCGATCGCGCCGAGCCCCCAGAAGTCGCGCACCTCGCCGCGACCTTCGTAGTAGAGGCGGAACAGGTCGGTGACCACGGGCACGAGCACCGGTTCGCCCGCGGCGTCCTGGTTCGCGATCCAGACCGCGGCCGACCGCACGTCGTCCTTGGCGTACCGCGGATCGACGTGGTAGCTGGCCGACGACCACAGGGTCAGCCCGAGCAGGGCCAGGCTCGCCACCCGCACCGTCCAACCGTGCAGCGTGCTGAGGCCGTGACCGGCCGCGAGAAGCAGGAAGGGGGCCGTCACCGCCAGGTAGCGGGGCGTGAAGGTCTTCACGTCCAGCAGGCGCATCGCGACCAGCGCGACGAACGGCACCGCCACCCACAGCGCCGTCTCGAGGCGCCGCCGGCTGCGCCACCAGCCCGTGAGCGTCGGGAACGCGGCGGCGAGCGCGCCCGCCGCCAGCAGCGGCAGGTAGCGGCGGACGATCTCCAGGCGGTCGGGCCGGTGCAGTTCCGCGAGCGTCGGCCCCAGGCTGAAGCCGTAGAAGAAGGTGTGCAGGGCGTAGGGCACGGCCAGCGGCGTCAAACGTTCCTGCCCCTCGGGCAGCAGCCCGCCCCCTCCCCCCGGCGCCAGCCGGCCGGGGTACCAGAAGCCCGTCGCCTGCAGCAGCCACGGCAGGGCGATCAGGCCCGTCAACCCGAAGGCGACCGCCCACCCTCGCCAGGCCCGGCCGTCCCGCGGCCGGTGCAGCAGCAGCACGCCCAGCGCATGGGCCGCGACCAGGAACAGCGCCGACATGTTGCTCAGCACGGCGAGGCCGGCAAGCAGGCCGTAGGTCAGGCCGCCCCTCGTCGAGGCGCCGTGGCGCTGCATGCGCAGCAGCTGCAGGGTCGCCGCCATGGCGAGCAGGATCATCAGGGAATAGCCGCGCGCCTCCTGCCCGTACCAGACGTGGAAGGGGTTGAGCGCGAGCAGCAGGGCCGCCCAGGCGCCGGTCGAGCGGTCGCGCCATTCGCTGCCGAGCTTGTACATCACCGGGACGGCCAGGACGCCGGCCAGCGCCGCCGGCAGCCGCAGGAGCCACTCGGGCGACGCCGGCTGGCCGGGGCGCCAGCTCAGCAGCAGGTACAGCGGGCCCTGGATGTTGTCGCGGAACTGCTCCCAGAGCCCGTGCCCGGCGCCGGGATGGAGGTTGCGCCAGGTCTGGAACTCGTCGATCCACAGCGGCGAGGCGCCGAGGTGGTACCCGCGCAGGATCGCCGCCGCGGCCGTCACCAGGATCACGAACAGCAGACGTTCGCTGCGCCGGCCGGCGGGATCGAGCGCCGGCATGTCGCCGAGGCGGACGATCGTGTCGTGCGGACGCTGGCTCACGGCCGGACCTCCGGGTGCAGGGGACGGCCGAGCCGGTACGATTTCAGCGAAGCGTCGATGGCCCCGACCTTCACCTTCGTCTTCATGAGCACGGGCAGGCGGTGCTCGTCGTCCGACAGCCAGATCGTGAGGTCGCCCTCGAACTGGAAGAGCCCTTCGCCCTGGATGACCGGCTGCACGACGAGGCAGTCGAACGTGCCGGCCGGGACGGTGATCCGCTCGCGACCGTGGACGTTGACCACGAGGTCGTAGGTCTTGCGCGAACTGTGCGTGGTCACCAGGGCCGGCTGCCCGGGCACCAGCGGCAGGGTGCGGACGAAGTAGAAGGCCGACAGGATGTCCTGCACCCCGGCGGGGACGTCCTCGTCGCGACCGTCGAGGTGGCGGGCCTTGCCCGCTTCCTGGTCGTAGCGGATCGCCACGTTCTTGCGGTAGTCGCCCTCGCGCAGCCGCTTGCTGAAGTAGCGCGTCGCGAGCGTTTGCACGTCGATGTGGGTGACGACCTTGTCCCGCACGAGGTAGAACGCCGAGAAGAAGCGGTTGGACGCCGCCTTGCTCTCCACGGGGTAGCAGGGGCGGCCGCCGGAGTCGACGACCTCCCCGACCTCCAGGGAGGCCTCGCCGGCGTTGACGGGGCCGTAGTCGATCGAGAAGTCCAGCATCTCGCCCGGCCCGTACGGCACCGGCGCGAACGAGGCGGCCGGATCCGGTGCGGTGGCGGTCGCTTCCGGACCAGCGGCGGGAGCGACAGCGAGCGGGTCGGCGAGGACGTGCCCGGCGGCCGCCGCCACGAGCACGGCGAGCGCCGCCGCGGCCCAAACCTCCGGCGTGATCACCGCACCGAGTCGTCGCAGGCTCATGTGACCTCCCTCGTCGCGGTCCGCAGGCGCGCCGTCAGAACGTCCAGCGCCGCCAGCACGCGTTCGGCGCGCAGACCCGTCATGCAGGGATGACCGGCCACCGGACATGCCAACAGGTCGCAGGGGGAACAAGATTCACCGGTCCGTACCATGATATGCAAGGGATGTTCCGGGTTCCAGCCCCGCGGGTCGGTCGGGCCGAACAGGGTCACCGTCGGCACGCCCAGACCGGCGGCGATGTGGCGCGGGCCGCAGTCGGTCGCCACCAGCGCGTCGAGCCGCCCCAGCAGCCCGGTCAGCTCCAGCAGGTCCGTGGCCGGCGCGATCCGCAGTTCGGGCGCCGCCGCGGCGACGGCCGCCGCGATGTCCCGGTCGCCCGGGCCCGGGATCAGCAGCACCGAGGCGCCGCGCGCCGCGAGCGCCCGCATCAGGCGCACGGCCTCGGCGGCCGGCCAGGACTTCACCGGCCAGGTCGCGCTCAGGATCAGGCCGATCCGCGGACGACCGCCGTCTCCCGGCCAGCCGTCGGCCTCGCGCGCCGGGTCGTCGCCCGTGCGGCCGATCCCGCTCGCGAAACCGCCGGGCCGCCACGGCGCGGTGTCGGCGCCCAGCGTCCGCGCCAGTTCCAGGAAGCCTTCGGCTGCGAACTGCCGCAATCGCCGGCCGTCCTGGCGATCGCGCGGCACCGGCAGGTTGTAGGCCCAGCGCCGCCAACGCAGGGCGTAGCCGGCGCGCCAGCGGGCGCCGCTCAGGGCGGTCCACAGGGCCGTGCGGGGCGTGCTCAGGATGTCGACCACGAGGTCGTACCGCTGGGCGCGCAGGTGCGGGAGCCAACCCGCCGGAACCTCCTGCGGCGACGGCGGCCAGCTCACCACCCGGACGCGGTCGGCGAGTTCCCGCAGCAGGGGGACGAAGGGCCGGTCCACGAGCAGGTCGACCCGCGCCTGCGGGCAGGCCGCAGCCAGGGCGTGCACCGCCGGCAGCGTGACCACGGCGTCGCCGAGGGCGCGGCGGCGGATCACCAGGATCCGGCGCAGCCGCGGCAGGTCGTCGACGAAGGCCGGGTTCATCGTCCGTCCCCCGATCCGTCCGGAAGCGGCAGCGCCTCGGCGACGGCGGCGGCCGTCAACGCGGGCAGGCAGACGAACTCGGCCGGCGGGCAGGCGTGCCGGTCGCAGGGATGGCAGGCGGGTCGGGTGCACAGCACGCGGTACGGTCCGAAGCTCTCGTAGGGGAACCAGATCGCGGGGTCCGTCGGACCGAAGATCGCCAGCGTGGGACGACCGCAGGCCACCGCGACGTGGGCGATGCCGCCGTCGACGGTCACAACGGCGTCCGCGCCGGCGACCGCGGCCACGGCGTCGGCCAGACCCAGGACGGGCAGCCGACCGCCCGCCGCGCCCGCCGCCCACGGCCCGACCTCGAGATCGGCGCCCGGCGAGGAGAGCTCGACGACGGGACGCGGGTCCGCGCCCGCCAGGAGGTGGCGCAGCTCATCCCATGACGCGCGGGGCCAGGCCTTCGAAGGCCAGGTGGCGCCGGGCGCGAACAGCAGGTACGGCCGCGCCGCGTCGACGCCCAGCGCCGCCAGCGCCGCGCGGGACCGCGCCGAGGGCGCCGTGTGCAACCGGGGCGGCAGGCCGCGCGGGTACTCGCGCAGGTACCAGTCCCGGAACGGCAACCCGCTCGGGACGTGCACCAGTGGCCACAGGCGGCCGAGGAGTTCGCCGAGCCCGCCGGGCGCGGCGGCGCGGAAGGCCGAATCCTGCCGCGGCGACGGGACGCCGACGGGGTGCGTGGCGAGTCGGCGGCGCCAGCCGCGGTCGCCGCCGATGCGCCGCGGTGCGCCGGCCAGGCGCAGCAGCAGCGCGCTGCGCGGGTTGCCGAAGAGGTCCACCGACAGGTCGTAGCGGGCGCGGCGCAGGTCGGCGACCGTCGCGGCGCTGTTGCCTCCGCCCGCGCCGTCTCCGGGCGCCGTCGGTCGCGCCGCGGCGCCGGCGCCGTTCGCTCCCCGCGCCAGCACGTGCAGACGCCGCAGCCGCGGGTCGCCCGCCAGCAGGGGCGCGGCCGGCGATTCGCAGAGGTAGCCCAGGCGCAGGTGCGGATCGCCGCGCCGCAGCGTCTCGAGCACGACGGTCGACATCGCCACGTCGCCGAGGAAGCGCAGGCGGCTGACCAGGATCGCGCCGAGCGGCATGCCGTCGAGACTCCAGCTCACGCCGTCGCCTCCCGCAGGATCCGGTCGACGGCCCTGGCCAGATCCGCCACGACCGGCACGCGCCAGGCGGGGTCGAGGTCGCGGGCGGCCAGGTTGCCCTTGCCCGTGCGCACCAGCAGCGCGTCCAGGCCGGCGTGCCGCGCCAGCAGCACGTCGGAGATCTTGTCGCCCACCATCCAGGCGCGCGCGGGGTCCCAGGCATAGTGGCGGGCGGCGGCCTGCAGCAGGCCGGGTCGCGGCTTGCGGCAGTGGCAGTCCGCGTCGGGCGCGTGCGGGCAGTAGTAGACGCCGTCGAGGTACACGTCGTCCGCGGCCAGCAGGGCGTCGACGCGCTTCTGCACGGCGGCGAACTCGTCGCGCGAATAGTAGCCGCGGCCCAGTCCCGACTGGTTGGTGAGCATGATCAGGCGGAACCCGGCCGTCTGGGCCTTGCGCAGGGCCGCGCCGGCGCCGGCGGTCAACGCCACGGCCCGGGGATCGCGCAGGTACTCGCCGTCGTGGATGACCACCCCGTCGCGATCCAGGAAGAGGGTCGGCCGCGCCGGCTGCGGCTCGGTCACGCCGAGGGGCTTCCAGACCCCCACCTCCCCCGTATCCAGGCCGGGGAACAGGGAACGGGCCGCGGCCATGACGCGGCGCGGGGTGATCGTCTCGAGGCAGAAGCGCGGTTCGGGGCACACGCGCAGGAAGCAGGGATGGCAGCGGAACCCCTCCACCGCCACGACCGTGGCGCGCGCGCCGCGCGGGCCGGTCCAGATGGGGCTCGAGGAACCGAAGATCCCCACCGTGGGCGTGCCGAGGGCCGCCGCCAGGTGCATCGGACCGCTGTCGTTGCCGACGAAGAGCTCCGCGCCTCGCATCAGCGCGACGAGGCCGGGCAGGTCGGTGCGGCCGACCAGATCGCAGCAGCCAGGCGTGGCGGCGAGCGACTCGGACCAGGAGACTCCCGACCCCGCGTCGTCGCAGGCGGCGCGCACGCGCTCGGCCATGGGCCGCGCCGGCGGGTCGCCGATCAGCACGACGCGCACCCCGGCCTCGGCGACCGCCAAGCCGACGAAGCCGGCGACGGCGGCCGGCGGCCAGCTCTTCGCGTCCCCGTAGGTGGTGCCGACGGACACGACCCAGACGGGCGGTCCCGGCGGGGTGTCAGGGCCCGCCGCGGGAACGGCGCCGATCGCCAGGGATGGCGACGGCGCGGGGCCGACTCCCCCGCGCCAGGCGCCGGCCAGCAGGGCGAGTTCCGCGGTGTAGTGGCGCGAGCACCGCGGAGGCCGGGGAAGGGCGTCGGTGAGCAGGAAACCGCGCTGTTCGCCGCGGAAGCCCAGGCGCCGCGGGATCCCGGACAGCCGCGCCACCGCGGCCGCGCGCCACGACGGCGGCAGCACGAAGACGGCGTCGTAGCCGCCCTCGCGCCACTGACGCGCCAGGCGCAGCGCGCCGCGCCAGCCCGCGTGGGCGCCCTCGCGCTCGTAGATCAGCAACCTGCCGACGCGGGGGTCGTCCGCCAGCAGCGAGGCCCAGCGGTCGCGCACCGCGACGTGGATCTCGGGCGGCGCCTCGCCCTCCCCCGGCGTCGCCAGGGAAGCCAGCAGCGAGGTGGACATCACGAGGTCCCCGAGCCAGTTCGGGGCCACCACGAGCAGGCGCGGCCGGCGGGACATGAGTTCCTTTCGGGTCAACGGGCGGCGCGGACGGCCGCGAACGCGCCCAGCAGGGCGTCGAGGTCGATCCGCTGCCCGTCCTTGACGCGCAGGATCCGCACGTGCGGCTGATCCGTGGGCTCCCACTCGTTCGCGTCCTGCTCCAGGAACAGGCCCAGTGTGGGCACGCCCGCCGCCGCCGCGAAGTGGAAGAGGTCGGTGTTGCCGGCGATCACCACGTCGCAGACGGCGGCCAGCAGCACCACGTCGAAGAGCGATTCGCAGGGCAGGGTCATGGGGGCCGCGCCCAGACCGGCCACCACCGACGCGACGCGTTCGGCGTCCGCGGACAGGGTCAGGGGCAGCACCCGGCACGGGAACCGGCCCTCGAGCTGGC
>Ga0172375_10000567_pt1 | contig 59232 bp, 52 predicted proteins | sample LakKiv1m_FD_114537 | JGI IMG/M metagenome (GOLD analysis project Ga0172375, IMG submission 114537) | Freshwater microbial communities from Kabuno Bay, South-Kivu, Congo - kab_092012_11.1m | ecosystem: Environmental > Aquatic > Freshwater > Lake | place: Democratic Republic of the Congo...
CCGCCGCGGATCACCGCCGCCGGAACGCTCGAAAAGGGGTAGTGGCTACAGACTTTTAGAAAATCCCCGTTCATCTCCAACGACTTACATTAAAATACCCCGCGAATAGCGAAAGTCCGGTTAACCCGCATCAACAATGCAAACGAGGCGAGAATGACGCGGCGCGAGCCGCGCTCGTACCATGGCGAGGACCATAGGAGTCAATATTGCGCGGGATACTGCTTATGCGGAGTAGCCGTTTGGACCGGGGGGACGGAAAGAGAAGTTGCGGTGCGCGAAGAAACTGACCACCGTGGTGGCGGCGATGGAGACGCAGTTGGCGAGCGGCGGGGGGAGCTTGAGCTTGCCGACGAGAAGCCACATGAGCGCGGCGCCCACGAGCATCATGCCGCCGTACACGAGGTAGCAGCGCAGGTATTCGAGCAGGATGTTGCCCTTCGATCGGAAGACGATGATCCGGTAACAGAAAAAAGCGTTCGTGACAGCGAGGATGTTGGAGGGGATCAACAGGACGAGGTAGTGGACGCGGCCGCCGAGCAGATGGTAGAGGATCGCGTAGGAAAGCATGCCGAACGCCGTGTTCCAGCCGCCGACGAACAGGTAGCGGGCGAACTCGATATGGCGGTCCGTCAGGCGGGCGCGGATGGCGACGAGAAGTGAATATGCGAACATCACTAAACCTAAAAACGACAATTCATTTAACCACAGAGAGCACAAAGAGCACAGAGAAAGAGGTTTGTTGATAATACGCGGGATCACCATTCTTATTGGGAGCGTTCTTTCCCAATTCCTGCTCGCACTTTGTGTTCTCTGTGCTCTTTGTGGTGAAGATTCTGTTTGGCCGCTTTAGAAGTTGATCCGCTCGTCTTCGATGACCCACGGCTTGTTCTTCACCTGGGTCCAGACGGCACCGATGTATTCGCCGATGATGCCGATGAAGATCAATTGCACCGACGCGAAGAAGAAGAGTCCGATCACCATGGGCGCGAGGCCGAGGTTGAAGGTCTGCCAGAAAAGCAGCTTGTAGATGAAATAGCCGATAGCCACCAACAGACTGAGAAAGGCCAGGAAGAAACCGACGAACGCGGCCAGCCGCAGGGGCAACTTCGTGTGGTTGACGAAGCCGGTCATGGCCATGTCGTAGAGAGTGAAGAAGTTGTTTTTGGTCCTGCCGTGCTTGCGCGCGGCTTGGACGAAGGGGACTTCGGTGCGGCGGAAGCCGACTTCGCAGACGAGGCCCCGCAGGTACGGGTAAGGCTCGTGAAATTTCTTGAGGGCGTCGATGACGCGGCGGTCGTAGAGGCCGAAGCCCGTGAAGTTCTGGATCTGCGGCGTGTCCGCGCAGCTCGCGAGCAGCCAGTAGTAGAAGCGGCGCACCCGGAACATCAGCGGGTTTTCGCGGCTCTTGGGCTTGACGCCGCAGACCACCTGGTAGCCCGACTCCCACTGCTTGACGAACTCGAGGATCATCTCCGGCGGCTCCTGGAGGTCGGAGCACAGCACGACCACGGCGTCGCCCGTAGCCTGCATGATGGCGTTGAAAGGTGAGCGGATGTGGCCGAAGTTGCCGGCGTTCAGGATGACCTTGAACTGCCGGTCTTGGGCGGCGATCGCACGCAGAATCTCACGGCTCCGGTCGGACGAACAATTGTCGGCCACGATGATCTCGTAGGCGTAGCCGGGCGCCTGCTTGAAGGCCGCGATGATGCGGTCATAGAACTCCTGCAGGTTGCCCTCTTCGTTGTAGCAGCTCGAGACGACGCTGATCGTCTTCATCTAGAATATCCTTTGATGCGAGATCAGAGGCATCCGTCGCCGCAGGCTGCGCAGGCCTGGCTGTTTCCGCAGGCCGCCGGCTCGGTGGATTTCATCTGCGGCAGGCTGGGGTCAACCAGATCCTTGTCGGTGAAGACCTCATTCCATGGCACGGGCAGCGACTTGCCGTAGATGTGCGGGGCGACGTACTTGTCGATGAACGGGCGGCTCTCGGCGATCAGGCAGGTGTTGATGTGCTTGCCGAAGAACTTGATGTTCATGCCGCGCGCGATGATGTCCTTGAGCGGCTCGTGAAAGAAGTTGCCGATGGACGTGTGCATGTAGGGGCAGGGCAACACGTCGCCGTATTGCGTGAGAGAGATCATCCGTTTCACGGCGATACAGCCGAGGTCGAGGCCGTAGGACGGCGTGAGGTGGGTGAAGACGTTATATTTCTTTTCCAGCTCGCGCATGTAGGCCATGTCGCTTTTGTCGACGAGCGCGTCGTAGTTGCCTTCCCATGCGCCGACCGGCTTGGCATAGGTGACGAACGTGCCGACGCCCTTCGACTTGGCGAACTCCAGATAGTCGATGAATTCCTGCGTGCGGACGCGCTGCTTGGTGACGACCGTCGAGAGGATGATGTAGAGGTCGGCGTTGAGGCAGGCGTCGATCGCGCGCATGCAGCGGTCGAACGAGCCGGGCGCATGGCGGAAGTCATCGTGCTCCTTGGCGTCGAGGCTGTCGAGGCTGAGCTGGATCTTGTCGACGCCGATGGCCTTGAGGTGCTGGGCCTTCTTGTCGTCGAGCAGCCAGCCGTTGGAGTCGGAGGTGATGTAGAACTTCTGGGGGTCGATAGCCGCGACCAGCTCGTCGAGGTCGGAAAAGACGAGCGGCTCGCCTCCTGTGATTACGATGTTGGCGAGGCCCAGCTCGTCGGCCTGCCGCGACAGTTCTTTCACGTCGGCGATGGTGAACGAGTGCGCGTTCTTTTTGCCCTGAAAACCTTTGATCGAACAGTGCTCGCACTTGAAGTTGCAGCGGTAGTTGTACTGGAACTGGATGATCGCGATGCTCTCGCCGCGCTTCACCTTCTCGTCGAACTGGAGAATTTTCTCATAAACGCGCGGCTTCTCGCGGCGCAGTTTCTCCCGCTTGTCGGTTTCAGCACTTTTGAGAGGCGAGGGAGTCGTTTCGGACATTCGGAAATCTCCATAGCTAGGCTTTGTAATCACGTCGAGTCACAACAATCAACGGAAGCATTATAGGGCCATGGTAAAATAGGTTCAATGCCGAAGTCGGAGATCATAGAACCTCGACGCCGTAGTCGCGCAGCACGGCGATGCGGCGGATCTGGGGAAAGCGGGCGCGCAGGGTTCGCACGACCTCATCGGAATAGGCGGCGGCCATCACGATCACCGCGCTGACGGGCGAAGAGGCGAGCGCGTCGGGCGCCACGATGGGCAGATGCGTGGCGGGCGTGTATTTGCCCTGCTTGAAGGGGGCGGAGTCGATCACGAAGGCGACGCGTCCCTGCAATCCGGCCAACGCCAGCACGGCGAGCGCCTGGTGTCCCGCGCCCCAGACCGCCACGCCGCTCGCACCGCAGCTGTCGACGAAGGCGTGCAACTCGCGGCGCAGCCGTTCGCGCTGATCGCCGAAACTCGTCAGGTCGGTCGGTGCGCGTTTGCGCACCGTGGCGGAGAGGATGTAGTCGTGCCAGACCGGACGGCAGTCGATCACGTCGTAGCCGTTCAGGCGTAGCGCGTTCGTCAGCGAGTCGGTCGTGAAGTAGAAGAGATGGTCGCTGATGAACTCCGAAAAAAGTCGCTGCCGCAGGATCATGTCGAAATTCGGCACCTCGACGAGGCCTACGGCGTCAGGGGTGAGGTTCGCGCCGACACCGCGCAGGACTGCGCCGGGGTCGGGCATGTGTTCGAGAAAGTTCAGACAGAAGAAGGCGTCGTAAGGCGCGTCGGGCAGCGGTGAGTCGTTCTCGATATAGCCGCGCGAGACCTCGAGCCCGGCTTGGCGGCAGGCCTGCACCGAGACCTGGGCGAACTCGATGCCGCAGGCGTGCGCGCCGGCCTCGCGCATGAGGGCGAGGTACTCGCCGCGGCCGCAGCCGATTTCAAAAACTTTCTTGCCGGCAAGGCCGTGTGCGGCCACGAACTCTGCGAACTGGCGGCGGCGGAACTCGCCCATCTCGGCGGAGAAGGCCGAAGCTCGGATGACCTCGCGGTGGTAGGCGACCGGCGGGTTGACGAGCTGCACGAGGCCGCAACCCGGGCACTGGACGACGTCGAGGCGCGAACCCGCGTCTTGGTCAAGCGTGGCGGCGTCGGGAAAGCCCTGCGCCGAAGCGGGCATGTTCTCATAGGTCAGCAGCAGGCGGGCATCGAACTCGAGGCGGCAGACTCGGCAGCGGAAATTGTTCATGGTCGGGCTCCGATATAGATTCGATAAATCTCGTGGCAGTGGACCATGTTGGGGGGGCAGGCGTCGTGCCACTGGAGATAGCCGGGGTCGGCGGGCGTTCGGTCGGCGTTAGAGACCTCGAAACCCGGGGGCAGCCGGCAGCGGTAGAGGATCGAGAGGAAATGGCCGCGCGAGTTGCGGTTCGGATGGATGAGCTGGTTGAGAGCGATCGGCTGCGGATCGAATTCCACACGGGTGCCCAACTCGTGTTCGGCGACCCTTTGCACGCGCGTCTCGAGCCGCTCCTTGAAGCGGACGATGCCCCCGGGCACGTGCCAGCCGGTGCCGGAATAGATGTCGCTGCGCCACGCGAGGAGCGTGCGGCCGAGGCCGTCCTGCACAAGCAGGTCGACGTTGACGAGCGGCGTGATGCCGCTGGCGAACAGGAAGATGTCTTCGGGCAAGCCCAGCGTGGGCGTCGGGGCTTGGCTGTTAAGAAAAACAATGGCTTCTTCGACGGTCATGGGTTGGCTGGCGGAAAATCGCGTATCGTCTTGTATGGCCGGGGGGCCGGCGACTGAATCGCCGCTGGAATGGTGGCGTGGCCAAAATCCCGGCCTCCGCAGAACATGCACGAGAGGTGATAGGGAACCGGGGCGACAAACGCCTTGATGCGCGCACGAAGCCCTCCCTCCGAAACGGCATCGTCGCCAAGATGCACCTGAGGCGCGCTTTGAGGCGGAATCGCTCCGAGATTAATGACATGCGCGGCAAACGGACAAGGATACAACGTGCCGTGCAGAAGGGTGTAGATGTCTGCGGCGCAGCACTTGTCGTAGACCTCCTCGAGCTCTTTCGTGGAACGGTTGCGCGGTTCGATATCTCCGCAGTCTTGCCACTTGTCAAACGTCGTGACCGAGTAATTGATAGCGTGTTGACAAAACAAAGCGAGCACGCTCTTGATGTTGCGCGAAAGCGGGCCGTAGTCCGTAACCTGCACCTGTATACGCGGGTTCTTCAGCGCCTGCAACGTGGCGGCGCTTGGAATGAGGGTGCCGTTTGTGTAGATGATAATATAGGACAGATTTTCATAACGCAGCAGCTCGTCAATGATGTCGCCGATTTGTTTGTCAATGAAAGGCTCGCCCCCCAACAGGCGAAACTCGAACAAGTGATCGACGCAAGACATGAAACGGCGGATCGAAGAGACGATAACCGAATGGTCACAGTTCACAGGCTTGACATAGTACTGCATCAAGTTGGCGCAATCATGGCATTTTAGCGTGCATTTTTCAGTCAGCACGACATCCAGCGATTTGATGTTGAGCGACTCCGGGTTGGTCAGCGACCGCAAGGAGAACGCATAGAGAGCGACTGAGCGCTGCTCGGCAAAACTAAGCGTTGAAAGAACGGAAGCGGTGTCTTTCGCCGCCTCAATCAACGGGCTGCATGCGTAAAACCGCGTAAATCCCATCGCCTGCAACTGCTTCATAATCGGGTACAAATAAACGGCAGCCACGAGAACGGGGGTTTGCGCTGGCAGCGCGCGAAGATGCTCAGGCGGGGCGATGACAAAGCCGTCCAATTGCGTAGACTGCTTGTTCTCATCGTTGTCGCACAGCGTGATCCGGCTGACACCGTACTGCCTAAGCGCGGCGAGCGTCACTTTTCCGATCACGCCGGCGCCAAAGACGATGATTCCGCTCTGCGACGTCTCCTGCATAAGACGGCCGACGTCGAAAGCGGCGATGATGTCGGGCGGTCGCTGCACGTTCGTGCTATCCATAAATTCTCCTGGCCTTCCAAAGGGCAAACAGCGTCACGCAATAGCCATTACCGAGCCGCATCAGGCGCGGCATCATGCGGCTCTCTCTCGCCGATCTCGGCGAGTAAGTCCGAAGCGCGTCCCGCATCATGGGGTGCTGGCAGATCTTGCGAATCAGGCGCAGCTTCTCAAAGAACGTCGTGGCCGTGTCCGAACGACAGAGTCGATAGATGGCCACGACCATGGTGTTGAAATAGTCTTGGCCAATCGAGCGCTTGATCGCTTCGTTCAAGCAGCCGTTCTGGCTTAGTAACGCGTAGAGCCTGTCAAACGACTCCTGATGCGCAGCCCAGCGGCTTTCATCGGCGCGGATGCTTGCCGAACAGGCTGATTTGTAGCTTACACAAACGAAATGACGGCATAAACAATCAGGAATAACGGAAACTGAATGACAGACCGCAAAGCACTGCAAATCGAACATGCGGTCTTCGCACACCGTCATGCCTACAGGAAACCTCAGCGCATAGCGATCAAGGAAGGCCTTTGAAAGCAGCCGGTCCCAACAGTACACCCAGCCAACGTAGACAAGATAGTCGCATTGAGAAAACCGCTCCAGAAATGTCTTCCGATTGAAGGTGCCGGACGCTCCTGCTTTTTGCGGCAAATCGGCGATGATTACGCCGTCAGACCGGTAGTTGATGCGACGATGCCCACAGATGACCATCTCGGCGTTGTCTTTCACTAGGGTCTGCAATAGGACTTCTGTCGCGGTCGGCTCTAGCAAGTCGTCGCCATCAAGAAACTGAATATACTGCCCGGTTGCGCAGTCAAGGCCCGCATTTCGAGCGGCTGAAGCCCCTTGGTTCGGCTGGTGTATGACCCGTATGCGCGTGTCAGTCTGAGCCAGTTCGTCACACAGGCCGCCACTTCCATCGGTAGAACCATCGTCGACGAGAATGATTTCAACATCACGATAAGTCTGCGCGCACACGCTTCCCACACAGCGACTCAGAAAGGCGGCAACATTCCACACAGGTATGATAACAGAGACTTTCATGCCAGCGGTTAGATTGTTACACAGGGTATCCACGGTATCAAGCAGGAAAACCGGTCGGTCCGGGCAGCGCGCAGGCGACCAGCTTACAGATAGTCGGGGTTGAGAAGGTGCCGATTGGCCTCATGCCAGGCGTAGACGTTGGCGATGGCCCGGTCGATGGGCGTGAAGCGGAACGATCCCAGTTCGGCGAGCAGGCGGGCGTTATCGCCGCTGTATTCGACGCCGAGGCCGGGGTTCTTGACGACGATCTCCAACGGCTTCCCCGAGACGCGCACGACGGTCTGCGCGAGCGAGAGAAAGTCGCGCGCCTCGCCGGAGCAGACGTTGTAGGTGTTGAAGCGCGGGGTCGCGGTGAGGAACCAGCGCACGATCTCGGCCAGATCCTTGATGTAGAGGTGGTCGAAGACGCGGTTCTGGTTCATAGCCACCGGCTGCCCGAGCGCGGCGCGGCAGCAGGCGTTGGAGAGGAAGCGCGTGCGCCAGTCGTCGTCCTCGCCGAACACGCCGAAGAGGCGCAGGTTGTAAATCTTGCTGCCGGGGCGCGAGGCGTGGAGGTTCATCGCGTACTTCGAAAGGCCGTAGGGGTCGGTCGGCACATGGCGGTCGAAATACGTCTCGGCCATGCGGGGCGTCCAGTGCGCGCGGCCGAACTCCGCGCCCGAGCCGAAGTAAAGCATGCGGCCGAAGTGGTCGCTGCAGCGCGCGAGATGGAAGAACATCTTGAGGTTGTTCTCCAGCACCTTGTTGGGGTCCTTGGTCGAGTGCGCGGGCGCGGCGTCATAAGTGGCCGCGTGGATGACCACGTCGTAACGGTTCGCGCGCAGGTGCGCGGCCACGCGCTCCGCGTCGAGCAGGTCGAGCGCGGCGCGGTTGAGGCGATCGACGGCGTGCTCGTCCGCGAGGCGCTCGGCCACGTGGCGCGCGATGAAGCCGTTTCCGCCTGTGATGAGGATCTTCATGCGACTCACTCGGGTAACGGAGGGACGATCATGTTGGCCGAGAACTCGGCGCGGTCGAGGAACGGCCAGAGGTCTTCAAGCGGCTTGGAGGCCATGCTGCCGTCCTTGCGCTGGTACGAGGAGAGCTTCGGACTGGTCGGCTGGTCCTTGGGCACGACCACGTCGCACAGGAACGGACCGGGCGCGGCGAGAATCTCGCGCACCTTCTCGCGCAGGCCCGCGTTGCCCGTGAGGCGGCAAGTCGGAAGCCGGTAGGCCTCGGCAACGCGGCAGGTGTCGGGCAGCGTGAGGCCGCTGGAAGGGTCGCTCGCGACGTAGTGTCCCTTGAAGTAGTTGTTCTGCGAGCCGCGGATCGAGCCGTAGCCCTGATTGTTGAGGACGAAGATCTTGAGCGGAAGCTGGAAGCGGTGGAGCAGTTCCAGCTCTTGGATGTTCATCTGGAAGCCGCCGTCGCCGTCGATGCAGACCGTGCGGCGGTTGCCGGACGCGATGCAGCCGCCGATGGCGGCGGGCAGGCCGAACCCCATGGGGCCGAGGCCTTCGGTGTTGAAGACGCGCTGGCCGAGCTTGACCCGGAAGGCCTGCATGGTGAGTTCGCTGCACTGGCCGGAGCTGCCGGGGATGAGCTGGTCCTCGGGTGTCATGGCGTCGGCGATGGCGTCCATGAGCGCGTAGAGGTCGACGGTGTCGGTGCGCTGCCAGTGGGCCTCGGTGATGACCGGGTAGCGGCGCTGCCACTCGGCGACGCGACTGCGCCATGCGGCGTGGTCGGCGAGGCGGGCGGTCGCGAGCTGGCGCAGCAGCTCGTCGAGGAAGAGCTTGGCGTCGACAGCGATCTTTTCGGCGATGGGCATCTCCATCTTGGCGATTTCGGCGGGATCGACGTCGACCATGATCTTCTGGGCGCCGCGCGCGAAGTTGGGGTGGTTGTAGCCTGTCTGGCCGTGGTCGAGGCGCGCGCCGAGAACGAGCAGGAGGTCGGCGTTCTGCTGCGTGAAGTTGGCGGCGCGCTGGCCGATGGCGCCGGGGCGGCCGGCGAAGAGCGGGTCGTCGTCCGCGAGGAAGTCGAGCGCCTTCCAGGTGAGGAGCGCGGGAATGTTCAGCTTGCGGACGGCGTCGCGGAACTCGGCGACCGCGCCGGCAAGGCGCACGCCGTTGCCGGCGAGGATCGCGGGACGCTCGGCGGCGTTGAGCAGCTCGACCACGCGGCTGATCTGCGCGGGCAGCGTCGCGGGAGCTGCGGCGGGTGCGAGACCCTCCTCCGCGGGATCGAAGCCGGGCAGCGCGGCCTCGTCGACCACGGCGGCCTGCACGTCGAGCGGGATGTCGATCCAAACGGGGCCGGGGCGGCCCGTGCGCGCGAGGTAGGCGGCCTTCTCGAGGTGGTAGCGGATCGACTGCGGGTCCATCACGAGCGCGGCGTACTTGGTGATCGGCTTAACGAGGTCGACGACCTGGATCTCCTGGAAGCCCATCTGGCGGACGCCCTTGCCGATCGAGAGGTCGGCGCGCTTGACCTGGCCGGAGACCACGAGGATCGGCGTCGAGTCGAGGAAGGCGCCGGCCACGCCTGTGATGGCGTTGGTGCCGCCGGGGCCGGTGGTCACGAGCGCCGCACCGAACCGGCCGGTGCACTGCGCGTAGGCGTCGGCGGCGATGGCGCTGGCCTGCTCGTGCAGGTTGCAGACGAACTTCAGGCGGGGGTTCGAGCCGAGCGACTCGACGAGGTGCATGCAGCCGCCGCCGGGGAGCATGAACACGTGGGTGACGCCTTGGTCGGCGATGAACTGCATAACGTAGTCGGAAAGTTTCATGGTGTCGTTCTCAGAGGATCGGTTTCAAGGTCCCTGTTTGTGGCCAAGAATAGCAAAAACAGACAGGCGTCGGAAGTGCAAGGATGCGGCTGTTGAATCTGACTGGCGTATACCGTGAGCGCGCCAGCCTGTAGCCAGAGCACATTGGCTACTGGCTGGCAGAGGTCAGCAATTCAGCCTCTCCCCACCGTCTCAACATCGCGGATGTTGAGCTTGAATGACTTGGTGTCCAATTCGGCTTTGGACAAAAACACAGAATTCGGCCACTCTTTCAACCATCCTTTAACCATATTCATCTCGGTATCGTCGGTTTTCGCGCCCAGAATGACCCGCTTGAGGATTTGGGGGGCGAAGGGTACAGCACCTGCAGGTAGTAGATGACGGAAGATGCGAAACTCCTTCTCGTGCCCCCAGCTTTTCGCTTTTGTCCTAATCAGATTTGCCATTTTATTGGAGTCAGGCGCGGAGAGTTTAAAAAAGTTCAACTCGGGAGATGCATCCGGATAGGTGACATCAATTGGCACAATTCTCGCGCTGCCAAGCAACTGTTGCGCGACGCTGATTCCTGTGGGCATGTCCAAGACGGAAAACGAGAATTCGATGCAGATGCCTTTGTGGCCGTCGGCATAGAAGGAGAACATTTGGATAGAGTCTCCAAAATGGGAAAAACAGCAGACGCTGGAGTCGACGTAGAGGTCCTTCCGCCATTTGACAAGCAACGGATTGATTCGCCCACTCTTGACAGTGTCCGCCGATGCATTCAACTCGTCGGAAGACAACGTCCTCCCCATCATTTTCGCAATGCCAACATGGGCGTCTTCTATTTCCTTGTCGGTCAATCCGTCGCAAGTCAACGGGAGGTTGCAGTCAAACGGATCGTTGAAATCCTTAGGGGCGGAATACCAGAGCTCCCTCTTCGCGAAAATGGCTTTCGTGTACTCAATCTGCGAATCGGACAGCGAACGGTACTTGAAATAGGATCGCGGATTCTGTTTGTCGTTTGAAAAAAAGGTCGGCTCGAGTTCGCGGAGAAAAAGATCGGCTGTCTCTAGGACGTTGTCCGCAAACAGGCCCGTTTCAGGGTCACACAGCAGACGGTATGTTTTCGAGGCGAGAAACAACCGTTCCATTTCATAAATGGGGCATTTCAGCTTTTCCGCCAGTTTGGCGGCGATGAAGCCGGTCGTCGTGTCGACGGCAGCCTGTATCCTGTCGTCACGCCACATACGACTCCTTGAAGGTCAGGGAGGAAATGGCCTCTTCTGTGGCAAAGAAGACTTGATCAAAGAGCTTCTCAGTCCGTAGTTGGGCGATAGCGATCAGCTTGGCATTTTCCGTGGCCGGATCGCCGAAAGCGCCGTTCGTCAGCAGGCCGAGGACGACGCCAACCGTGTCGTTGGCGACGGGACCGATGATGATGTCCGGCAGGCGTGCGCAGTGAGTGAGCATCGGATTGCGTCCGTCAAGGAACCCGCGGTTGAACAGGACGAAGTCCAGCCAGTTCAGGTCAGGGGCTGGGAACCGATGAATCACACTGTCGGTGCGCGGTCGGCAATCATAGGCCGAGACGAATGCTTCTGTGGTGCCGCTGCGCCGCATTTTGATTCGGGCGAATCGTTCGGCCTGTTCCCTCGCCGTCGTTGTGTAGAAGCCGCGGCCGAAGTCCTTGCCCGGTGAGCACCGCGATAAATCGATTCGTTCGACGCGAGTGACTCCACCGTGATAGACCGTCGATGGCATCGCCAACCCAATCATGCCGCACCTCCGTGTTCTTCGACATGTTTGAGGACGTCATTGACGATGGCCGCGTTGTCGTAGTAATGCAGCAGTTCGTAGTTCTCTTCGAGAAAACGGATGATGCCGTGTCTGCCGTCCTCGCTGAGGAACTGATCGAGTGACCACCCCGTCATCTTTCGAAGCGACGTGACAACGAAGGCGATCCATGTGGCGATGATTTGCTGCTCAGACATGCCGATAGGATAACAAAACCGCCTAAAGCACCCAAGTCCGCATTTCTCACAGCTTTTGTCGAAACCCAACATTCCGAAAGCGAGTGCCGCTTGCTAGTCGCTGATGAACTGAGTCAGACGATCCAAAAGGTCGCGGACCGGGGTGGCGCGGGCACTGTTCCAGGGTTGCGGGAAGATGAGGGCGGCGAGGCCGAGGCTGCGCGCCTCGCGGATGTTCGCTTCGCTGTCGTCGACGAGGGCGTCGGCGAGGCCGGTGCGCGCGAGGAAGGCGCCCTTGGCGGTGTCGTACGCGGGGAAGGCGTCGTCCGGGCGCGGCGAGGGGATGAACGAATAGGTCCTGATCCAGTCGCCGAAGTGCGCGAGGGTCCATTCGGCCGAGACCGGCGCGAAGCGGCGCGGCACGGCGGAGAGGGCGACGTGGCGGGCGCGGTGGCCATGCTCGCGGAACCAGGCGAGCACCTCGGCGTGGGGCCGCAGCGACGCGAAGCGCGTCGCGCGGAAATGGTCGAGCGAGGCGAGGTAGGCGTCGCGCTCGAGGCCGAGCGGCTCGAGCGGCGGGTTGGCCGTGAGCGCCCGGTAGTCGGCGTCGGGGTGGCTGGCGGCCAGCCACGCCTCGGTCAGGTTGTTGAGGACGTCGTCGACGTCCCAGGCGATCGTGATCATGGGGGCGCTCAGTCGATGGTTTTCTTGAGCCAGTCGGCCCAGAAGGTCATTTCCGTCTTGCGGTTGGTGTTCTGGGTGATGGCGGGGTCGTCGTAGAACGAGTCGTTCTTATAGTGGGTCGTGGAGACCTCCTCGAAGATCGCGCCGGTGGGCGACGAGAAACTGTGGGGCACGCCGCGCTCGACGGTGACGATGTCGCCGGCGTGGTAGAGTTCCTTCTGGCCGTTGAGCGTGAGTTCCATGTCGCCATAGAGGATGTGGAAGGTCTCCTCCTTCAGCTTGTGCGTGTGGGTCGGGTTCTCCTGGCCTTTGAGCACGAGGATGATCTTCTTGCAGTATTCGCGGTTGATGCAGTTGATCATCGAGCAGCCCCAGCGCTCGAATTGGTCGAGGCCGTAGTGGTGCGAGATCTCCAGCGAGAGCTTGTTCTGGACGGTGACCTTGCTGTCTTTGAGCAGCACGGCGAGCTGGCGGACGATGGCGAGGATACGGTCGCGCTGGTCGACGATGCGCAGGTTGTCGCGCAGGATCGGCGCGTTGGGCTCGACCGGCTTAAGAAGGGTGTACTCGACGTACTTCGAGAGGTCGTTCGCAAGGAGCTGTCCGGGGACGTTCGGGATAGCGAAGAAGGCGTTCTGCGCGGTCACGCGGGCCTCGGCGGCGAGGGCTCCCTTGGCGAAAACGCCGCGCTTGAGGCCGATGAGGTCGTTCGCCTCCTTGGCTGAGATGGCGCGACGCTGGCCCTTGACGCCGCACATCTCGAGCGCCGACTGCGCGGAGAGGAGCCACGCGCGGAGCTGCGCGGGCGAGGAGGAGTAGGGGTTGTTCGGGGCAGCGGCGGTGGGGACGCCGACGTGGCGCTCGAAGACCGAAGCGCCCTTGGCGACGGCGATCTTGATCGAGTTCACGTTGTCTGGCTCCTCGTGGGTCGAGAAGCCGATCGCGGTGTCGGCGTAGCGGTCGCGGAAGAAGTCGATCTGGTTGATCTCCAGCTCGTTGTCGGGCGTGGGGTAGGAGCCGACGCAGTGCATGAGGCAGAGCGCCTTGTCGCGGTGCTGGAGGAAAGCGACGACGCGGTCGATGTCCTCGGTGGGTACGCCTGCGGTGGAGGCGACGATCGGGAGCTTGGTGCGGGCGGCGCGCTCGAGCAGCGGCCAGTCGGTGAAAGAGCAGCTCGCGATCTTGAGGATGTCAAAGCCCTGCTTTTCGATCAAGTCGACCGAGACCTCGTCGAACGGCGTGCAGGCGGTGAGGAAACCGAGGCGCTTGGCCTCGTCCTTCATCATCTGAAAGTCGGCGGCGGAGAGGCGCGTCTCCTGGAAGCGCTTGACGTACTTGATGTCCTTGCGGTTTTTGAAGTCGGGGTGGATGAAGGTGTCGAGGTCGCGGTACTGGAACTTGATCGCGAAGGCGAAAGGCAGCCCTTTCACGGCTTCGGCGCATTCGCGGATGATCGTCAGCCCGTGGTTGACGTCGCCCATGTGGTTGTTGGCCATCTCGATGATGAAGAGATTCTGGTACGGGAACGCTTGCATGTTGTATTTACTCCTTGATGATTGCTAAGACGTTTTCATGGTGGCGCGCGGCCGTTCACTCCCAGTCGTCGACGCGGATGCGTTTCTCGGCCACGCCGAACTCGCGCAGCCGCTCTCGGAAGGCCGCGATCATGGCGGGCGGTCCGGAGAGGAAGAACAGCGCGTCGGCCGGCGCGGCGGCGTGGATAGCCTGGATGTCCAGAATGCCGCGATTGCCGGGAGGCGAGCCGTCTTCGCAGTAGACGGTCTTGGTGAAGTTCGGGAGCTCGGCCGCGCAGCGGTCGAGCAGGTCGCCGAAAAGGTAGAGCGGTGCCGAGCGCACGCCGTAGAAGAGTTTGACGGGCTGGTCGGATTTCTCCGCCAGCAGGCGGCCGAGCAGCGAGAGGAAAGGCGTGATTCCTACGCCGCCCGCGACGAGCACCAGCGGCTTGTCGGCGGGGAACAGAAACTCGCCGTAAGGCAATTTGAGCCAGCATTCGGAGCCTTCGGCCAGCGTGTCGAAGATGCGGCGCGTGTAGCGGCCTTTGACGGCGATGGTCACCGCCAGTTCCTTGGCCCGCTCGGCAGTCGGGGAGGCGATGGAGAAGACGCGCGACTCGGGCCACGGGAGGTCGGGTGAATAGGGGTCGAGCGCGAGGTGCAGGAACTGGCCGGCGTGAAACTTCGGTACGCGGCCATGAGGCGTCAACCGATAGCTTGCCACCGAGTCGGTGTGCTTGATGACTTGCCGGACAGTCGCTTTGATTTTGACGGGTGTAGCCATAAAAGGAAGCTAATTTACCGCGAAGACACGAAGTGCACGAAGGGTTTTGTTGTGAGGGTTAAACGCCTCATGAAAGGTCGTGGACGGTCATCCCTGCGGTTCGATGATTTTGAGTTTGGGGAATATGCGTCGGAAGTCAGCGGGATTTCTTGTCAAAAGACCATGCCGACCGGCGGCGAAAGCGCCGATCAGAATGTCCGCCACGGGACGCCTAAGAACTTTTCGCTGCCGGTAGAGGTTGACATGGCGCTCCCAGGCCTTATACGCGTTTTGCGTGTCTTGCCAATCCCAGGGAATCGCGTATTGAATACCGATGCTGTCCAGAAACTCGTTTTGCCGCCGACTGTCGCCGAGGAATGCGGGCGCCAATTCCACATAGCTGACAGGACACAACGCGATCCCTTCGGCGGCCTTTTTGTCCAGAAGTTCTGCAGACACTCGACCGAAGTCCGGGTCATTTTCGAGCACATCGATCACGATGCATGTGTCCACGACCCAAATCATTCGGCTTCCCCTTGGCGAATGTCGTCCATCCACTCGCTAGTCCGGCGCACACGCCGGAATTTGGCCGCATACCCCAGCATGGCCGTGGCACCGGGCACAGGATTCGCAGTGGCCACCCTCAGCCGACATTCGTGATTGGAGACCGGCTCCCACGTCACGCGCTGTCCTGATGTGAGATTGAGGTGCTTCCGAACCATCGCCGGGATCGATACCTGCCCTCGTTCTGTCACCATGGTTGCCATTGTTTTCATGTTTGTAATAATACATCATGTTCCGTCATCATGTCAACGCCGGAAATCAGACATTCTTCTCCTTCGTGCGCTTCGTACCTTCGTGGTGATTCCTATCCCTTTCTCGCAAAATTTTTGATCGTATCCGTGACGTAGTCGATTTTCGCCGGAGTCAGTCCGGGATAGACGCCGAGGAACAAGGTGTTGTCCATGATGTAGTCGGTGTTTTCCAGCCCGCCAGCGACGCGGTGGGGGATTGTCAGATATCCCGGTTGCCGCAAGATGTTGCCCGCGAAGAGACCGCGCGTTTCGATCATGGCGGCATCAAGGTGTTTGGCCAACTCCACGCGGGTGAAAGGCGCGCCATCGCGCAGCGTCAGGATAAATGCGAACCACGAGGGGTCGCTGTGCTCGGTGGCGCGCGGCAGGATGAAGAATTCCTCCAAATCCTGAAGGCCTTCGGTCAGCAGGCGGAAGTTCTCCTTGCGGCGCGCGGTGAAGGCGTCGAGCTTGTCCATCTGCGCGGCGCCAATTGCGGCCTGCATGTCGGTCATCTTGAGGTTGTAGCCGATGTGCGAGTAGACGTACTTGTGGTCGTACCCCTTCGGCAGCGTTCCGTACTGCTTGGTGAAGCGGCAGCCGCAGGTGTTGCTCTCACCCCCTTCGCAATAACAGTCGCGGCCCCAGTCTCGGAAGCTGCGGATGATGCGCGCCAGATCTGGGTCGTCGGTGAGCACGCAGCCGCCCTCGCCAGTGGTGATGTGGTGCGCCGGATAGAACGAGCCGGTCGCGATGTGGCCGAACGTACCGGTCAGCTTGCCGCGGTAGCGGCTGCCCAACGCGTCGCAGTTGTCTTCGATCAGCCAGAGCCCGTGAGCCTTGGCGAACGCACAGACGGCGTCCAAGTTGAAGGGGTTGCCCAGCGTGTGGGCCAAGAAAATGGCCTTTGTCTTGGGAGACAAAGCCTCTTCAAGCCGTGAGACGTCGATGTTGTAGGTGCCGACCTCGACGTCCAAGAACACCGGGACGAGGCGATTTTGGACGATGGGCGCGACGGTCGATGGAAAGCCGGCGGCGACGGTAATCACCTCGTCTCCCGGGCGCAGGCGCCGGTCTCCCAGCGACTCGGCTGTCAAGGCGGAGACGGCCAGCAGGTTGGACGAGGAACCCGAGTTGGTCAGAATCACGTCCGAAACATCGTAAAAGTCCTCCAGCTGTCCGCCAAAGGTTTGGGCGTAGCGTCCGGCCGTGAGCCAGAAGTCGAGCGACGCGTCGACGAGGTTGACGAGTTCTTCTTGGTCAAAGACCCGTCCGGCATAGTTGACGCGGGTCTCGCCAGAGACGAAAGGAGCGCTCTGCGCCGGGGCGTGCGCCACTCGGTAGTATTCTGCCACCTTCGCCAGAATGTCGGCTCGCAATGCTTCCTGTGAACTCATTCCCAGTCGTCTCCGTATGCCTGAATATCATCCTCGCACATGCGCCTGGCGTCGGCGCCCTCGCAAAGCACGCGGCGGTACCAGTTGGCGGTGCGGGCGGTCATCTCGGCGCAGGACCAGCGCGGGCGCCAGCCCAGCTGCGAGACGGCTTTGTCGATGCAGAGGCGCAGGATGCCCGCCTCGTGCGGCTGGTCGGGCGCGCTGCGGTCCTCCCACGATCCGGACCCCCAAGTCCGCACGAAGGCGTCCACCAGCGCGCCGACCGACAGCTCCGTTCCAGAGGGCGGGCCGAAGTTCCAGGGCGAGGCCCAGCGCGGGTCCGGCGACTCCAGCATGGCGCCGGCCAGCGCCAGGTAGCCGGAGAGCGGTTCGAGCACGTGCTGCCAGGGGCGGACCGCGTCCGGGTATCTCACGGGGACCGGCTGTCCGGCGGCGAGCGCGGCGACCATGTCGGTCACGATCCGGTCCTTGGCCCAGTCGCCGCCGCCGACCACGTTGCCGGCCCGCGCGGAGGCGAGCTGCACGCCGTGCGCGGCGAGCTTCGAGGGGTGAAAGAAAGCTCGCCGGTAGGAGGCGATCAGGATCTCGGCCGCGCCCTTGCTGGCGCTGTAGGGGTCGAAGCCGCCCATGGCGTCGCATTCGCGGTAGCCCCAAGGCTGCTCGAGGTTCTCGTAACACTTGTCCGTCGTGATGCAGACCACGGCGCAGGGCCGGCGCAGCGCCCGCACGGCGTCGAGCAGGCTGGCGGTGCCCATGACATTGGCGTCGAACGTCTCGTAGGGCTGCGCGTAGCTGGCGCGCACCAGCGGCTGCGCGGCCAGGTGGAAGACCGCGTCAGGGGCGAAGGCCGCGAGCGCGCCTGCGAGTCGGTCGCGGTCGCGGATGTCCGCGAGCGTCTCGCCGGCCAGGACCTCCCCGACTCTGGCGAGCGCATAGTTGGACGGGTCGGTCGGCGGCGGGAGCGCGTAACCCCAGACCTCGGCGCCCAGCCGCCGCAGCCACAGCGCCAGCCACGAGCCCTTGAACCCGGTGTGGCCCGTGAGAAACACGCGTTTGCTTTTGAATGCGGAAAGAATCATAGTTAACCACTAAGGAAGAAGAAGCCAATAAGATCAATTCCAGTGGACGGTCCAAGGCGCCTTGCCGCCCTTCCATAACTCGTTGAGCAGCTGGTACTCGCGGGGCGTGTCCATGCACTGCCAGAAGCCCTCGTGCGCGTAGGCGGCCATCTGGCCGTCCGCCATGGCTTGAAGCATCGGTGCCTGTTCGAAAAACAGGTCTTTGTCGGTCGAGAGATAGCGCTTGATAAAATCTTGCTGCAGCACCATGAACCCGCCGCTGATGTAGCCGTCGAGGCGGGCCGGCTTTTCCTCGAAACCGGCGACCCTGTCGTTCTCCAGGCGCATTTCACCGAAGCGGCCTTCCGGATGGACGGCCGAGACGGTGATCAGTCTGCCGCTCTTGCGGTGGGCGGCCAAGAGCGCGCCGATGTCGATGTCCGACACGCCGTCGCCATAGGTCAGGAAGAAAGTTTCGTCGTCCTCCCGCAAGTATTTTGCCGCGCGCGCGACTCGGCCCCCGGTCATGGCGTCGATGCCGGTGTTCGCGAGCGTGACCTCCCAGTCCGACTCGACCGTGTGGTCGTGGTAGGTGATCGCGCCGTGTTGACCGAGCCGCACGGTGATGTCGGCCGCGTAGGCGTGGAAGTTCAGGAAGTAGTCGACAAAGCAATCCTTCTTGTACCCGAGGCACAAAATAAATCGTTTGACGCCGAAGGCCGCGTATCCGCGCATGACGTGCCACACGATCGGCTGCTCGCCGATCGGGACCATCGGCTTCGGCAGCAGCTCGGTCACGTCCCGCAGGCGCGTGCCTTTGCCGCCGCACAGGATCATCGCAGGCGGCATTTCGCCGGTTGATTGCTTTGATACTGAATTCATGGAGCCCAGTTTAACAAAAGAATGGGTTGAAAAAGAATAACAATCGCGTATTCGTTTTTGCCGAGATGAAATTTTTCGAATCGCATATGCTCAGCGAAAAGGCGAAACGGAGTTTTCTGTCGCGTGCCGTGGCCCGGATGGGATAAGCTATGTACCCATAAACGCGCGTGAAGACCCGCTCCGAAACCGTCCGTTGGACCGGCAGTGCGGCTGAGGCGTGCGAAATCCGACGATGAGATGGTTCTTCTACAATTTTTTGTTCGCGGTCGTTTATGCGGCCATGGTCCCTCATTTTCTGTGGCGCATGAAACGGCGCGGCGGTTACCGGAACAGGTTTGAAGACCGGTTTGGACGTTATCCGGACGACATCGCCGCGCGATTGCGCGCTTTGGACGGGGCGGTGTGGATCCACGCCGTTAGCGTGGGCGAGGTGTACGTGGCGGGGCAGGTGATGCGGGCGCTGCGCGAGCGCCTGCCGGATGTGCGTTTCGTGCTGAGCACGACCAGTTCGACTGGTTGGAAGGAAGCGGAGAAGCAGGTTGGGCCGCAGGACGTGCTGATTTTCAACCCGTTGGACTTCCCTCCTTGTGTGGAGCGGGCGCTGTCGGCGATTCGCCCAAGCGCTTTCATCCTGACGGAATCGGAAATCTGGCCAAACGTCATCCGTGCCTGTCGCAGCGGTGGCGTACCGCTCTTTCTTGTCAACGCGCGTGTCTCCGACCGTTCGGCACCCGGCTATCGTCGACTCCGGTTCTGGTTCGGTCCGGTGCTGCGGATGTTCACGGCGATCTTTGCGCAGTCGGAGGCGGACAAGCGGCGGCTGGTCGGCGCGGGTGCCGATCCCGCACGGATCGAGGTGACGGGGAGTTTCAAATTCGATGTGGCGAACCGCTCGCCGGAGAAGGAACGGGCGGTTGCGGAGTTCCTCGCGCGACACGACGCGGGACGCGACCGGATCGTGCTGTTAGGCGGCTCCACGTGGCCGGGTGAGGACGCGGTGCTGGTGTCGATCTACGCTCGTCTGCGTGCCCGACATCCCGGTCTGCGTCTGGTGATTGTGCCGCGCCACTTCGAAAAGGCCGACGCGGTGCAGGCGGAGATCGAGCGGGCGGGATTCGCCTGTGCACGCAAAAGCCGGGAGCCGGAGGCCGGAAGCCAGAGGCCGGAGACCGGAGATCGAAGACCGCTGGGCGGTGGGGCGGGAACATCCGAACTCCGAACCCTGAACCCTGAACTCCGAACCCTGAACCCTGAACTCCGAACCCCGAACCCGGACTCCTGTCCCGTGATCCTCGGCGACACGACGGGCGAACTGATGGGCTTCTACGGCAACGCAGACATTGTCTTTGTGGGCAAGAGTCTGTGCGAGCACGGGGCACAGAACATGATCGAACCCTGCCTGTATGGTGCGGCCACGCTGGTCGGTCCGTACACGGAGAACTTCCGTCCGGTGATGGCCGACCTGCTGGAGGCGGACGCGCTGGTTCAGGTGCCGGACGCGGAGACGCTCGAACGCGAGATCGACCGGCTGGCCGGGGACGCGGAGGCCCGCCGTGCGCTCGGCGAACGCGCGGCGGCGGCCGTGCTGCGGCGCAAGGGCGTGGTGGCCCGTTGCGCGGAGCGTTTGGCCGAGGCGGTCGGGAAGAATAAGTTAGGAATTAGGAGTTAGGAATTTGGAGTTGTGACCCTCGGGCGTCTCCCGTGTTGGTTCTTTGTGCATGGCCTGCTATACTGTGCGACGGAATGGACGATCTGTGGACACAATGCGAGTGCGGTGAAGGACAGGCCTACGCCTGCGCGGCGGCGCAGTTGCGCCTCTGGCTCGCGCGCAATCCGCAGGGTTGGCAGGTGGCGGCGCGGCACGAGGCGGAGAGCCGTTTCGAGTCGCTGCACGAGACGGAGACGGTTCCCGACGCGCTCGAATGGCAGCGCTTCGTGACGCCTTCGTCCAGTTCGCGCATGTGCGTGCGGCCGGCTCTGCCGGACCGGCCGGTGATGAGCCGCCCCGAGGCGCACATCGAAATCGCGCCTCGGCACAAGGGATTGTTCTTCGTGACGATTCCGGTTTGGGTGCGTCTGGAGCTGGCCGCCCACGCCGCGCACCGGGCGATCGCGCTCTGCGAGTTTCCGACGCGGGTGCTCTCGAAGACGTGGTTCGGGCATCCGGCGGAAGACGGCGCGATCGGCTATGCGCTGACTACGCGGGCGAGGCAAAGCCTCGACGAGTTGAACGACGTGGCGGGACGCGCCATCTGTCCGGTGTTGGTGGACAACGACACGGCGTCGCCGCTGATCTTCTCGCAACTACTTTTGAGCGTCCGGCACATGGGTTTGTATGCGACCGATGACGGTCGGCTTTGGACCAACGAGTGTCGGATGAAGTACAAGGGCAGCGTGTATCCCGCTTCGCTGGCCTTCGGGCATGCGGCACCCGAACAGGCGGCGGGAGCGCGGCTGATGGCCGAGCCGCGCGAGGCGCCGACCTCCGGACTGACGGCTCGGACGATCACGGACGCGATCTTCCGTCAGCCGTTTTGAGTGCTGAAACCGCGTCGGTCACATCATGAAAACAGATGTCACTTCGCTGAGCACGCTGATGGGCAACTACGTGTTGCCCTTCATCGGCATTTGCGCTTGGTTGATTCTGGGCTTCTGGGTCTCTTCGTTCGGCGCGCGTCTGCTGCACGCGCGGCTCTCGCGTCGGATCGGGCCGGACACGTCGCGCGCTGTTTCCAACGCCGTGAAGGTCGCGCTGGTGGCGCTGTTTGTCTTCACGCTGATTTTCTGGATCGGCGTGGACGTTAAGGCCGTCTTGGGGACTGCGGGAATTGCCGGCGTGGCGATCGGTTTCGCCTCGCAGACCAGCCTGTCGAATCTGATCAGCGGGTTGTTCTTGGTCTTGGAGCACCCTTTCCGATCCGGCGACTGGATCGAGGTGGAGGGAACTTCGGGATATGTACACAGCGTGGGGTTGCTGTCGACCTACATCCGCACCTTCGACAATCGCTTGGTCCGCATTCCGAACGAAGTGCTGGCCAAGTCCAAACTCGTCAACTACACGCAGTATCCGATCCGCCGCCTGGACCTCGACATCAGCGTCTCCTGCAAGGAGGATGCGGGGCGGGTCATGCAGATATTCCGGGAGGTGGTCGCATCCAATCCCTCTTGCTTCAACGAGCCTATGCCGGTGATTGCGCTCAAAGGGTTCGGCGAGACGTCGCTGGACTTCTTGGTCGCGGTGTGGGCCGACCGAACCGAATTGCAGGCGACGCGTTCGTCGCTTCTGCGCGACATCAAAGAACGTTTCGACCGGGAGGGCATCGAGTTGCCCTACCAGCGGCTGGCTTCGGTCACGGAGCGGGAACCGGTGAAGAATCACGGATAGCGAGGGGCGATGACGGCGAACGAATCGAACGGATGCAGCGTGGGGGTGCCTTTGATCGCGGCCGGGTGCCTGGGCCTCGGGGCGGAACTGGCTTCCGGGTTGCGCGTCGCGGACGCAATCGCGGGGCATACGGTTTATAGCCTTCTGGCGTTTGCCGCCGCGGTCGTTCTCGGTTTTGCGGCGGGCGGTCTGTCCGGACGGTTGGCCGGGGGCAGGAAGGTCTCGTCCGCCGTTCTGTTGGCGGCGGCATTCGCTGCGGTGGCGGCGTGGTCGGTCTTCGTTTGGACGACGGCGGAAGTGACAGTCTCGGCGTGGCAACCGTTTCTGACCGGCGCGTCGCGGTCGTTCGACGCCTACGCGACGCAGCTCGCGGCGTTGGCGGGACGCCTTTTTGTCGTGCAGGCTGCTGCGATCGGCTGGGTGGCGGCGGTGTCGTGGCGGCGGCAGGGAGGTCTCGATGCGCCGCGCGCGGCGGTTGCGGGTTGCGTGGCGTTGGCGGTCGGTTTTACGTTTGGGGCTTGGGCTGCGACCGGTGCGGGAGCGGAACGTTTCGAGCGGCTCTCGGTGCTGTGGTTCGGCGCGTTGGCGGCCGTGGCCGTACTGGCAGGCGGCGCGCGCAACTGGCGGCGCGCGGCATGTGCGGTCGGTCTGTTCGCCGCCGCCGCTGCGGCACTATTGCTGTTTCCTTTTCCGAAGACCTCGGTTTTGTGCGAAGGCGTTTTCGGGCGGGTGGTGTATCGCGACAGCGGGTTCGCTTGGGGCAAGCCGCTCTTCGAGCACGACACGGCGCGGCATACGGTCGCAGTCTATACGGATCCCGACTACCAATTCGTGTTTGCCCTCGACGGCCGTTCGCTGCTGTTCGGCAATCGGTTCCACACGGCGCGCACGCTGACGGGGTATGTGCCGCTCTTGGCCCGTCCGGCGTGCAAACGCGCGGTGGTGGTGGGAACTGAGGCCGGTCTCTATCTGCCGTTCTTCGCACGGGCCGGCGTCTCGGACCTTCACTATGTCGCGGCCGATGCGGACGTGGTGAAACTGGCCGTCGCGGCCGACGCCTATCTGACGGGGGACGACGCGTGTGAGCGCGCCGCGCCGCAGCGGGATGCGACGCTGTCGTCGCGCGGCGGTTACGAGGTGGTGTTCTTAACGGGAGAGCCGGTGTGGACGCGGGGAATGCGCGGCGCCTACAGCAGGGCGTGGTTCGCGCGATGTAAGAAGGCGCTGTCGGCGGACGGGATCGTGGCGCTGCATCTCGACGCGCGCGCGCTTTCGCCCGAGCGGTTCGCCTCGGTCGCCGCGGCGTTCGCCTCGGTCTTCTCCGGCCTACAGCTCTGGTGTACGGGCGCGAACGACTGGGTGCTTGTGGGCGGGAACGCCGAAATCAAAACGCCGGTCGACCGCCTCTTGGTGCTTTTCGAGAAAAAGCCCGTTTTCCGCGATTTCGTGCGCGCCGGCGGTTTGGGATTGCCCGAAGCATTGGCGTGCATGGTGTGCGACGGGCGCGGGCTTGCGCCGTGGCTGGCGAAAACGGGGCGCGAATCTGCTTGGCATGCGCTTTGGGCTGCACCGCGGAACGTTTTTTCCGAGCGCCGGTCGGTGCTGCGCCCCGCAACGATGGAAGTCTGCCGCCAATGGAAATCGCAGTGGATACTGCCCGGCGAGTTGGATGTGGACGTGTACCTCGGCTTCCTCGACAAGGTCGGCCGCGTGATCGGCGGCCGCGCGGCGGTCGCGAAGGCAGTGGGGCGTCTCGAGGCTGATCCGCAGGACGTTTCGCTCGGGGCGGTTCGCGAAGCGGCGCAACTTGACGTGCGCGACGCGTTGCTCATTCCGGTGGGTGAGTCGATGGAACTCGAGGGGCGGCGGCGCATCAAGATCGGCGATCTCAAAGGCGCGCTGAAGTGTTTCGAGAATCTGCTCTCGATCTCCTCCGACTCGGCGTTCGCCCACTATGGGATGGGATACTGCCTGCGGGGGGCTGGCGACAACGAAGGCGCGTACCTTCATTTTTCACGGGCGGCTGCCAATGCGCCCGAACAGGTGGACTACCGGCTTGAAATGGCCTCGGCCGCGTTGGCCGTGGGTGAGTTCGCCGAGGCGGACCGTCAGTACCGCGAGGTTTTGAAGCGCGAGCCCGACAATCCCGCTATCTTGTTCCTCGCGGCCAAGGCGTTGGCGGCGCGCGAACGTCCGCAGAGAGATTTCGATCATGCGCTCAAGATGGCCGAACGGGCGTGCGCGTTGACCCAGTGGAAAAACCGCGAATACGCGTACGGGTTGGCCGATCTTTACATGGACGCAGGCAAGGTGCTCGAAGGCATGGGCCTCAAGCGGCGGCTGAAAGAAAATTTCTCGTCTGCTCCGAAAGCATCGGAAGCGCCCTGAACCGGCGTCTCCGGCGTTCGCTCGGCGATGTCGTCGAGCAGCGCCTTCCATGAACCGCGTGTGACGAACCGCTCTTTGATCTCCTCGCGCCAATGCGCGTAGCCGACCGGATTGGCACGGCGGGCTTCGACGAGCGCCTGGCAGGTCTGGACCCAGCGTTCGGGGGTGTCCGTGTCCAGCGCATATCCCGTTTTGCCGTCCACGATGATTTCCTGCGGGCCGCCCTGTTGCGACACCAGCGCCGGCAGGCCGAACGTCTGCGCTTCGAGGACGCACATGCCGAAGGTGTCTGTGATGCTGGGGAAGACCAGAACGTCCGCGAGGCTGTAGCAAGCCTTGAGCGTCTCGCAGTCGAGACGGCCGGTGAAAACCACGCGGTCGGCATGGCCGGACAACGCGGCTTCGAGCGTTTCGCGGTCCGGGCCGTCGCCCGCGACGATCAGCCGCACGTCGATGCCCTGCTCGACCAATCGGACGAACATGTCGGCCAACAGGTCCAATTTTTTCTCTTTGCTCAGCCGCCCCGCGTAGAGCAGAGTGGGGGTCGCATCGCGGAACCAGCGTTGCCGGACTTCCCGCAGGTGGCGCTCGCCGACGCGGGCGAAAGCGGTGTCGAGGCCGCGGTGGAAAAGCCGCATGCGGGCGCGGTCGAGTCCGCAGTCCGCGAGCCGGTTCATGTAATAACGGCTGGGCACGCGCAGCTCGTCCATGCGGCCGTAGAACGACAACACGTAACGGTCGATCCAATCGACCATCTGCCGGTCGCCGATGACTTCTTCGGCCTGCCGTGTGAAATCGGTGTGGTAGACGCCGACGCAGGAGATGCCGAGCAGCCGGGCGGCGAGGTAGCCGGTGATGCCGACCGGGCCGGGCGTCGAAATCACGATCTTGTCGGGCCGCGCCTCCGCGATGGTGTCGAGCGAACGCAGCAACGAGGGGAACCGCACCGTGTGGGCGTTGTAGAAAGACGGCGTCACCTCGTAAATGCAGGGCAGTTCCAGAAGTTTGTTGGCGATGGGCGCGCCGCGCTCATTTTCGCTCAGGCAACCGGCGATGCGCAGCGGCAGGCCTTCTTTGCGCGCGCAGTCGGCGACCGCGTTCATGGTGACGGCCACGCCGTTGAGGTCGGCCACGGTGTCGGAGAACCAGAGCACGCGCTTGGGTTCGCCCACGGATTTGAGCTGGAACGTTTCGATCAGTTGATCGTGCAGCGCGCGACTCTTGTTGAGCACGTGCAGCGTACTGACGAACGGCGTGGCGAACAGGATCGCGGGAAGCGTGGTGCTGAAATACTGGAGCAAATCGTGGTCGGTCTTTCCGGCGATGCCCTGCTCAATGCCGCGCCCGATCTCTGCGGTGAGGTCGTCGAGAAACGCGGCCAAGGCGTCGTAGGCGTGGACGATCTGCCAGTCGGGGCCGAACTCTGAACCGTCTTGACTGACCTCGCGCAAGCGGGTGAGAAAACGCGACAGAATGCGGTCGCGGATGGAGCGGTGGAAACCGAGCCTGCGCATGAAAAGACGCTCGCGCAGCCCCGGACCGTTTTCTTGGAAAAGGATGGACATGAGCAAACCGGTGAGCCCCGTCGTCCCCCCGCCTTGATGCTGGCGCACGTGCTCGCTGGCGATTTTGTAGATGCCGTAGGCCAACGCCTTGTAGTCGCCGTAGCGTCCGCCGGGTGTGGTGCGCTTGGTGCGAATCGCGTCGAGGAAGTCCTCTTTCGTCTCGACCTCGGCGCGCGTCCACGTGTAGCCCATGAAAAGTCCGGCGTGGTCGTCCGAGCCGCCGGTCTGTCCCTTGATCCAGGATTCCGGACCCCACGGGTCGAGATGGTGTTTGGCGCTGAGGCGGGCGAGCGTTTCGGGGGTCAGGCTGCGCAACACCTGCTGCCACACGCGGTTGCCCTCTTGGCCGCGCGTGCCGTTGATGCCTTCGAACACGTCGAAAAGCACGAGCAATTTCTCAAGGTGATCGAGCGTGAGGCGGTTGTTCGCGCTGAAAGTCGCATGGGCCACAGAGCAGGCGATGTTCTCCTGACGCAGGTAGTCGCGCAGAGTGTAGATGTTCTCGCGCGCCCGCTGGATCACGGCGAACTGGTCCGGCGTGATGTCGTAGCAGAGGACGTGGACCTTGCAGCCGTCCTCCGGGAAGTAGGCCGTGGCTTCGGTGCTGACAAAACAGTCGTCGGGGTGCAGGCGGCAGAGTTCGAGCGCGCCGTCGAGCGCGTTGTGGTCGGTCAGCGTCACGAATGTGTTGCCCTGTTCCTTTGCCTGACGATAGATAGTCTCGACGGGCGTATAGGACTCGCGGGCACCCAGACGTTGCAGGATCCACTCGCCCGGGTGCTTCGAGTGGCACGAGTGAACGTGGAGGTCGACCCGTGCCGTACACGTATGCCTGAAGACTGCTTGTGTCATGCCCGTAGTAAACGAAACGGTCGTTCGAAGTGTGTTAGGGCCGTGTTTCGATTGCGTGAGATGTGGCAAAAAGCGGTGGATTCTTTCAGAAAGCAGAGGCTGTGGCAGAGAATCCATTCAAAGGCGTTTGGGGGAAACGTTTCCAAAAGTCTGTGATTGACTTGAAGCGACGATTGGGCTCGAATGAAATACTCTCAGTCAAGATCGGCGGCATGGGGCGGAACGACATGAAGGGGTGCCGAGCCGTGCCCGGCGTCCGCATCGCGGCGATCTGCGACGTCGACTCCGTCAATCTCGGGTACGCCGTTGAGGACTGCGAAAAGCACAACGAAAAGCCGGAGGTTTTCTCCGACTTCCGGAAGACTTGGGAGCGGATGCTCGTCCATCTCGACGCGAACGGCATCGACGTCCGCAAGACGCCGCCGACGCTCGGGTCATTCCTGCAATTCGATTCGGCGACCGAACGGTTCACCGGCGCGTTGGCCGACTTGGCCAACCGGTATCTCAAGCGTGAGTATCGCAAGGGATTCGAAGTGCCGGACAACGTGTAATACAACTCATCGAAGAAGAAAACGACCATGACACGACGCGAATTCTTGATGCGGAGCGCGGCTTTGACCGCCACCTTGGCGACGCCTTTCTCTTTCGCAGGAGAGACAAAGAACGGCCTGAACTTGGGCTTGACCACTTACATGATCGGCAGCAAATGGACGATCCCGGAGCTGATCGAGTTTCTGCCGAAGTTTGGCATTTTCGGGGTCGAGCTCAGGACGGACATGAAATTCGCGCACGGCATGGAACTCGCCAGCGGAAAGGCTGCGCGGGCGGAGGTCGCCAAACGCTTTGCCGACAGTCCGGTCAAACTGGTCGGCGTCGCCAGCGGGGAGCGTTTCGATTCTCCCGCCGCCGACAAACTCGCAAAAGCCGTCGAGCGGACGAAAGAGCTGCTGCAATTCTGCGCCGATCTCGGGTCGCCGGGGCTCCGCGTCTTTCCGAACGATTTTCACAAAGAGGTTCCCGAAGAGAAAACGCTGGAGCAGATCGCCGGGGCGCTCAAGAAGCTGACGCCCGCGGCGGCGTCGCTCGGCGTGGAATTGCGGCTCGAGGCGCACGGCAGCGTGGGCCTGCTGCCTAACTTGGCGACCATCGCCAAAGCGGTCGGGGAACCGGGCATCCGGGTGATCCTCAACAGCGATTTTCGGGACACGAAAGGCGAAGGGCAGGCGGCCAATCTCGAGAAGGTCGGGTCCTGTCTCGCCGGGACGGTCCACATTCACGATCTCACGGCCAAGAATTACACCGAGGCGAATTTCTACGAGACGCAATTCGCTTTCCTGAAGCGCGTCGGTTGGAGTGGGTTCTGCATGCTGGAAATCGGCGACAAGCCGGACAATGAGGCGCGGTTCAAGGAAATCGACCGGCAAAAAAAACGCTGGGACGAACTCGTCGTAGAGGTCTGAGACTGCCCCGGACGAAGAACGGACGCAACGAGAGAACGGGGGGGGGTGTTTTCTGAGCCACGAATCCAGACCTCTGCCCCCACACATATCTTGGATATTCAGCGCTGTCCCGGGGGACGCGAATGCGGTAAACTCGTACGGTTTTTTGAACGAAACGGAGGACGGAATGCGGATTGTCGTGCTCGACGGGTTCACGATGAACCCGGGCGATTTGGAGTGGCAGGCGCTGGAAGCGTTGGGCGAGCTGACGGTTTACGAACGGACGCCGCCGGAGCAGGTGGTGCCGCGCGCGCGGGAGGCCGACGTCGTGCTCACGAACAAGACTCCGCTCGGCGCGGCGACGTTGGCGATGCTGCCGCGGCTGCGTTTCATCGGCGTGCTGGCCACGGGTTACAACGTGGTGGACGTGGCGGCGGCGCGGGCGCGCGGCATTCCGGTTTCGAACGTGCCGGCCTACAGCACGCGCTCGGTGCAGCAGATGACGTTCGCCCTGCTGCTGGAACTGACGCAAAAATGCGGCGCGCATGATCGGGCGGTGAAGGACGGCGCGTGGACGCGGTGCGAGGACTTCATGTTCCAGTTCTCTCCCTTGATCGAGTTGGACGGGCTGACGTTCGGCATCTTGGGCTTTGGAACGATCGGGCGTGCGGTGGCGCAGACCGCGCGTTCGTTCGGGATGCGGGTGCTCGCCGCGTCGCGCACGCGGCCGGAGTCGCTGCCCGAAGGCGTGGAGTGGACGGCCGATACGGAAACGCTGTTCCGCCGCTCGGACGTGCTGTCGCTGCACTGTCCGCTGACGCCGCAGACCGAGCGGATCGTCTGTGCGCGCACGTTGGCGCTGATGAAGCCCACGGCGCTCTTAATCAACACGGGGCGCGGCGGGTTGGTGGACGAGGCCGCGCTGGCGGCCTCGCTGAGCGAGGGGCGGCTGGCGGGCGCGGGCGTGGACGTGCTCTCGTCGGAGCCGCCGCAGCCGGACAATCCGTTGCTGACGGCACCCAACTGCGTGGTCACGCCGCACTGCGCGTGGGCCACGCGGGCGGCGCGCCAGCGGCTCTTGGACGTGACAGTGGCCAACGTGCGGGCCTTTCAGGCGGGATGCCCGATCAATGTCGTGAACCGCTAAGCCACTCAAAACGGTCGCCGTTCGTGCGGCTCAGTTGCCTTCGAAAAGCGAGTTGGGCAGAATGCAGGCGGCGAAGGCGTGACCCTCGTAGATCGACGAGCGGATGGCGTTCTTGCGCCGCTTCATTTGCTTGAAGGCGTCGAGCCACTGACCGAGCAACTCGATGTGGATCTCGCCGTCGGCCAGATTGGCGGCCGTGATGCGCAGGTCCTGCGGACTGTAACGGATACCGGTGCCGAGGGCTTTTGAAATCGCCTCCTTGGCGCACCAGAAGCGCAGGAGCGTGGTGGGCGACTCGCCGCTCTTGGCGGCCAGCTCCATCTCTTCGTGAGTGAAGACGCCGCGCGTGAACTCGTCGCTCAGGTCGCGGCCGACAGCCTCGATGTCGATGCCGATGCGCGCGTTCGACACGACGGCGGCGACGATGAGCTTGGAGGTGTGGGCGATGGAGAGGTCGAGGTCGACGGGCACGTGTTCGCGCCACGGACCGAGCGGATGGGGCTTGCCGGAGTCGTCTGCCCAGATGGGGATGTCGGCTGCGGTCCAATGCGCCTGATGGTATTTCTGGAGGTAGCGGCGGACGGACTCCTTGGCCACGGCGCGGCCGAAGAGCCATTCGACGCGGCGACTGGTCGCGCCCTGCATCTCCAGCCACTCTTCGCGTTCGGTGGGCGAGAGGAGAACGTAGGCGAGGGCCTTCAGCCAAATCTCTTGATTGGTTTCGAAAATCTTGAAGGGCACGTCGGTGACGACGGACGCGGCGACGGGCGAGGTCGGATTGCCGAGCGGCTCAGGCGGAAGGTCGTCCGTGAGGTATTTCTCGGAGGGGCGCAGGATGAAGCGGTGGTAGGCGGGCGGGACGCGCTCGCACAGCTCCTCCCAACCCTTGAAGTGGATCAGAAGGTTGCCGTTGCCGTCGGAGACCTGAATGTCGGCCACGTGCGAACGGGGCGTGACGGAGGTGAGGCGCAGATAGCCGCGCAGGCGCGCGCCCTCCGTGAAACTGGAGGCATAAAAGATGATGCGCCGGGCACGGAAGGGAATCGAAACTGCGCCAACGAACTTCTCGTGCGAGCGCCAGAGGGAGAAACCGGAGACGATGCCGTCGAGGAGCATGGGCCAGATCGAGAAGAGCGGAATGCGGGTGTAGCTCACGGCGTCCGCGCGCTTGGGCACTTCGACCTCGAAGTCGATGCCTCCCTCGCTCCAGAGATCCACGTGGCGCACGATGCGCAGGCCGGGGCCCTGGAAGAGGCGCGCGGGGTAGATTTCCTGGCCGGACCAGTTGACGGTCCGCGGGTTGCCGAGCGGCGGCGGCTGGATCGGATGGTTGACCGTGCCGGCGGCGCTCAACAGCACAGTGGCCTCGATGATCGGCCAGGTGTAGGCGCTGTTGGGCGAGTCGTCGCGGAGCTGGACTTTGACGGCGGCGTACTGGGAGTCGGGCCAGGCGATGCGCTCGGCGCGGATGATGATGCGCACCGCGCCGCGCTCGAATCCGACCCACCGCTGGGCGCGGAGGTTGTCGACTTGGGCCACGCGTCGGCGGGGCACAAGGCGGCGGGCCGCTTCGGACATCATTTCGAGGCCGGAGATGAGCGAGAGGATCGTGAGGCCGCGGAGGTCTGGGTTGGCGAAAGAGAGCTGGGTGGTGCCGAGCGCGTAGTCGCGCAAAAAGGGATATTCGTCGAGCGTGACGACTTTGGCGATTTCGAGCAGCACGCCGGGTTGTTCCTCCAGAATTTCGGCGCTGGCGAGCATCGGGAAGTCGGCCCCGAAGTCGAGGCGGCGTTTGTCGCTGATGGTCGGCAGGGCCTTTTTGATCTGCTCTTGGACGGAACGCGCGTTGGAGAGGAAGGTGTCGGTCGGCGCGAAAGCGGTGATGGTGGGGAGCTGTGCGGAGAGCCGCATTTCGTTTTCCGTGCGGATGGTGACGGACATCGGCCGGTCGAAGTCGAGCGCGTGCTGGCGGCGGTGGCGGTGCAGCACCGTGAGGTCGAGCGTGACACCCTGCGAGGCGAGTGCGCCGAGGGCGTGGTGGAGCTGCAGAAGTCCGGAGCGGTGGATGCGGTTGGCGGCCACGGCCTGATGCGGTTGGTTCTTGAGAATCTCGTCGATCGCGTTGGTCATGTTGCCGCGCGCGCCCAGCTCGATGAAGACGCGGAACCCATCGTCGTACAGACGCTGGATGGTCGCGTCGAAACGGATGGGCGAGGTCCACTGGTCGGTCGTCAGGGTCAGGATGCCGCGCGGCTGGGCGGACAGGCGTTCGGCGGTCGCGCACGAGTAGACGGGGATTTTCGGCGTGTGCCGGACCCAGTGGGAAAGAAACTGTTTGATGGAGGGCAGGGCCTTCGAGCACCACGGTGTGTTGAAGGGGCGGTCCATGGGCACGACCACGGTCTTGACGCCGGCCTGGTGCAGCGTTGTTGTGACTTCTTTGAGAATCTCGGGAGAGAGTGAGACGGACTGCTGGCGCGGGCTATGGAAAAAGGAAAGCACCATGCGGCCGGCGTACTTTGTCAGCAGCGCATCGAGCAACTCGGCTGGCGCGTCGAGCACGGAGAGCATGGTGCAGGTCGGCAGGTCCTCGCGTTCGGAGAGCCGCTTGAGCATTTGGTAGCCTTCGCGCATGAACACGATGCGTTTGTTCCGGGAGAGCGTACCGAAGACGCCGGCGGTTTCGAGGGCCGTAAAGTCGCCGCCGCTGAATCCCGCGAGGCCGTCCGGCACGACGCCCAGCCGGTCGAACAGGCGGTAGAGCGCGCTGTTGGCGGCGTGGGCGGCGATCAGCGATTCGGAGAACGCATTGGCCGAGAACGCATTGGCCTCGCTGCGATAATAGGCGGCGGGCGGGAAAATGTAGTCCGACGGCGAGAAACGGTCGTCGTCCGCAGTTTGGAGCGCTTCCTCGAGTTCGTCGAAGGCGTCGCGGCAGTCTTCGAAGACGAGGCTCACGTCGCGCAGCATGTCGGGGTAGAACGACACCACGCCGGGGAAAAGGAAGGCGATGCGTCCGCGCGGACAGAGCCGGTCGCGGGAGAAATAAGTGCCGCTTTTGTCCCGGATGCGGCCGGCGTTGTCGACGAGTTTCTTGTGAACGAGGATAAGCCGGTCGCGCAGATCGGCGGTGGTCGCGGCCACGACGGCCATGACGGAAGGCATGCAGCGGGCGGAGCGCGCGCACGTATAGGCCACGTCCTGGAGGTCTACGTCGGGCGCGTGTTCGAGGAAGTGAATCAGACGCTTGACCTCTTCCGCGAGCGCGTGGTCGTTGGGCGCGCCGATCAGGCACAGCTCGCTGTCGAACGGGTCGTACAGATGGAGGGTCTCGCTCATGCCGGTTCGGGGTACTCCTCGAGAATGGCGGAGGCGCAGGTGCCCGTGAAGTCGATCGCGGTCACGGAGGCGCGGCGCGGGTGGGATTTGTCGCCGCGGATCCACGGGCGGGCCTCGCTCAGGAGATAGACCGGCGACTTGGCGGAGACGATGCGCGGATTGGGTTTTTCGACGGCGACGGTCGGCGGCAGCACCCGGTGGTAGAGGGCGAGGGCCGTCTTGGCCAGACTGGCGGCACCGTTGGCCCAGAGGGTATGGCCGATGTTGCCTTTGACGGAGCCGATGCCGACGAGCGGTCGTCCGTGCGCCCGTTCGCCGTAGATCTCGTGGACCACGTCCAGCTCGACTTGGTCGGCGTGGGGCGAGGCCGAGCCGTGGGCTTCGATAAGCTGGACTGAATCGGGCGTGGCGTCGGCGGCGTGCATGGCGCGGGTCACGGCACGGGTCAGGCGTTCCGGAGTGGGTATGCGCTGGTGCTGGTCGATCAAAGCGGCCGCGATGCCGGTGCTGCGGACGATGGCGTAGATGCGGTCGCCTTGGCGCAGGGCGTCCTTGAGACGCTTGAGGACGAAAATCGCGCCGCCCTCGCCCGGCAGCGTGCCGTCGGCGTCGCGGCTGAAGGGCTGGAGAGTTTTGCCGCGCGAGAAGATCATGGCGCCCGAAAGCCCCTGCACGACGGCGCGGTTGAGGGGCGGCTGGATGGCACCCGCGAGCGCGATGTCGGCGCGCCGCAGGCGCAGGTCGTCGATCGCACTCTGAATGGCTTGGTGGCCGGAGATGCCGCCCGCGTCGATCGCGAAGGCCGGTCCCGCGAAGCCGAGCAGGTGCGCGGTCCACGAGGCCATGGTGCAGCCGAGCGCGGAAACGAAGGCGTATGGGTTGGGCTCCGGCAGGGAACCGGCGAGCTGGGCGCGGATTTCCTCGATCTGCTCCGGTTCGGCACCGGGAAAGAATTTGCGGATCAGGTCCAGCGTCTGGTCGAGGAAGAGCGTGTGCTGGAGCCAATTGATCGAGGCCGGATTGAAGGGCGGCGCGTAACCGAGGCGAAGCGCAACGCGGTCGGTCGGCAGACTGCTCACCGAACTGCCGCTGTCGCGCAGGGCGTCGATGGCGAGCTGTACGGCGAAGAAAACGTCTTGGTTCTCCCCCGCGTTCAGTTTGCGCGGAAAATATTGGTCGGTCGGGTTGCAGGCGTAATGGTCGCCGAGTTGGGCCGCGTAGGTCGGATAGGGACGGTCGAACAGGGTTTTGCGCGAAGCGGACGGATTGGCGGCATCGGCCATGTCCGCGAACGGCGTGAAGAGCGCCCGCCGCTGCAGGATGTTTTTCCAGAAAGCAGCCACGTTCGGCGTCTCCGCGAAGCGACAGGCCATGCCTGTGACAACGATGTCTTCGCGGGATGTTCGGGACTGTGACATGGCGGGCGCGTCGGGTTAGGCGAGTGGGGGCTCCGAGGGCGCATAGGCGTGCCCGGCGTCTGGATAGATTCCGTTGCGGACTTCCTCCGCATAAGTCCGGAAAGCGTCGCGTACGGTTCCGGCCAGGGAGGCGTAGGTCTTGACAAACTTGGGCGGCGTGCCTTCCGAGAGCCCCAGCAGGTCGTGCATCACCAACACCTGCCCGTCGCACGCCGCGCCGGCACCGATGCCGATGATGGGGACCGGCGAGGCGGCTGTGACGTGCGCCGCGATATCGGGCGGCACACACTCGAGCACGATTGCGAACGCGCCGGCCTCGGCGAGCGCCTTCGCGTCGGCCACGAGCCGTTCGCCCGCTTCGGGCGTGCGGCCCTGCACCTTGTAGCCGCCGAAAACGTTCACCGACTGCGGTGTGAGGCCGATGTGGCCCAGCACCGGAATGCCGTTCCGGACGAGCGTCTCCACGAGTTCCACGCGGAACGCGCCGCCCTCGATCTTGACCGCATCCGCCTCGGCCTCCTGCAGGAATCGTCCGGCGTTGCGCAGGGCTTCGGGAACGGATATCTGATAGGAAAGAAACGGCATGTCGGCCACCACCAACGCACTCTTGGCTCCCCGTGCCACGGCCGCTGTGTGGTGGAGCACGTCGTCCACGGTCACCGGGAGGGTCGACCCATAGCCCAACACGGCCATGCCGAGCGAGTCGCCGACCAACAGCAGCGGGATGCCCGCGCCATCGGCCAGGCGCGCGAAAGCATAGTCGTAGACCGTGACGCACGGAATCTTGCAGACGCCCTTGGAAGCCTTGATCTTGGCTGCAGTCCACTGTTTCATGTGCCTTAGTTTATCACAATCAGCGGCGCGGGCAACCCGCTAAAATCGACAGCGCCCTTCGTCGACACTTTCTGTAGACGGAGAGGCGCTTGTACGTTATAATGCGGGCAAGAAAGCGGTTCCGCACGCGGTGCGGGTTTTCTTCCGCTGGTCGGGTGTCGTTCCTCGACGTCGGGGCGGCGGTTTAGGGCAATCGTCATGCAACAAAACAAGAAGGGAGTGTTCGGTTATGAAAGACCATGATCAACCGGGCAATGTGGCGCTGGATACGCATGTCGCCGATCTCACCATCACCTCAGCAGAACGCGATATTCTGCGTCGGTTGGGAGATCGGGTGATGGCGTTGTCCACGCGCCAGATCGAAGCGGAAAAGAAGGCGCTTTGGACGCGCAAGAATGCGCTCCAGCCTTCGCGTCCCCTGATTCTCTGCGATCCCGAATTCAGTTGGAGGGAGATTATTCCCGACTACGCGTTGGAGTGTACCCATACGCTCGCGCGGCATTGGGAGCATCGGCTGCGGAAGGAAATTTTCTGGGGCGAAAAAATGGGCGACGACCGGGTCGTGGAGAGCCGGTTCACCGTCGGTTGGGTCTACAAGCGAACATTCTGGGGGCCGGACACCTCGTCGGTCCATCCTCGCCGGGCCCTGAAGGATCTGAACGATTTGAGCGGACTCCAATTTCAGACGATCACCGTGGACCGGGACGCCACGACGGAGATCGTGCATTTGGCGCGCGAGGTTTTCGACCGGGTCATGCCGGTCAAGCTGCGGGAACAGTGGTATTGGTCCCTCGGCCTGACGCGCGAGCTGATCAAGCTCCGCGGGCTGAAGCAGTATCTGAAGGACATCACGGAGAACCCGGCGGGCGTCCACAACCTGATGGCGTTTCTGCGTGACGGCACGCTCGACCTCATCACCTTTCTTGAAAACGCCGGCCTGTACAGCCTGAACAACGAAGGCGACTACATCGGATCGGGTGGGTTCGGCTGGACGTCGCAATTACCCTCGCGCGACTATCAGGGCACAGCGCGCGCGAAGGACCTGTGGGCGCTCTTCGAAAGCCAGGACACCAAGGGATTGTCGCCCGAGTTGTTCGACGAGTTCGTGCTGCAGTACCAGAAGCCTGTGATGGAGCGCTTCGGGTTGGTTTGCTATGGGTGTTGCGAGCCGATGTCGGAGCGTTGGCACCTGCTGAAGGACATTCCGAACATCCGGCGCGTGAGCGTTTCGCCCACATGTGACCGAGTCAAGATGGCCGCGGCGCTGCAGGACAAGTACGTTTATTCCTGCCGCCCGAACCCGGCCATTCTGTCAGCCAAAACCTTCGAGGAGGAGGCCGCGCGCAAGGAGGTGCGCGACATTCTGGAGAAGGCCAAGGACTGCCACCTTGAGATCATCATGAAGGACCATGACACGATCCAGCACGATCCGGCCCGCGCCATCGCGTGGTGCAAGATCGCCAAGGAGGAAATCGCCCGTTACTACAAGTGAGGCGATTGATCGCGCGGTCGAAAAAAACATCTGGGCGGAGCCGGGCGCAAACCCGCTCCGCCCCTTTATTTTTGGGCTGGTGCCAGAGGGGGGACTCGAACCCCCACACGGGTTTAACCCCGTTGCGGATTTTAAGTCCGCTGTGTCTGCCATTTCACCACTCTGGCGCTGATTCACCGACATAATAACCGCACGCTTCGACGCGGGCAAGCGCAAGTCTGCCCCATGTCTGTGCCGCGCGTTCCAATCGGAATAGGCGTGAAAGTGGGTTTTTCGATACAAAAATAGCGCCGGTTTTTAATCGTTCAGTTCTGCCTTTCGAGTTGTAACCGGCTGCGGAATAGACTATTATGTCATCAAACGAAACCGCAAAAAGACGCCATTTCGTGTTGACAATCGGTGTCACAAAGTGTTGAATAATGTCAACAAAGGTCAAACTATGGTTTCGTCGGGCGGACAGAGTGCCGGGACTGCGGCCGGAACGGGCTTGCTGGTCGGCCGGTTCGATCACGCGCTGGACCCCAAGAAGCGTTTCACCATCCCGGCCGGATGGCGGGAGCTGATGGGGTCTCCGGCCTACGTGTACGTGATGCCCGACCCGCGCGAGACCTGTCTGAACCTGTTGGCACCCTCGGAGATGGAGGGGCGGCTGGAAAAGTTGCGTCAGCGCGCGCTGTTCGACAAAGGCGCGAGCCGGGCGCTGCGGATCCTGGGCGAGAATTCCGAGCAGGTGAGTTTGGACGTGCAGGGGCGCATCCGCATCAAGGACCGGCTGCTAAAGTTCGCGCGGCTGGACGAAACGGTCGCGATGGTCGGGGCTCTGAACCGCGTGCAGCTCTGGTCGCCGGTGCTGCTGCCCGAGGAGGAGACGGTGGACCAGGCCCGGTTGGCCGAGGCCTGCGACGAATTGAATTTCTGATGCCCGGGCCCGCGGGCGCGGGACGGGCGGCTGGGAGATGGGCGTATGCACCTGTCGGTGTTGTTGCGCGAGACCGCGGAGGCGTTGGCGGTCGTGCCCGGAGGCAGCTACATCGACGGTACGATCGGCGGTGCCGGACACGCGGCGGAGATTTTGACGCGGGCCGGTCCAGCGGGAAGGCTGTTGGGCATTGACCGCGATCCCGGGGCGCTGCGGCGTTCGGCCGAGCGGCTCGCCGGGGTGCCCGGCGAAAAGCGGCTGGCGCACGGCGGCCACGGCGACATTGCCCGGCTGGCGGTGGAGAACGGATTCGGGCCGGTGGACGGCATCGTGCTGGACTTGGGCGTGTCGTCCGACCAGCTCGACGAGCCGGGACGGGGTTTCAGCTTCCGGGCGGACGGCCCGCTGGACATGCGGATGGACCCGACCGGCGGCGAGTCCGCCGCGGAGTTGCTGACGCGGCTGGACGCGGGGCCGCTCGAAGAGCTGTTGCGGCGGCTCGGCGAAGAGCCGCAGGCGCGCCGGATCGCACGAGCGATCATGCGCGAACGCGAGCGGCGGGCGATCGACACTACCGGCCGTTTGGCCGAGGTGGTGACCGCCGCGCTGGGCGGGAGAAGCGGGCCGCGGCATCCGGCGACGCGGGTGTTTCAAGCGTTGCGGATGGCCGTGAACCGGGAGCTGGAGGAACTGGAGCGGGCGTTGGAGGACGGGCTGAGGCTGCTGCGGCCCGGCGGACGGATGGCGGTCATCACGTTCGAGAGCCTCACCGACCGCGCGGTGAAGCAGTGCTTCGCGGCGCACGCCGGCCGATGGGTGTCGCTGCAGCAGGGCGGCGAGCGCTGGGAAGGACGGCTGCCTGCGGTGGAAAAGGTGACGCGGCACCCGGTGGAGCCGGGGCCGGAGGAAGTGGCGGCGAACCCGCGCGCGCGTTCGGCCAAACTGCGGGTGGCCGCTCGGTGCGAGGCGCCCGCCGCGCAGAGCGGCGAGACGATTTGAGACGGCAAACCGATTGATTGAGGTCGGGGTACGGTCCCGACGGGAGGTGTGGACATGAGAAGGAACCACAAGAGACGGGTCCGCGTAAGGATTCTTCCTCTTCCGGCGGCCGGCATCATCGTGCTGGCGGCCACGGTGGCGTTGAGCTATTGGTTCATGGATTCCAAGAGCGCCCAGTTGGGTCAGGAAATCCGCAAGTACGAACAGAAGTACGCGGCGCTGGAGAGCGAGCGCGTCCGCGAGGAGGCCCGCTGGAACGCCAAGAAAACGCCCGAAAAGTTGGAGCGGGCCATGCTGCAGCACGGCATTCTGATGGACTATCCCAAGGCCGATCAGATCGTGCGCATGGACGTCGTTGGCCGACCGATCTCGGGACAACTCGCCTTGGTGAAGTTCCAACGGAACAAGAACGCGGGCGAGCGCGTGGCCAAAGCGGCCCAGTGATGCCGCTGGGCGACGGAAGACGGGCGGGAGAACCATGGACGAGCGCGGCGTATTGGTGCGCATGTGGATCGTTGCCGCGGTGCTGTTCCTTTCGCTGTGCGGATTGGGCGGCCGTCTAGGCGCTTTGCACCTGCGCAACTACTCCAAGATCAAGCGCGAGTATACGCGGGAGCTGCTGGGGCTTCGGGGACGGATCTTCGATTGCAACGGCGACCAGTTCCCCATGGCGATGAGCCTTCCTGCCCGCCAGTATTTTCTGGACCCCAAGGCGGTCAAAAAAGGGCACGACGTCCGTTATATCGCCAAGACGGTTGCGGAATCGCTCGGGATCAAGGAAGATGAGGTCTTGGCGAAGTTCAGTCAGACGGACTCCCGCTACATCAAGCTGGGCGTCTCGCTCAATGACCAAGCCTACGCACGCCTCGCCAATCCCACGAACATCAGCGGCATCGGTTCGGAGGAGCTGGTCGTTCGCGCCTATCCGCAGGGGCGGCATATGGCGCATGTGCTGGGGTTCGTCAACAATCTCGGCGTGGGCGGCGCGGGCATTGAGCAGACATTCAACCACTATCTCAAGGGCACGCCGGGCGTCATCACCAGCGAGGTCGACGCCGGCCGGCGGGAGATTTGGAGCCGCCGCAAAATCCATGTGCCGCCGATTCCGGGGTGCGACGTCCACCTGACGTTGGACCACAACATTCAGTACGTCGTGGAACAGACCCTGAAGGAGGTCGTCGAAAAATTTCAGGCGCTCAGCGGCTGGGCGATCGTCGAGCGCGTCAAGTCGGGTGCCATTCTTGCCATGGCCTCCTATCCGGACTTTGAGCCCGAACACTACACCGAGGAGAGCGGCGACGTCTGGCGCAACAATGCGCTGGCCATCGTGTATGAGCCCGGTTCGATCATGAAGTCGGTGACCGTCGCGTCGGCCCTGAACGAGCGTCTCGTGACGCCGGGCACGCTGATCGAGGTCGGCGACGGCACGTGGTTCTACGCGGGCAAGCCGCTGCGCGACCATGTCACCGGCACCATAACCGTGAGCACCGCGCTCAAGAAGTCCAGCAACATCGCCTGCGCGAAAATCGGCCTGATGCTGGGCAACAAGCGCTTGGAGGCCTATCTCCACGCGTTCAACTTCGGCGAACGGCTCGGCATCGAACTGCCGGGCGAGGAACGCGGCATTCTGGCCCACGTCAAGGATTGGAGCAAGCTCACGCCGACGCGCGTGCCCATTGGTCAGGGTATCGCCGTCACGGGTTTGCAGATGATCAACGCCTATTCCACATTGGCCAACGACGGCGTGATGATGCGGCCCTATGTCGTGGAACGGGTCGTCACGGCGGCCGGCGAGACCGTTTTCGCGGCTCAGCCCGAAGTCATGGGCAAGCCGGTTCGCCCCGAAATCGCGCGTGCTGTGCGCGAGATGCTGATTGGCGTGACCGAGGAGGGCGGTACGGGCAAGCGCGCCGTGGTACCGGGCTACTCGGTCGGCGGCAAGACCGGAACGGCCCAGAAGGCGGTGCCGGGCGGGTATTCGAGCACCGATTACTACGCATCCTTTGTCGGGTTCATGCCGGCACGCGATCCGGTTTTCTGTGTTCTGATTTCGGTCGAACGCCCGCGGCCGCAACACACGGGCAGTTACGTGTCGGCTCCGGCCTTTGCCAAGATCGCTTCCGCCACGGCGCGCTATTTGGAAATCCCGCCCGACGAACCCGTGGAGGCGGGCGGCGAGGATGGCGACGAAAAGCCTTGATCAGGCCAAAGGAAGAGTTTGGAACGCACGCATGAAAATTTCGGACATCGCTGAGATCACATCCCTGTTGATTGATCGACCGCCGCCGTTGACCTTCACCGGCGTACAGGCCGATTCGCGCCGGATTCGCTCAGGCGATTTGTTCGTCGCGGTCCCCGGCCACCGCGACGACGGGGCCAAATACGCGGCGTCGGCGCTCGCCAAAGGAGCCGTCGCCGTGCTTTCCCAGTCGCCGTTGCGCGACTGCGGCAAAAGCGTGGTGCTCGTCCGCGACGCGCGGCGCGCACTCGCTGTGCTTGCCTCCGCGCTCAACGACTGGCCGAGCCGCAGGATGGACGTGTTCGGCGTCACTGGTACCAACGGCAAGACCACGACCGTTTGGCTGCTGCGCGAACTGCTGCGCGCAGGCGGACACGTACCGGGGCTGCTGACGACGGTGCAGGTCGAGTACGGCGGACGCTCGATCCCCGCGACGCGCACCACGCCCGATGCCGTCGAACTGCAGGGCCTGCTCGCCGCCATGCGGGGCGCGGGGTGCGATTCGGCGGTCATGGAGGTTTCGTCGCACGCGCTCGATCAGCAGCGCGTGGCCTGCCTGCGTTTCGCAGCGGCGGCCTTCACCAATCTTTCCCAGGATCATCTCGACTACCACGGGACGATGGCGTGTTACTTCGAAACGAAGAAGTGCCTCTTCGACCAGCTCGCGCAGGAGCGGCCCGGCGCACCCGCAGTCTGTTTTCGCGATGCCGGTTATGGCGAGCGCATGGCCGCGCACATCGCGTCGTTGCCGCTGAAACTCGTGACCTGCGGCTTTACCGACGCGTCGGACGTGAGGGCGGAGGAGATCGTGCTGACGCCCGACGGCACGTGTTTCACGCTGGTGCTTCCCGGCGGCGCGAGATTTCCGCTCCGCGTCCATTTGGCGGGACGCTACAACGTCGCCAACATGCTGTGTGCCGCCGCGCTTGCGTTGGAGGCCGGCGTGGTGCCCGAGGCGGTAGCGGCCGCGCTACAGGAAGCCAAGCCGCGGTGGGGCCGCCTCGAGCGCGTGCCCGTGCCGCTGCGCGCGTCGGTCTTCGTGGACTACGCGCACACCGACGATGCGCTGACCAACGTGCTCGGCACGCTCCGCGAAATGACGCGCGGTCGACTGATCGTGGTGTTCGGCGCCGGCGGCGACCGCGACCGCACCAAGCGGCCGCTCATGGGGCGCGCCTGCGCCGCGCTCGCGGATCGGCTTGTGGTGACGTCGGACAATCCGCGCACAGAAGACCCGTTGGCGATCATCGCGCAGATTCAGGAAGGCATTCGGACCGGTTCGGACGTCGCCGTCGAGCCCGACCGGCGTGCGGCGATCCGACTCGCGCTGTCGGAGGCCCGCGAAGGCGACGTCGTGCTGGTGGCCGGCAAGGGGCACGAACCGTTTCAGGAATTGGCGGGTCGCACCATCCCCTTCGACGACCGGCAGGTCGTGATGGAAGAGGCACGGAAATTAGGGATTTAGGAATTAGGAGTTGGGAGTTGGAGAAACATGTCGCATGTCGAGTACCGTATGATGCAGAACAATCAACTTCCAGTCTTCGAGACGTCTGCTCTTGCCCGGTGGGTCGCGGGCGACCCGCAATCCGCGCCGGCTTCGTTTTGCGGCGTGACGCAGGATACGCGCAATCTGACGCCCGGCTGCCTGTACGTGGCGCTGCGCGGCGAGCGTTTCGACGGGCACGACTTCGTGGGACGGGCGCTGCGCGGGGGCGCGGCGGTGGCGTTGGTCGAGCGCGCTTGGCAGCCTTCCGAGGAGGTTTCAGGCTGGCCGCTGATCCGCGTGGACGACACGCGCGAGGCGTTGCGTGCCGCCGCGCGCGCGTGGCGTTTGCGGAGCCGTGCGTGCGTGGTGGGGCTCACCGGCAGTTCGGGCAAGACCACCACCAAGGAGATGGCGGCCGCGTTTTTCTCCGCCGCTGGATCGGTCTGCGCCACGCGCGGCAATCTCAACAACGAAATCGGCCTGCCGCTCAGTCTGCTGGCCATGCCGTCGGAGACGGATTTTGGAATCTTCGAGGCCGGCACCAGCCATCCCGGTGAGATCGCGCGCTTGGCCGACGTGATGCGGCCGCAGGCGGCGATCATTTCGAGCGTCGGCAGCGCGCACATCGAACACTTCGGTTCTGTCGAGGCCATCGCGCGCGAGAAAGGGGCGCTGCTGGCCTCGCTGCCGCAAGATGGCTTCGCCGTGCTCTGTCGTGAGACTGCATGCTTCGATCTGCTGGCGGGACTCGCTTCCGCCCGGGTCGTCACGACGTCGCTCGCGACGCGCGACGCGGATTTTTTCGGCGACATCTGCGATTTGATGATCGGCGAGGTGCGCGTGACCGAACGTGCGACAGGGGCCGAGACGGTGCTGCGTAGCGGCCTGCCGGGTGCGCACAACGCGTCGAATCTGCTGTTGGCCTTCGCGGCCGCGCGCACGGCGGGGGTCGCGGCCGATGCGGCCGCGCGCGCGTTGTGGAAACTGGCATTGCCGGACATGCGGTGGCAGGTCGTCGAACGCGGCGGCGCGACCTTTGTGAACGACGCCTACAACGCCAATCCGAACAGCATGGCCGCCGTGGTCCGCACTTTCATGGCGATGCCGTGCGGCGGGCGTCGCGTGCTGGTCTTGGGCGACATGCTGGAACTGGGCGAACATGCCGAGGCGCTGCACCGCGAGATCGGACGCGTCGTGGCGGAACTGTCGCCCGACGCGCTCTTCGCGGTGGGGCCTCTGTCGCAGGCCTATCTGGCCGACGAGGCGGCGCGGTGCGGCTTGCCAACGACACGGATCGCCACATGTGGGGACGCGGCTGCGGCTGCGGCTGAAGTCAAACGGTTTATTCGTTCCGGCGACGCGGTGTTGCTGAAGGCGTCGCGCGGCATGAGACTGGAGCGGGTGCTCGATGGACAGGCAACGGTATGACGGTGCCCGCGCGCTCGTGCTGGGCGCGGGTGTGAGCGGCGAGGCGGCGGCCCGGCTTCTGCTGGCCCGCGGCGGCACCGTCGCGTTGGTCGACGAAGGGGCAGAGGCTCAAGCGGCGGCCCCTGCGGCCCGTGTGCGCGAGGCCGGCGGGGAGGTGCGCTTCGGCGTCTCCGAGCTGCCCGGCGGCGGTTTCGATCTCTGCGTGGCAAGCCCGGCCTTCGCGCTGTCGCATCCGTGGATCGAGGCCTGTCGGCGGCGAAACATTCCGATCATTTCCGAACTTGAACTCGGCGCGCGCCACTGGACGGGCAAGGTGTTGGCCGTGACGGGCAGCAAGGGCAAAAGTTCGGTCGTCAAACTGTGCGCGGACGCGTTGAACGGCGCGGGCGTCTCGGCGTCGCCGGCGGGCAACTACGGCATTCCGCTGTGCGACTTGGTGCAGAAACAACCGACGCTCGCGTGGGCTGTCGTGGAGGTCAGTTCGTTTCAGATGGAACACACGTGGACATTCAGTCCCGATATTGCAGTGCTCTTAAATCTTCAGGCCGATCACCTCGACCGGCACGCCGACATGGCGGAGTATCGAAGCCTGAAGTGGAAGCTTTTCTCGTCCATGCGGCCGGGCGGCGTCGCGCTGGTCCCGGAGGACATCGAGGACGGCGGCACGATCCCCGCGGGTGTGCGCCGGTTGCGCTTCGGAATCGGGTCTGCGGCCGATTGGCGCTATGCGGACCACGCGGTCGCGGGTGCGGTCGGTGAATGCGTTTCGCACATTCCGACGCGCGGTTCGTGGTTCGACAATCCGATCCTTGGCCGGGCGGCCGCCGCCTGCGCTGCGGCTTTGCGCTGCGCCGGGCTCGACGACGGTCAGGTGCGGAACGGGCTGCTTGAATTCGAGCCGTTGGCCCATCGCGTGCAGCGCATCGGCGAGAGTCGTTCCGGCGTGCTTTTTATGGACGATTCAAAGGCCACCAGCCTGACGGCCACGGCCGCCGCGTTGCAGATGGTGCGTACGCCAGTCCGGCTCATCGCAGGCGGTCTCCTGAAGGAAAATGATCTGACGTCCATAAAAGAGTTGCTGACACAGACCACAAAAAAGGTATATCTTATTGGACACTGTTCAGAAGAAATGTGCCGAGCGTGGGCGGATGTTGTTCCCTGCGAGGCGTGTGGCACGCTAGAGCGGGCCGTCGATGCGGCCGTGCGGGATGCTCAAACAGGTGAAACAGTGTTGCTCTCGCCCGGCACGGCGAGTTTCGATCAATTTAAAAGCTATCGGGAAAGAGGAGAACGTTTCACGGCTAGGGTTCGCGCTGTTGCGGATCTCTGAACGTTTCTTTCCTGAGGCTGAGGTAAGAAGGACAAGGAGACACCATGAATCGTCAATCCATTCGTATCGCAGCGGGCGCCAATTTGGTCGCGGGATGCCTTCTGCTTCAGGGATGCGGCATGTTCGGGAAAAAGACTGCGGAGCAACCGGCGACTACGGTTCCCGAGGTGAAGAACGAGTCGACCGTCGTCGAGCCGACGCCGGTGCCGTCTGCGCCGGTCGAGGCCCCGATTGAGTTGCCGACCGTTCAGAGCAGCACGCCTTATACGATTCAACGAGGCGACACGGTCTCGGCGATCGCGTATCGTTTCGGCCTGCGCTGGCAGGATGTCGTGGCGGTGAACCCCGGCATCGAGCCGACCAAGCTGCGCGTGGGGCAGACGATTCAGCTCCCCGGCGTGGTCGACGTGTCGAAGGCCCGTCACGTGGCGGGCTCGGCTCCGAAGGTCAAGTCTTCGGCCCCCAAGACCAAGATCGGCGCATCCAAGTCTCTTGCCCTTTCCGGCCCGACGACCGCGTATGTCGTCAAGTCCGGCGACTCGCTTTCGCTGATCGCGCATAAGCACGGCGTCAAGGTCGCCGCCATTCGCGAGGCGAACGGCCTCAAGAGCGACCGCATCGTGGTCGGCCAGAAGCTGAAGATCCCCGGTGCCACCAAGAAGGTGTCCGAGGCGAAATCGACGCATACCGCCAACGCCAAGGCGAGCGCGCCTAAGGCTCCCGCCGAGAAGAAGACGGTTGCGGCGGGAACTCCCTCTCCTGCGGCCACCACGCCGCCTCCGGCCGTCACGCCCACGACCACCGCTCCTGCCGAGACTGAGGCTGCCCCCGCCCCGACTGGTACGACTCCTACCACTGCCGCCCCGGCTGCTCCGGCTGCCGACGCCAACACGCAGACCTACACGGTCAAGGAGGGCGAGGACCTCTATGCCGTCGCGATTCGTTGGGGCGTCAGCCCGAGCGACCTGAAGGCATTGAACAATCTCACGTCTACGGAGCTGAAGGCGGGCACCGTCCTCAAGATTCCTGGCGCCCAGTAATCCTAGCGAGCGGTCCCATGCGGAAGACTTTGGCAACGCTTTCCCTGACAGTTGTCACTCTTCTGGGCATGGGAATCGTCTTGCTGGCGACGGCGAGCACTGTGCGGGCCCAAGGCTTGTATGCCGACCCGCACTTTTTTGTTAGACGGCAGTTGATGTGGCTGGCCGTGGCGACGGTTGTGGCGTTTGTCGCCTATCGCTTCGATTATCATTATTGGCGAAAGTATCCCCAGTTGACGATTGTGCTGTTCGTCATCGTGGTCGTCGGGCTCATGTTGGTGTTCTGCCCTGGCATCGGCGGCCGGGTGAAGGGGAGCTTCCGCTGGCTGAACTTGCGGTTTCTGCGGATCCAGCCGAGCGAGTTCGCGAAAATCGCCACGGTGGTTCTGATGTCCGTCTGGCTGGACCACGTCGGACGTCACGTGCGACAGTTTTGGAGAGGGGCTGTCTTTCCTGCGGCCGGCGTGGGTGTGTTGGCGCTCCTGTTAGTCCTCGAACCGGACTTCGGCTCCACGATGGTGGTGTGCGTCGCGGGCGGGCTCTTGATGTTCGTGGCGGGAACCCGCATTCCCTATCTTCTGGCGTTCGGCGGCGTCGGGGCGCTGGGTGTCTTGGGGGTCCTGATGACGAACGCCAACCGCGTGCGGCGTATCGTGGCTTGGTTGCCCGACACCCTGCGGGATTGGATCACCGGATTCTTGCCCGCCAGCCATACCGAAGAGACGGTCGTCTCCTCGGCGGGATACCAGTTGGAGCAGGCGATCTTGGCTTTCAAGAACGGCGGGCCGTGGGGCGTGGGGTTCAACCAGAGCATCCAGAAATACAACTATCTGCCCGAAGCGCACACCGATTTCATCTTCGCCATCGGCGGCGAGGAGTTCGGCTTCATCTTTTCTATCGGTGTCCTGCTGGCGTATGCGATCCTGCTGACGTGCGGCGTCCTGATCAGCATGCGGGCCCCCGACCGCTTGGGCCGCTTGCTCGCGTTCGGCATGACGCTGCTGCTCGTTTTCCAGGCGGCCTTCAACATCGGCGTGGTCACGGGGTGTCTGCCCACCAAGGGTCTGGCTCTGCCGTTCATCAGCTACGGCGGCACCAATCTCATCACGGCGCTGTTCGCGGTCGGCACGCTCATGAACATCGGCCTGCACGTCGACGTGTGCGACGAGCACCTGCACACGCAGGTGGCCCGTAACGCCGTCAAGGAACTCTGACGGAAGCATCGCGCCGGACTTCGTCCATTGTCTCGCGTTGTCGCACGTCGAGGAAAGCCTGCGCCTTTGCGACCCGCGCCTGCGCGGCGGCAGGGTTCGTGGCCATGTCGAGCACGGCGGGCGTCAGCCGTTTCAGGTCCTCCTCGCGGTCGAAGTCAAAGAGCCACTCCCCGAGCCCGATGTCGCGCCACATGAAGCCTTTGCTCGTCTGCTCCGCGAAGCGGCAGACGATCGCGGGCACGCCGTTGCCGACGCACATGATGGGGGAGTGCATCTCGAGGCCGAAGAGACCCGCCGAGCGCACGTAGGTGCTGAGCGCCGCGTCGGTCAGCCAGAACGACTCGCGCCACACCACGCGCTTGCACACGTCGTCCGGCAGTTTGTCCACGAGCATCTCTTTGCCGACCGCCATCTGGCTCATGTCCTCCGGGCAGACCAGCACCTTGAGGTCCGTCCTGCGCGCCACCGCGCAGATCGCCTCGCGCAGCGGCGCGTGGTCGTGCTCCTTCATCGCCTCGTTGCGCGCGTGCTTGCGGCGCGCCTCCGCGTCGAATGGCTTGTTCCTGATTTTCCAGTAAGGCGTGTTGCGCAGCCGCGGGATGCAGCAGAGAAACTTTTTCTCCTCCAGTCCGTTGGCTTTCATGAACGCTTCGGCGGACGCGTCGTCGCGCAGGTCGCAGGCGAGCGACGCACCGGCGAACGCGCGCCGGGTCAGGCAGGTTTCAGGCTTCATGCCCACAGTATAGCGGAGCGACGCCGGGTCGTACAGACGCCGTCGGTGTTTTCTGGCATCCGTTTAAAACATATCTGTAATGGCCGTCTTGGTTTTTAGATGCAATAAAAACAAAACAATGCGTCTTGACAGACTCATGGCTTCGCGCTATCGTCGCGCCAGAATTTGGTCCTGCGCGTATCGGAGGGAAGATGTTCTACGCACATACGGCACCGCAGAAATCCGACTGGGAACCGCTCAAAGCGCACCTGCTCAACGTGGCCGCCCGCGCCCGGCAAACAGGTAGGGAGAGTTGTCAACAATGAAGCCTTATCAAGTGTCGTTGGAAATCGCAGGAAACACCGCCATGTGGACAAGACCGGACACAGGCGATTGTCCGGTTAGTTATCCGGCACCGACCTATTCGGCGGTGGCCGGAATTTTCAAAGCCATTTGCTGGGGACCGGCTATCGAAATTGTCCCATTCAAGGTTGAGATATGTAAGCCGTTGCGCTTTCACAGTTATGCGACTAACTATAATGGCCCGCTTAAGAAATCCGGCACGGACGGTGCCTATCAGTTCCTAGCCACCGTCCTCACGGATGTCTGTTATCGGATGTATGCGTATGTCTATCCTGTAAAGAACAAAGAAACACTTACCGAAAAGGCGCGAAGATGGGATCAAGCGCCAGTTAAAACAGGAAGTCACGGGAAAATTCCAACCCCGCGAGGAACTCCATCAAGCGGAACCACTTCTCCCGGCCACGCATACGCCGCAATCTTCGAACGGCGACTCAAACGCGGCCAATGGTTCGTTCAGCCTTGCTTGGGCTGGAAAGAGTTCACCCCCTCTTACGTGGGGCCCTTTCGCGAAACAACAAAGGTGGAAGAAGGCATCAGCACGGTCTTGCCCTCGATGCTGCGAGAAGTTTTTCCTGACGGCTACAACTCCAAGGTTCGCTTCACCTATGACCAGAACATCGAAATTGTACGCGGTGTTCTGACATACCCGCTCAAAGGTAGGGAGGTCCCCGATGCTTGATGAACTTTTCAAAACCGCCGCCGCTATCAAGCATGCTGGCATCTTAACCAAGGACTGGCACCCGAAACTTAAACCGCTTCCCAAGGCCACCGCGAAAGCACCCTGTATCCGTGTTTGGCTCGATTCTGAAGGCCACATTGTCGACCTCGAACCATTGTCCGCTGAACACGCTGCGAAGCTCCGTAAGTTCGAGCCAGACAACGGCAAGTCTTTCCCCGGATTCAATGTCCGCCCGCTCTTCATCCGAACCATGCCGGAAGCAGATGCCAAGAAATTCGCGAAAGACGCTGCAGACAAACTCAAAACACCGCCCGTCGATTGGGCCTCAATCCTTGTAGAGACTTCCAATCTTTGGGCGAAAGACACCATCAAAACAGTGGAGCGCATCCTCACAACTATCAGCACAGATTTGAAAGAAAAGTGCGAAAATCTGCAAGAGGATGAAACTCTGTCGCGCCTTTTCTCCTCAGTCTCAAAAACAACCGCCTCGCAATTCCAAGCAGAATATAGCGAGAAACTCAAAGGCAAAATCGCAGAAGGAAAATTGCCGCTTGTACTGTTACTGTTTCTGGGCCCAGAAGGCAAAGAGACAAAAACCCCCATCTTTCTCGATGTGAAGGATTACAAGGATGTCCCCGTCGCGCATGAGCAGACCATCGCTCGCTTAAATGACCTGCTGCTTGCGGACGATAATGTGGATGGAGCATTCTGTTCTGCCAGCTTCGCGCACCCGGACGCTTATGGCGCGAATGCGGCGGGTAGCGAGAATCCAAGAATGGCACAGGTCTCGGTCCCCGTCCTTGGCGGCGTGTTCCTGCGTTCTCAATCCAGTGCCATTCCCGCGCAAAGCCGCTATGATCTTTGCGAGGGAGCGACGTTCACCGTCGGCGACATAACCCGTGCGAATGCCAAATGCGCCCTCGAATGGCTTTCAGCACCAGAACGAAACGGCAAAACCTATGGCATTGCGGGTGACAAGGAGTTGCTCTTCGCTTACCCTGCGCAGTTGCCGCCGGATTCCTGTCCCGAACTCGCCCTACTCCTCGGTGCCCAGAGTGATGACGAACGAAAATTCGCCGACCTTGCCGAAAGTGTTATCGGACAGATGAAAGGTGCAGGTGACAAAGTGGTCAAAGACACCGATCTCGAAATCTTCTCCCTTCGCAAGATGGACAAGGCGCGGACGAAGGTGGTCTATTACCGCAACACAACCGTTGTTTCGCTCGAAACTGCATCCCATGCATGGGACGCGGGTTTCAAGAATATTCCGCCGCTGGACATCCGTACATGGGGCGATGGTAAGAACGACAAGGGTAGAAGCTTTCCCGTTCTCGTAGAGTCGCAGACGGTCTTTCCCGTCAAGCTCCACAAGATTCTCAACGTTGTATGGACGCTCTCACGGAACGAGGTCAAGCAGAGCAAGGTCAAACTTTTCGAACCGTCGACAGGGCTACGACTCCTGCTAGACACGCCCGAAGCCGCGCAGACCGCCTACGTCGCGGAGCGCTTTCTCGCCCATTCGCAAACCTACTTCATCGCGCTCTGCCGGATGAAAGGGCGCAACGAAATCGCTGACCGGAAGGATTTGCCCAATTTGGAAATTTATCCCGGCATTCTCGGCCTTTTGCTCTACAAACTCGGAAAAACAAAGGAAAACTATATGAACGAAAGTGCGTTCCAACTCGGACGCTTCCTACGCGTCGCGGATGAGATCCACCGCCTTTATTGCGAAGTCGTACGCAAAAAAGAAACTCCACCCGAATTCTGCGGCAGCGCGATGCTCGCCGCAACGCTCGAAAACCCCACGCAGGCACTCGCGCAACTCTGCATGCGCTCCGCGCCCTATCTCAAATGGGCGAGGGCGTATCACGGTGAAGAAAAAGGTGGCCTCGTCCACTACTGGATGGGCCAATGGTCGCCCATCGCGGACGCGCTCCATCAAATGAACTGGCCCGGCCGTCCTTCTTCCGAGGAACGCGCCCAGATTTTTCTCGGCTACCTTTCGTCTTTCCCGAAATCCGACAAAACTGAAAAAACAACCGAACCCGAAGGAATCCAGCAATGAGCAACGAAATCAAGCGCGTCACAGGACTTCTTATTATCGAAGTTGTTAACTCCAATCCCAATGGTAACCCCGATGCGGAAAGCGACCCGCGCCAGCGCGACAATGGGCATGGCGAAATCTCGCCCGTCTCGTTCAAGCGCAAACTACGCGACCTATTAGAACTCGCCGATGGTCCCGTCGCCCAGACCGTTATTGCGAAGCTGTGCGACATCCCGGACGGATACAAATTCGGTATCCTCGAATCTCGCGGACGAGACCGCGATGCAATCAAAAAAGAAATGGCGGAAGGACAACCTACAGGCAAGAACGCGAAATTCGACCAGACGGCCTTCGACAATAGCACGTTCGTCAAAAAATATTGGGATGCTCGCCTCTTCGGAAACACTTTCCTTGAAGACGGAGGTGACAAAGGTTTTATCAAGACCGGTATTGTCCAATTCGGGATGGGTCTTTCCGTATGCCCCGTCATCATCCAACGCCACACGAACACCAACAAATCCGGTGTTCAAGAAGGCAAGAACGCCGGCATGGCACCGCTTGCCTATCGCGTCGTGGAGCACGGCGTGTATGTGATGCCGTTCTTCATCAACCCCAGTCTCGCGGCCAAATCCGGTTGCAAGCCCTGCGATGTTGAGCTGCTGAAACACCTCATCCCCTACGCCTACGACCACACGCGTTCCGCTATCCGTCCTGATGTTCGTATCCGTCACGCTTGGTGGATAGAGCACGAGGACGCACTGGGCAGTTGCCCGGACTATCTCTTGATCGATGCGCTCACGCCCAAACGCAAAGGAGACGATCCGCTTGAACCTTCAACTTCATGGGAAGACTACAACGTTCCGTCCGCCCTCCCCGGCGACCTCGACAAGAAAGTTAAGGCGAAAGACCTGATGAATCCATGATCTACTATGCCCGTAGCGCCTCGTCTTCTGCTCCGAATCAGCCGTATTCCGAACACATCACACATGTTTTGGAAAGTGCGGCGCGGTTCTGGGCGGAAGCGTCGCGTTACTGGCGGGGCAAAGGCAACACGGATCTGCTCGCAAGCATTGTCCGTTCCGCCGCCGCGTTCCATGATCTCGGCAAGCTCGACGACGCGAACCAGAAAGTCCTGTCCGGTAAGAATCCCCATGCACACTTGCCCATTCCGCATCAAGACGCGGGTGCGGCGCATCTTTTCGCACAAAAAGAAATCCTGTCGGCTCTGCTCGTTTATGCGCATCACATTGGGTTGCCCGATCTTGCCGAAATCCAATTGCACAAACCGCCCTTGCGCCTCGCCGATGAGAGCAAGCGCACCGTAGTCGATCTTGCGCTCCCCGAACTTCTGCGTCGACACGAAGAAAGCGGTTGCGCATCACCACCATCCAGTTCTGGTAACGGCGTTCACGCCGCAATTGATTTTCGCATTATTTTTTCCTGCTTGACCGACGCCGACCACGGCGACGCGGCCCACGCTTCCGGCGAAATAGTTTGTACGCCATTCCCGCCCGGGCTTCGCGCTGCCGGGCGTTTGGAGGCGTTGAAGAAATACGTCGCGTCGCTACCATCCGCCACCTCGCCCAAGGAGCAACGACGCAACGCGCTTCGGTCGACTTTTTTTGAGGCGTGTTTCCAGTCGCCGACGGATGTGCCGATCACCGAATGCGACGCACCCGTCGGCACGGGTAAAACTACCGCCGTAATGGCGCACCTTTTGCGCGTCGCCGAGAAGCATCAGCTCCGCCGTGTTTTCGTTATCTTGCCGTTCACCAACATCATCCGTCAGTCCGTCAAAGTGTACCGTAAGGCGCTTGTCCTGTCTGGTGAAAACCCGGAAGAGGTGGTTGCGGAAATCCACCACCGCGCTGATTTCAAAGACAAAGAAAGCCGTCGGCTGACCGCACTTTGGAATGCGCCGATTGTCGTCACGACTGCCGTCGCTTTTTTTGAAACACTCGCGTCCAATCATCCGGAGACACTTCGGCGTCTTCATAATCTTCCCGGCAGTGCCGTGTTTCTTGATGAGGCGCACGCGATGCTCCCGGCCAAGCTTCTCCCACTTGCGTGGCGTTGGATTAACCACACCGCAGAGGATTGGCAATGTTTTTGGGCGCTTGCGTCCGGTTCCCTTAACCGCTTTTGGGAACTTCCTGAATTCGCACTGTCTAATTCTGTAAGTGTCTCCAACATCCTTCCGGCTGACACACAGTCGTTTCTCGCCTCTGCTGAGACCGCCCGTGTCATTTATCACCTCAAAGAAGAACGGCTGTCACTCTCCGCTCTTGTTGATTGGATTGAGACGCTCGCAGGTCCAGTCCTTGTCGTTCTTAACACCGTTCACACTGCCGCCGCCGCCGCGCGTCTTGCGGCGGAGAGATTCGGCTTGGGGAATGTGCTACACCTTTCGACTTCGCTCTCGCCGAAAGATAGGGAAATCACGCTGGATTTGGTCAAAGCCCAATTGCGGTATCAAGGGCACAACAACTGGTTCCTCTTTGCCACATCGTGTGTTGAGGCGGGTGTGGACTTGTCGTTTCGCACAGGGGTTCGAGAGGGAGCCTCACTCGCATCCCTGCTTCAACTGGCTGGACGCATTAACCGGAATGCAGAGTTTGCATCCGCCGATGTTTGGACAATCGCTCTCGACGCGAACGCCCCGGATGTGGTCGCGAATCCCGCATGGACGGTTTCCGCTCGTGTTCTTTCCGACCTTTTCAGGAAAGGAATTGACATCTCTCCATCGCTCTGTACAGAGGCAATGAAACGGGAGTTGCGCGAAGGAGGCATATCGTCAGAACTCGAAACCCTCAAAAAAGCAGAGGATGCCTGCGCATTCAAGACCGTGGAAAAAGAATTTTGTGTCATTCAGGATGATTCTGTTCCTACAGTCGTAGACAAAATGTTGATTGAACGCATCGAGCGGTTTGAGGAGGTTTCATGGCGCGATATTCAGAATGGCAGCGTTCAGATCCGACAGCGCCTCGTTGAAAAACTTGCGCTTGAAGAATCCTGTCGCTATCCCGGCGTTTTCCTCTGGAAATACGATTATTCGCCTTTCCTCGGTTACCTGGAGGGCGTCCTCAAACTAGCCAGCGTTGATAAAGAAAAATGTGCCATTATCTGATCATGAACTTTCGGACTCGGACATGTATACCGAAGACCAACTCCTTCCGCTTTCAGCCGTGAGCCAGTACGTCCACTGCCCCCGGCGGTGCGCGTTGATTCACCTCGAACAGGTGTGGTCGGAAAACGCGTTCACCGCCGAGGGCAACGTGCTCCACGACAAAGTTGACAGCGGGGTGCGGGAGTCGCGGGGCGATCTGAAAATTCTCCGAAGCCTCCGGCTCAGGTCGCTTCGTCTCGGTCTCACTGGCATTGCGGACGTGGTCGAGCTGCACCGCTGCGCGTCGGACGAGGGCGGGGTACAGATTCCGGGACTCGATGGCACGTGGCTGCCGTTCCCGGTCGAATACAAGCGCGGCGCGGCCAAGGACACGCGCTGCTACGAAGTCCAGCTCTGCGCCCAAGCGATCTGTCTCGAAGAAATGCTCGCCGCCAAAATCCCCGAGGGTGCGCTGTTTCTCGGCGAAAAACAGCACCGCATCCCGATCGCCTTCGACGACGCGCTTCGCGCCGAGACCGAGGCTGTTTGCGCCGCAGTGCAAAAGCTGTTCGCGGAAGGCCTTACGCCTCCAGCCGACTACAACAAGCGCTGTTCGTCCTGCTCCCTCCTCGAAACCTGTCTGCCGCAGTCCGCCGACGGCGGCAGGTCCGCCCGCGCGTGGTTGTCCCGCCAGCTCGATGAAATATGCCCCGCGAACGACGTTACGGAGTCCCCTGGACGCAGTGAGTCGTCGGCCCCTCTGAAGGACATCCCATGCTCTACGCCACCGAACGAACTCTAGCGACCCGCGTGAAGGCGTTGGGCGAAAGTGCTGAGCCCGCCGCTCTGGATGAGCTGGCCACGTTCTGCGGCTCGCCGTCGTCCCTTGTGCGGCGGCTGGCGGCGTCCGCCATCGGCAAACTCGCGGGCGTGGCCGACGCCGCGCGGAGCGTGGACACGCTGCTGCCGCTGTTGGCCGACCCCCACCCGCAGGTGCGCCAATACGCAGCCAAGGCGCTGGGGGCGTTCGGCACGAAGGCGGAAAAAGCCCTGCCCGCATTGCGCGACATGTATCGCAACCCGGCGGAGCAAACGTACGTGAAGCGCAGCGTCACGACTGCGGGGCTCGCCATCAAGACCGCACTGGAGATCGCCGCCAAACAGGCCGTCCACACTTGTCGGCGGTGCGGGCGGACGGTCGCGGCCGACGAATACGCCCGCAGCCAGAGGTTCTTTCAGCGCACATTGTGCGATGCCTGTTTCGACGAGACCGCGACCGAACGGCGCAACTTTGAAACCCATGTCGAAGACAAGAAGAACATCCGCACGCTGGATGGTACGCTCGTGCAGTCGGACGGCGAGCGCCGCATTGCCGAATGGCTCGCCGCGCACAAGATCGCCTACCGCTACGACGCCCGCTTGCGGCTCATTGAAGGCTTTCAGATCCGCCCGGATTTCTATCTGCCTGAGTACGATGTGTACATCGAATACTGGGGCATGGATACTCCGCGCTACAAGGCGGGCATGCACCTCAAGCAGGACTTGTATATGCACGCGGGCAAAAAGCTCGTCTCGCTCTATCCGGACGACAAAATGCATCTCGATATCGCACTAGGCGCCAAGCTCGCCGCGCTCGTGCGTATGCCGCCCGCCGCTTCGTCTGGCGACTCGTTTCGGTCGGCAACCGTCCCTTCGGAATTCCGCTTATGAAAAAACTGCTCAATACGCTGTACGTGACCACGCAAGGGGCCTATCTGCACCAAGAGGGTCAAACGGTTGTGGCTTTTGTGGATCATACGGACGTCTTGCGCCTGCCGATCCACACGCTCGCGGGGATCGTCTGCTTCGGCCAAGTTTCCTGCAGTCCGCCGCTTCTGGGACTGTGCGGCGAACGCGGCGTCCATGTCAGCTTTCTTTCCGAGTGGGGGAAGTTCCTCGCACGCGTCACGGGCCCCGTCACGGGGAATGTATTGCTGAGAAGGGAACAGGTGCGGCGGACCGAGGTTCCGGCCGACGTGTGCGAACTGGCCCGCAGCTTCGTTCTCGGCAAGCTCGCCAACAGCCGCACCGTGCTCCAGCGGTCGCAGCGCGACCACGGTTCCGATCCGAGCATTGCGCGCGCCGTCGACGTGATCGCCGACGTGATCCGTCGCGCCCGGCGGGCGGCGGATACCGAAACGTTGCGCGGACTGGAGGGCGAGGCGGCGAGCGCCTATTTCGACGCGTTCGACGGCATGGTCCTCGCGCAGAAGGATGCTTTCGCGATGAAAACGCGCAGCCGCCGCCCGCCGCTCGACCCACTGAACGCGCTGCTTTCGTTTCTCTATACGATCCTTGCGCACGACTGCGAAGCCGCGCTGGAGAGCGTCGGCCTCGATCCGCAGATCGGCTTTCTTCACGCGCTGAGGCCGGGGCGGCCCAGTCTGGCGCTCGATCTGATGGAAGAGTTCCGCGCCATGTTGGCTGACCGCGTGGCGCTTTCGCTGATCAACCTGAATCAGATCGACGGTAAAGGATTCGCGACCAGTGAGTCGGGCGCGGTGGCGATGGACAGCGCCACGCGGAAAACCGTGCTTCAGACGTGGCAGAAGAAAAAACAAGAGACGATCCTTCATCCGTTTCTGGGCGAAAAGATTGAGATCGGCTTGTTGCCCTACGCACAAGCGCTCCTGCTTGCGCGACACCTGCGCGGCGATCTCGATGTTTATCCGCCCTTTTTACTCAAATAAAAACGGAGACTTTTCATGCTCGTCCTTGTCAGCTATGATGTCTGCACCATTGATCTGGCGGGCAAACGCCGTTTGCGGCATGTTGCCAAAGCGTGCGAGAACTACGGCGTTCGTGTACAGAACTCCGTTTTCGAATGTAATGTGGATCAGGCGCAATGGACGACACTGAAGGCCCGATTGTTGGACGTCTACGAACCCGAAACAGACAGTCTCCGGTTTTATTTTTTAGGAAGCAATTACAAGCACCGCATTGAACATCAAGGTGCAAAGCCTTCCGTCGATGTCGAAGAGCCTTTGATTCTTTAGCGCGAACCCGAAGCACACACGATTTTGCTAAGACTTTCGCGAAATCCATAACCTTCTGCCCGAGATGGGATTGTCCAATCCGTTTGGCCTCTGACAATTGAATCGTTCTCCTTCGGCAGGTGGTTCGCGGAATCTTCCGCGTTTCCACCTGCGGGGGAAGATGTTACATTACCCGGCGTCGCGCCCCACGCGGGGCGCGTGAATTGAAACGCTCTCCCTAGTGAAAATCGCATCAAATGAATAAGTCGCGCCCCACGCGGGGCGCGTGAATTGAAACCGAGAATTCCACTTCTTGCATTCCGGCCATGCGTCGCGCCCCACGCGGGGCGCGTGAATTGAAACCCTTTACGGAAATCGCTTCGGGTGAAGGGTTTGCCGTCGCGCCCCACGCGGGGCGCGTGAATTGAAACATTCTCCTATGCGGTTTTTGAGCGACGGATTTTGGTCGCGCCCCACGCGGGGCGCGTGAATTGAAACATCCGGGCGGGATTCTCCGGCCAGTGACCTCGCGTCGCGCCCCACGCGGGGCGCGTGAATTGAAACTCCACAATCTGCAAGAGCTGCGTCTCGTGCTGTGTCGCGCCCCACGCGGGGCGCGTGAATTGAAACATAGGTCGCGCTGCCGACAAGGGCGAGGTTGGTGTCGCGCCCCACGCGGGGCGCGTGAATTGAAACCCTGCTGCGCCCACCACTCCGTGAACTCGCGCGTCGCGCCCCACGCGGGGCGCGTGAATTGAAACTCCCTTTTCGGCGAGTTCCATACCGGCGTCGCCGTCGCGCCCCACGCGGGGCGCGTGAATTGAAACAAGATCGCGGTGCCGGGCGTGAACACGAAGCTGCGTCGCGCCCCACGCGGGGCGCGTGAATTGAAACAGGTTCGTCCCGTCCCATCCGAAATCAGACGTATGTCGCGCCCCACGCGGGGCGCGTGAATTGAAACAACATGACGGCCGATTGGATCGCGGACGCAACGTGTCGCGCCCCACGCGGGGCGCGTGAATTGAAACATGCCAGACGTCGTCGAACTCGTAGATCATGCCCGTCGCGCCCCACGCGGGGCGCGTGAATTGAAACCGGTCCGTCTTTCTTCTTCAACTCATCGACCAGGTCGCGCCCCACGCGGGGCGCGTGAATTGAAACCATCAAGAGCCGCGAGGATCTCCAGAAAACGGCGTCGCGCCCCACGCGGGGCGCGTGAATTGAAACGTTCGGAACGGTCGTGCGCATGAGGTCGTGGAAGTCGCGCCCCACGCGGGGCGCGTGAATTGAAACAGCAAGACCTACCGCAAGCAGACCTCATTCGAGTCGCGCCCCACGCGGGGCGCGTGAATTGAAACCATGACCATCGGAGCGAGGATCACCATGCCGAACGTCGCGCCCCACGCGGGGCGCGTGAATTGAAACATCTCCCCGGATCTCCAGAAGGGGGATCCGTGCGAGTCGCGCCCCACGCGGGGCGCGTGAATTGAAACTTTCGCAGGCGTCGACGCCGCCGCCCGTTGCGGTCGCGCCCCACGCGGGGCGCGTGAATTGAAACCCTGAAGCGCTGATCGCCCCGCTCATGGATTACCGTCGCGCCCCACGCGGGGCGCGTGAATTGAAACGTCGGACGCGCCGAAGCTCTCGACCGCGTAGCGCGTCGCGCCCCACGCGGGGCGCGTGAATTGAAACGCTCGACTCGTTCCAGTCGGCGACCGTATCGGCCGTCGCGCCCCACGCGGGGCGCGTGAATTGAAACAAACAGATGAATGATAAACAGAAGCTTGCGGAGTCGCGCCCCACGCGGGGCGCGTGAGTTGAAAGTTGTTCTCGCACATCTCCTGTCGATTGCGTTTGTATAGTCGGGAGGGCGCATGGCAGTTCTGTTGGTGGACACCCTTCTTTATCCTTATCGTAATCCTAATCCCAATCCGCTAACCGCCGGTTGCCGGTCTCATAGTCGGCCCGTTCCTCATGAACACGATCAGCGG
>Ga0172375_10000568_pt1 | contig 59211 bp, 62 predicted proteins | sample LakKiv1m_FD_114537 | JGI IMG/M metagenome (GOLD analysis project Ga0172375, IMG submission 114537) | Freshwater microbial communities from Kabuno Bay, South-Kivu, Congo - kab_092012_11.1m | ecosystem: Environmental > Aquatic > Freshwater > Lake | place: Democratic Republic of the Congo...
GTTGCTCCCGCCTCAACCGCATACTTTACCGTCTCTTTATTAATCCCTCCTGAAACAGCTACAGGTAAATCTGGAAAATTCCTGTGAATTGCTTTCACCTTTTCCAATTGTTCTTCCTGAAACTCTCCAGCAAGAGTTCCAGCATCTGTCGTCATTACCTCTACACAATCGATTTCTTCCAGAAACGGTTCAATGTCTTCTACCGGCGTCCCTGTATCCAAAGCCAAACCAACTTCAAGAGAATGAGTTCGAGCATCAGCCAAGAACTCTCGTGGATCAGTACACTCAACGTGAGCAATAACCCGATGAAATCCAGCTAATACAAGCTTTTCAAGATAACCCTCTGGTTTGGAAGAAAGAATATGGGCTTCAAACTTCTTCTCCGGAAATGCAGCCAAGATTTTATCCAATCCATCAATAACAGTCTTCACTGGATACAGTGTCGCATCAGAAACAACAATCTGTACCCATTCAACGTATGGAATGACAAGCGCGAGCTTTCGGACGAGTTCTTTAAAATCAGATTCACAAATTGAGGGGATAACCATAAAAATATTGTACCATGGGGAAAGAGATAAAAAACAAGATACAAAAAAGAACAATACGGTATTTTTAGTTTTTACTTGCTTCTAAATATAAGTATGGTATTATTGTCCTACACTGCCACATACAACACGGCGGTTTTTTTATACAAGGAAAAAATATATGGGATTAGAATTAATGAGTGAAATAAAAAGAGGGCAAGAAGATCCTATTAAGCAAATTAAAAAGCACGTAATGGAATTAAAATTACATTGGTAGAATTTGGTAATACAATAGCTGGAACCGCAAATACTGTACCTGATTCGATAACAGGATCACCAATACGATTTTTAGACGTTGCTTTCACTGGCAAACCAACAACACACCTGTTGACAGCTAAAGAAGACGGACTGTTAAGTGCCATGTTCGATGCTCCCGGAAATACTCAAGACACATGGATCCATTATTCTGCAACATATATACAAGATTCAGAAGTTGAAGAATTGAATCCAACAAGTAATAAACAGTAAAAGAAAAATCAAGTTCTCTTTATTTTTCTTTCTCTTCCATTTTCTTGATCCTTCGAAGGAAGCGCTCTTCTGCTTCAAATGGAGTTGAAAGAAATGCGGAGATGATTTCTCTGGCTTCTGCTTCTGTAGAATACTCTGAGGAAATGGAAATACAATTCGTATTGGCGTGCCTTCGACTAAACATGACTTCTGCGGTGGTAAAGGCTGATCCACACCTGACACCCGCTACTTTATTTGATGCAATCATCATCCCCGTCCCAGCTGCACAGAACATAATCCCACGGTTATCAGGATGACGAATAACATTATCAGCAACACTAAACGCATAATCTGTATAGTCATCGTTTTGATCAAATACGGTGTTGCCGCAATCAAGAACTTCGTACTCTTTATTCCCCGATAGCCAACCTTTAATTTTCTCTTTGAGTTCAAATCCACGATGATCAGCACCAAGAAAGATCTTCATACTTTAAAGACTACCACGCCTATCTCCCTCACACAAGCTACTTTAGTATAAAGATGTAATACGATGAATCGTTGCTTTCAACCGCCCGATAAAATAACCAAATTTAAATCTTAAAATATCTTGGGGAGTTATTCCATTGCGTTTGTTTTCTTGAAACACTTTCTCATGAGAATCTTCAATATACCCGACTTCCATACTATTAATAATTCTATGAGGAATACATCGTCCTTTTTGAACGTGTATTAAAGGAATTTTAAGTAAATCAATATCGTTTTTTTTCAGTTCTACTTGTAAATCAATAAATGATAACTCTTTCTCTTTTGTCGAAGAACCGTTTCCAAAAGAACTAATCCCGCCATTTTTCTCTATTCTATTAAATGTCTCTCCATGAGTATCTTGAGTGAATGCCTCTGTCCTTTCAACCATGGTTATCTGAAGTTTTGGAGGGCAAGAGCAAGTTTGTCGTATTTTCCATCGAGATCACGAAACACATCATCAGTCACGAGTCCCCGTCCCCAGGCAACAGCCAGATGCGTGCGGACAACAGCGACCATTCCAACTGAGTCCATGAGGATTTGTCTTCCAAACCTGCGATCGATTCTTGATAGTCCATCAGCGATTTTTGCGGTGAGCGTTGTTGCGCTTTCAATCACTTTTTCAGCTATTTCTTCATTTCCATCTTCAACACTATCAAAACTCTCGTGGATATCCATGAGAACAACGTATGCTTCCTGCCAAAGTTTGTGTTCATGAAATGTGGTCATATAGGTAATTCTATCCTATTCATCCGGGAAACGCTACTTATTTGTCTGGTGACTGCCTCCATTTTTCTGAGGAAAAAGCTGACGATAGAAGTTTTCAATGATGAGATCGTTGTAGAACAAGGACATCTGGGACGCGACAGACTCCCATCCAAAAAATCGCCGTGTTCGTTCAATACCATTTTCCCGCATGTGTTTCCTTGTTGCGTAGTGTTCAAAGAGGTACAGCAATTTTGTCGATAATTCTTTGCTGTCCCTGGATTTAACGAGGTATCCTGTTTTCCCATCAGTAATTGTCCACTGGAGGCCTCCGACTTTTGAAGCGATAACTGGTGTCCCACACGCCATGGATTCAAGAGGAACGAGTCCAAACGGTTCATAGTACGATGGGACAACGGTCATATCAGCTGCTGCATAGTAGTATGTGAGGAACTCCCGTTGTTCTCCGCCAACAAACCGGATAATATCCTTAATCCCAAGCGTCTCGACGATTTTCATGAGTCTCTCTCTCTCACGTTTCTCCGGCGTATCTTTTTCATTTTTCCACTTCCGACGCCGTTCACCACCGACGATGTAACAGCGGAGAATTTTCCGCTTCTCCGGCATTTTTTTGGCTACCTCTTCCATTGCTGAAAGCAGCGTCTCAATCCCTTTCCGCTCTTCGAGACGCCCAACATAAAGGACGATCATACGATTGGTATTAATATTAAGCGCCCTTCGGGCAAGGATCTGGGACAATGGTTGAAATCGTTTCAGGTTAACTCCCCCAGGAATAACAAAAATTTTCTTGTGGGTAATTTCGTAGAGCTTTGCAATCTCTTCTTTCATAATGGGGCTTGTTGCGATGAGTTTATCTGCTCCATTCATCACCTCTTTTTCTATGCCAATCCTCTCCTCAGGAGAAGAGTCTTTCGAATTCAGTGTCTGGTGTTTGACAATACCCAAGGAATGAAAGGTCGATACAGAGGGAATTCGGAGGATTTTCCCGATCTGTACTGCAGCCCAGGAAGAGAGATAGTAATTGCCGTGAATGAGAAGGTATTCCAATTTATTCTGTTCACGAAATGCCAAAAAACTTTTAATGTAAGCGGGCATATAGGGAAACAACTTGTCTTTGCTCACAAACTCCAATGGCCCCGCTTCCAAGCGGATAACACGGACATTTTCAACGAGTTTGGCAATTTGAGCGGTTTTTGGTGATGACCAGCGGGTATAAATATCAATAGTCCAGCCAAAACGCGATAACGCACGGGTTAATTCATTGACGTAGACGTTTTCTCCGCCGCTTTCAATTCCCCCAAGAGGAGCCAGGGGATCTGCGTTATCGGTAAACATGGCAATGCGTTTCACCATACGTATCTTTGATGATAACACAGATTGTCAAGCAATGGCTGAACCGCTGAAAAATGATTTCGTTATAAGCCTAAAAGAAAATGGGTGATTATTGAAGAAATAAATTCAAAGGATAACAGTATTATATTATCTACCGGCTTACCTCCCAAAAAAACTTCTCAAGTCTTTTTTAACAATGATTCGTATAATGTTTCATATCCTTTGACCATCGTATCGACAGAAAAATGATCTTCCACCCTTTTTCTGCATGCTTGGCGCATGGCGCGATAGCTCGTTTCATCCATAGCATAGATTCTCTCTATTGCTTCTTTCATACCTTCCTCCCCTGTTTTTTTCACTGTCCAATTCCCCCGAATATCTGTTTCTGATGGGTTCACGATAAACCCAGTCACGCCATCCTCGATGATCTCAGGTACTGACCCGCGTGCGTATGCGATCAATGGCGTCCCACAAGCCATAGCTTCGATAAAAACAAAACCAAACGGTTCTTCCCATTGAATGGGAAAAAGAGCAGCTCGTGCATTTCCTAAAAATTCATTTTTCTTTTGATCGTCCAGTATTTTTCCGCAATCATGAATACTGTCAGATATATGTGGTTGGATTTCTGTCGTAAAATAGTCCTGATCTGTAATATTGGCAGCAAATGATAATTCTTTCTTGGTCGCACGAGCCAAAAGTACCGCTTCCTGTAAACCTTTTGGGGTCTGTTTACTGACTCTCCCTATCCACATCAATCCTTTCCCGCCCTCCGTATTTACGACGAAAGAATCAACATCAATCCCGTTATAGATGAGTGTTGAAGGGATATCAACGTGTCGTTGTTCATATCGGGAAACCGAAACATACGAATTTGTGGGGTTGGTTATCAACCTGGGAACTTCTACGTATTCCGGAAATTCACCTGGCGGCATATGAAACGTAGTCACAATGGGACGCTTCAGCATGTCAGATACAGAACCAACAATCGCAGACGACGTATTATCATGGAAAATATCGACAGACGATTCATATTCTTTTATTGCAAGCGTCATTCGTGCAACGAGCGATTGATCGATAACTTTTTTTTCAGCAGGAGGTACTTCTTGCTTTTTTTGGGTAAAATACGTTTGTTTAATCTCTTCTATGATCACAGGTGATACAGAAATCACGTTAACACCTGGGACAAAGGAAGCTTTTGATGCAAAAAGGTATACAGTGTGTCCTTTTTTCACCAAACCTTTTGCCAGCAAATAACAAAATACTTCTGTTCCTCCGGAAGATGATTCTGATATGGGTTTGGATAACGTCCCTAAAATACCTATCTTCATATCTATTTAGTATCGCGCATACGTTTTTTTCGCGCAATATACTATAATAAAAAATATACCGAAAAATAATTCATGAGTTAAATCCCAAAAACGCAAAAATTATTTTGACCGCAACACGAGGAAGAGAAATGTTAGAAGCGCTTTCTGCCGGACGATCCTCCACGGTTCCTGAATAAGTCTCCACAACCATTCAAATCCTAAGTGTTGAACACTTTTTGGCGCGCGTCTAATTTTTCCCGCAAATACATCGAAAGACCCGCCAACACTCATAAAAATTGTGTTTGGAATCATGTGACGAATGGCGTCAATAAAAAACTCTTGTTTCGGTGCGCCAAGGCCAACAAAAACAATCCTGCAATTATTTTTCCGTATCTTTTCTGATACTTCTTTCCTATATTTTTTTTCAATATCAGAAGATAAATTGAGATCCATCTCCGGTCCATCCTGCCCAAATCCTATCAGTCCATGATATTTTTCCTGTAACCGACTGAATGCCTTTTCCGCTACCCCACCCCTGCTACCTATGAAAGCCATTGGGATGTGGTGTGTAGAAGCATACTCACAAAGTTCCTCCATAAAATCAACGCCTGTTATTCGCATGAGTGGCATTCCATATATTCTTTTCAATGCCCACACGACTCCAGCCCCATCTGGAAGCGCAATGTCAGCGCTATTGAGAATGGTTTTAAATGTTTCTTTTTTTTGCGCTAAGACTATCTGCTCTGGGTTGGGAGTGACAACGATACATGACGTTTCCTTTCCTTGTTTTGAAACGCAAGAGAGAAACTCATCAACAAATCCAAGAATCTCACTTTGGGGAGATGTGGTAATACCAACACCCAGTAACGTTTTTTTGGATAATTTCATAAAAAATAACGCCAGTTATTTCTTCGATATGCTTCTCTTGTACATCTCAATGTTTTCAATAGCCACTCCTGTTCCCCGGACAACACAGAGAAGCGGATCTTCTGCAACGTGACAAGCGACGCCCGTCAGATGCGTCATGAGTTTATCCATATTTTTGAGAAGACTCGTTCCTCCCGCCATCACGATCCCTTTATCAATAATATCAGCAGCAAGTTCAGGAGGTGTTTCTTCCAAAACCGACTTCACCGCGGCAACAATTTGCAATAGAACCGGGGTCACTGCTTCATTGACCTCTTTTTCAGATAAGGCAATCATGCGGGGAAGACCGGAAACCGTATCACGGCCGCGGATCTCCATTGTTATTAATTCTTCGGGTTTCCCGTCAACAGTGGCTTTTTGGCTTTTCCCTTCTCCTCCTTTATCTTTCTCAAGAAATGCATTTCCAATTGTCATTTTGATCATTTCAGCCATCCGTTCTCCGATAATCATATTGTGCTTCTTCTTCACGTACTGCGCTATCGCCTCTTCCACTTTGTTGCCCGCAACCCGGGCACTTTTGTGAACGACTACGCCTCCCAAAGAGATAACAGCCGCTTCAGTTGATCCTCCACCGATATCTACGATCATATTGCCTGACGCTTGGGCAATGGGAATCTTTGCGCCAATGGCCGAAGCCAATGGTTCTTCAATGAGATACACGGTCTTTGCGCCAGCCGAAAGAGTTGCATCCATGACAGCCCTCCGTTCAACTTGTGTGACGCCAGTTGGGACGCAAATCATGACTTCCGGCTTGAAAAGCCTGCTCTTCCCCACAGTTCGATCGATAAAATAGGAAAGCATCGCTTCCGTTATCTGATAATCAGCGATAACGCCGTCGCGCATCGGACGGGTGGCTACAATATTTCCCGGAGTCCTCCCGAGCATCTCTTTTGCTTCGTTTCCCACAGCAACTACCCGATTATCATCAGACGCGACAGCAACGACAGTCGGCTCATTGAGAACGACACCGGTGCCAGCTAACCAAACGAGGCTGTTTGCAGTTCCAAGATCAATTCCTAAGCGTTTTGTAATGCCAAACATGTGAATTTCATTTTATCATACTTTGGTCGTATAATAAGGATATGAGAAGGATAAAAATTCCAAGTATTATCCTCACGCCAGCCACCATCATCTTGGTTCTTGGCATATCTGTTGCAATCATTGCATACGGTAAAGGATATCGTTTTGATATCAATAATAAATCCGTCGCTCCCACCGGCCTCATCACCGCTACCTCCGATCCGGTTGGAGCAACAATCTTCATAAACGGTAAAAAGGAAACCGCAACAAACGCCAACATCAACGTTGAACCGGATTGGTACACGGTGACGATCGTCAAAGAAGGCTATCAACCATGGGAAAAACGAATCCGCGTCCAGGGAGAGGTTGTCGCTCGAGCCGATGCCATGCTTTTCCCGAATAATCCGTCGCTCTATGCTATCACGACCAATGGCGCCAAAAATCCAAAACTCTCTCCGGACGGCACGAAACTAGCATACATCGTCCCCACAACCCTTGCCTCAACCACAAGCGGACAATTGGTCAATAGGACAGGGATTTGGGTTCTCGATACAACAGATAAACCACTTGGACTCAATCGCGATGCCCGAAGAATTGTCGACGGAGAAATGTATGCAGTTGATAACGCAACTCTCGCTTGGTCGCCGGATAGTAAAACGATCGTATTTTCGCTTCCCACTGAAACACTCTATTCTGTTGATGTAGACAAAGGAAATGATTCCATTAAACAGGTCACATCCCTTGATGTTCTCAAAACCGAATGGAATGACCTATCTGTTGCCAAAGAAAAAGAAAAACTCGCGGGACTCGTCAAACCCCTTCAGGAAGCAATTCAAAAATCTATGAAAATCCTTGCCTTTTCTCCGGATGAAAATAAAATCCTCTATGAAGCTACAGCTTCAGCAATCCTTCCAGAGATCATCACGCCGCCTCTTATCGGTTCAAATGCAACGGAAGAGACGCGCTCCTTAAACCCAAACTCCGTCTATGTATATGATGTCAAGGAAGACAAAAACTTCCTCATCGGAGACACTTCAATTCTCACAAATATCAATACTCCAACGACACCGTGTACGCCAACAGCTACAAAAGTATGCCCGCCAACAACGGAAGCGCCAAACCTCCAATGGCTTGCTTCATCCCTTCACCTCATTATCACCAAAAAGGATAGGATCGATATCATGGAGTATGACGGTCAAAATGTACGAACCGTGTATGTTGGACCCTTTATGGACGGCTTTGTGGCTCCTTGGAGCACGGGAAACAAGCTCATCATCCTCACAAACCTCAACGCCGCAGCTTCAACCATGCCAAATCTCTATGCCGTAAATATCCGGTAAACGAAAGAATATGTACTATTCCCCTTCCTTGAATACATAATGCGTTGCTTTTCCTTTTCCTCTGCGCTCGATAAATCCTAATACTATTAACTTTTGGAAATCAAGCGTTCGTGTTGCTTTGGCTCGATCAGTGAAAAGAACATACTGTCTATCAGTGATAAAACCATTTCTTTTGATGTATTCAAGAATTTTTAAATGATGATTTTCAAGTTTAGTTTCAGGTGTATTTCCAACGTCTGGCAAAAGCTTCTGTACGCGTAAAAGTTCATCAATAAGACCACTTGTAAAGTATTCTAACCAACAAGTAAAATCTATTGTATGCTTTAATTCATTATAATCCCCGCATTCTCCAACTGTTTGAAAATACTTGGAAACATTTTGGTTGTAATAATTCTCAAAACTAAAGAGTTTAAAGGTATTGAGACCCATTTTGGCAAGAAGTACTTTGGTGGCCAGCCGAGTTGTTCGGCCATTTCCATCCATGAATGGATGAATAATAACCATCTGTTTATGAAAAATACCGGCAAGAATCAGTGGATCAACTATTCCTTCTTTGTCTTGAACGAACGAAACCAACTCTTGTATTAATTCAGGCACTTCTTCTGCATCTGGTGGGAGATATACCGTGTGTCCTGTTTGTGGATCGTTGATAACAACTGGCTTTTGCCGCAACCTTCCTGTCTCAAATGATGGCAAAAGTCCTTTAATAACCTTTTTATGAATGTCTAATACAAGGGGGAGTGCTATCTTTGTCTTCCCAAGGCGTAATACCCGGTCAAGATCCTGAAGTGCCTGGTTATAATTCAATATCTCCTGCTCGCTGTCTCGCACGTGTTCCGGTTTGGATTTCAGGACTTTTTTAACCTCTGTTAATGGAAGCGGATTCCCTTCAATACTTGTTGAAGCGTAAGTTGAAACTTCTCGCGCAATCTTCTCAAACTCGACTAAAACTACCTTAGGAAATCGTCGATCATTTAAATCTCGCACTAACGAATAGATTCGTTTAATATTAGAAAGGAGTTGATTGGTAATGGAATATCGAGGATTAAACACTAGTCATATAATAGTCGATTATTAGTCGATTGTCAAGCGTTATTTCTCTTTTTTTAAGGACAACGTAATTGCTTTTCAAGGCTAAAAAATAATACGTAGAACACCATAAAAGTATTGACTAAACCGTACTTGACATACAGAAAAGTTTATACTATTATGTAGTTATGATCGTAAGACACTTGGATTTAGCCATTAAAGAGCACTTCCAAAAATATAAGGAAGTATTAGTGTTGTTGGGAGCAAGACAGGTTGGAAAAACCACGCTTATCAAAAGAGTCTTCCCTAACGCTAATTATTTAATTGTTGACAATGAACCGATTAAAAAAGCCCTGGAACGGTATGATCCATCGGTGTATCGTCAACTTCTCAATACAAACAGCAATTACGTTGTTGTGGATGAAATCCATAAATTAAGTGACCCCGGACGAGCTGCAAAAATCTTTTTTGATCAACTTCCAGAGTATAAACTTATTGTCACAGGCTCTTCTGCCTTTAATATAAAAAATAAAGCCACGGAAAGCTTAGCAGGCAGGAAAATTGACTATCATCTCTATCCCCTAACCTTGTGCGAATCTTTAGTTCAAAACGGTCTCGAGAATGAGTTGTCATTTCATTTTTTTGAAAAATTGATCAGCGGAGAGAAACTCAAAAAAACTGTAAAATCATACGATACAGAGGCAATTATCAATACTATTCTGATTTATGGATTATATCCGGCCATGCAATCCCATCCCAGCGACCCAATATACCTAACAAACCTTATTGACAGTGTTGTATTTCGGGATTTAGTGGAATTGTCGCTTTTGGAAAATAAGGCTGCCGCCTTATCTTTATTGAAATTACTTGCGTATCAAATTGGTTCGTTGGTCAATTATACCGAGCTGTCCACAAAATTGGGAATTGGAGCAAAAACGGTCAAAAGATACATCGAACTCTTTGAGCAAAGTTATATCATTTTTACCGTTAAACCCTATTCCAACAGAAAACGGGATGAAATTACCAAGATGTCCAAAATCTATTTTTATGATTTGGGTTTGAGAAATGCTCTCATAAACAATTTTGAGACAGTTGAGTCAAGGGGTGATATGGGGAGGTTATTTGAAAATTTCATCGTGACTGAACTGTTTAAATATAACTCCTATGGAAACTTCGGGTATACGTTTAACTACTGGAGAACAAAAAGCGGATCTGAAGTGGATTTGATTTTGAGTAAGGCTGGCTCTCAAACACTCGCTATTGAAATTAAAACCCAATTACGAAGGATAAACCAATCTTTTACCTCCCGTAACCCGAAATCTCGATCAATCATCATTTCAAAAGACAATTATTGGATTTAAGAAGAAAATCCATCTTTTTGCGCCCCTAGAAGGAATCGAACCCTCATCTCACCCTTAGGACGGGTTTGCTCTATCCATTGAGCTATAGAGGCGTGATTGTATTCTACCATCCAGTCACGTAAAATACGATTGAATAATCAAAACGGGACGTAGTTCAGTTGGTAGAACGCTCGGTTCGGGACCGAGAGGTCGGCGGTTCAAATCCGCCCGTCCCGACAAATCATATTTTCCCCATAGAGAAACCGATAGTTTTACGGTATAATAGGCAATAATGAACCTCTCGTTTCGACCAGCAAATGCGCCTCCGGAAGAAAAACCAATTCAGATCGTCCTGGCTTCCCAGTCTACAGGCAGGAAGAGTCTTCTTGAGAAATTTGGCATCCCATTCCGTACGATCGTGTCAAACGTCGATGAGGATACTATTTCTGATAAAGACCCCTTCAAAACCATTAAAAAACGGGCTGACGCCAAAGCTGATGAGATCGTGAAAAACCAACGACTCTACGGCCTTCCTCCAGAAGGAAAAATTCTCATTATCGCAGCTGACTCTATGGCTGTATTAGGCACAAAAACATTTGGAAAATCAGTTGATAAGGATCATGCAAAAGAGACTCTCCGATCAATCATGGGCAAAGCCCATGTCTTTGCTACAGCCATGAAAACCGTATACCTTGTCGATGGGAAAGAAAAAAAGGTATGGTCATCTCTAACCAAAACACGAGTCACCCTCAAAAAACTCAATAACCCGGAACTTGACTCGTATGTAGGGAGGTACGATATCTCCCGCTTTGCTGCAGCATACAGCATCAATGAAACACCCTGGGACTTGGTCACCAAAATCGACGGAAGCTATACCAATGTCGTGGGATTACCGTTTGAAGAACTCCTCCCAATTCTTCGAAAGTTGGAAATTATCGCGTGATGGTAACGCAGTGCCAAATCGAAGGCAATGCACCCAATATCGTGTGCCCCAAGAATCCCCACCAGATTTTACTGGATCATCTTTCTGGGGTGTTTGCCAACCGTCATCAAAAAATACCCTCTTATATAATGTTTTAATTTTCTCAAGACACATTGCCTTTTAACGCTTAAAGAAAAGCGTTTTTAACAAAAGGCAGGCTTGATTAGTTGAATACTTCTTCTGTTTTAAATAATAATCCTATTTCCTTTTGTGCTGCTTCCACAGAGTCCGAGCGATGAACGACATTCTTTGGCTTGCTCTCTCCAAAATCCCTTCGAATTGTCCCCACTGCTGCCTCAGCCGGATCAGTTGGACCACAAATATCAAATACTTTCTGTACCGCTCCTTCTCCTGAGAGAACAAAAGCAACGACAGGGGTAGCCATCATTTGACGGGAAAGGTCAGGAAAAAATGGTTTGTCTTTGTGGTGTTCATACCATACATCGAGAATCTCTTGTGTGAGCTGCACCATTTTTAGGGCTTTAACTGTAAGCCCTGCTTTTTCAAATCGGTCAATAACTTGTCCGATCACATGCTTGGTAACCCCATCGGGTTTGATAAGAACGACAGTGTGTTCAACCATACGAACCTCCTTTATATTTTTAACAAATCCCGCATGTTTTCGTCTTCTGGTTTATTCCATACGACTGCGAGATTGACCGTATTTTGAATAATATATGTACGCACCAATGCATTAATATCTTCCTTCGTCACTGCCTCAATCTTCCTGCGGTAATCAGCCATGGAAAGGATCGGCAAATGATATAACTCCTGCCTTCCATAGTATTCTCCCATAAATTCAGGGTCTTCGATCTTAAACGTAAGCATGGTGAGTAATCGCTTCTTGGCTACCTTTACCTCCTCTTCTGTAACACCTTTCTCGACGACCTGTGAACACTCCCCACAAATGGCCTTCACCGCCTCACCAACCTTGTCTGTTGCAACGCCAGCATAGATCGACCAATATCCGACGTCCTGCCATGTATCAGCTCCAGACTTAATTGCATAGCACAATCCCCGTTTTTCCCGAATCTCTTGAAAGAGCCTACTTGTAAAGGAAACACCAAAGAGGAGGTTAAAGACATTCCAGGCAAACCGGTCTTCACTTTTCCTGTTGAATATCCGGAATCCCATCGTAAGATGCGCTTGCTGTGCATCTGGTTTGGTGAGGACTGATACCGCTGGCTCACTCTGCGTATCCCGAACAGTTTCCTCTGCGTCAGTCTTTTTTTGAGGAACCATGGTAAACCAATCAGAGACTTGCTTCTTCATTGCTTCTTCCTGTCCAGCCACTTTCCCAGCAATCACAACGACCGTCCTTTCAGGCGCATACCACGTATCGTGGTATGTCTGTAATGAAGTTGAATCAGCCTCCCGCAATGATTTTTCAGTTCCAATGATCCGCATGCCAAGTTTTGTCCCTGGGTAAAGCATTTCATGGAAGACTTCTCCCACTTTTGCCGCTGGCTCATCTTCATACCGCTTCATTTCCTCAAGAATGACATTACGTTCTTTCTCAATGTACTGTTCTTCAAGAAGCGGATGGAGTGAGAGCTCGGTATTGATGTCCAATGCTTCTTTCCAGTCGCTAGCCATGACTTTGTTGTGATAACTCGTCACATCAATATCGGTGTATGCATTTTGGAGGCCTCCCAAACGCTCTATAAACATGACATCCTCCATGGACGGGTATTTCTTCGTTCCCTTAAATACAAGGTGCTCAAGAAAATGAGAAACACCGTTTGTTTTTGTTGTCTCCAAGCGTGAGCCAACGTTGACCATGACAGAAGTTGCTATGCTTTCAACGCCTTCCATGGGGACGAGGATAAGACGGGTGCCATTTGGAAAAACTGTTTTAATGTAAGGATTGTGTGAAGAAGTCATGTGAGAACTTATATTAGCATAAATATGCTCTTACAGGTTAGTTTGATCCTTGCCCTACCCAGCGAAGTTTCACATCACCCCTAATTGCATCGTCGGCAAGTTTAATGGCTGCATCATACTTTCCTTCCTTTATATACTCTGATACCTGGGCTGTTGCTTTTTTGGTGATGCCTTCCTCGTACTGATTGGCGAATGGAGCAACAATAGAAGAGAGTTCTGAAGCTGCGTCGTCGATTTTCATGATCGCCTTATACAATTCCTCCATACTCATGCCCGGAACGAGAGTATCAAGAACGATTTTGGAGATCTCCTGACTCCTTTCTTCTGTCATCGTGCCATTTGCAAGCTTTGCCTTGATAAGCTCCACGACCTGGAGTTCAATATGTTGCCGGATATCATCTGGGGTCATAGATACTAGTATCAAGGGTAAAAAGCCTTGGGTCAAGAGGACAACGCACTCACCCCTTTTATCCTCTCTCTTGACTTCTATAGGCTATTTTCGTATAGTATCCCGACATGAAAATCTCCCGTGTTATCGGTCTATCCCTCATTGCCCTTTCCTTAGGAGGAGTGTGTCAACTTGCCCTTCCCACGGTGAGACTCGAATCCATGTTCTATCTTTCCTCCCTCAAAACCGCCTATGCTACGGCTGGAAAAGAGGAAAAACCACTCCCAGCCTCAGCTCCGGTCATCTTTAACCCGCTCATAGACGCAGACGGAAAGCCAATTGAACCAGCCGACACTAACTTCTCTGTCATCGTCCCAAAAATAGGCATAAACGCCAAAGTCATCCCAGCCGTCAATCCAGGGGATACCAAAGCCTACGAAGAGGCTCTCAAAACAGGGGTAGCCCATGCCTCAACCTCCTTTTTCCCCAATGAAGAAGGCACGGTATACCTCTTTTCCCACTCCACGAACTACGACTGGTTTGTCAAAGACGTCAATGCCGTCTTCTACCTCCTCAAGAACCTGGAGCTCAATGACCAGATTGTGCTTGTATACAAGGGTACTCGGTACACTTATAGGCTCACGGACAAGCGGGTTGTCGCCCCCACAGACATATCCTATTTAACTCCAATTGAGGGCAAACGGAACCTGATTCTCCAAACCTGCTGGCCTCCAGGATCAACCACCGAAAGGCTCCTGATTCTTGCTGACCTCATAGACGAAGCCAAGCTCAACTAGCCTCATTCTTAAGCTTATAGTACTTGACATGAATTATGTTATAGGGTATACTCATCACCTATTCAGCGCACTAGATCAGTCTAGTGCTTTTTTCAAAGTATAAATGTTTTTGACCTGTCCAAAGTCCGATAAATATTTAAACTAAATATTTCATTGGTCTTTGAGAAAAACAGACGTGTATGAAAAAAATATTTTCTTTAGCTCTCATCACCATCTTCATGTCACTTGTGAATTCCACAAGTGTTTTTGCTCAGTCATATGGTACAGACAATGGTGTACCAGCTGACCTCACAATAAATAAAGAGGTGAAAAACCCCATAACCAATGGCTATGTTGAAAACCTTGGATCAAACGATCCGAAGTATTCTCCTAATGGAGAAATCACTTTCCGTCTCACTATACGAAATGGAAGCGGTGAAACAATGAATCCTGTTGAAGTTGTTGATCAACTCCCAGGATATCTCACCTTTGTCTCAGCTACTGTCCCATCTACATACGATGCTGGACTGAAACGTGTTGTCATGACACTCAACAATCTCACAGCCGGAGAAACACGAACAATCGAGCTTGTTGCAAAATTGAGTGATACAAACACATTCCCAAGCAATAGATCTCTTATCTGCGAAAATAACTATTCAAAAGTCACGTCCCCTGCTCGTCCAGCCGGAGACGATGATACAGCACAGTTCTGTGTCCAGATATCAGTAGGTGGCGCACAAAACCTTCCGGTCGCAGGATTTAACGATGCTCTTACCATCCTCCCATTCCTGTCCATGGGTGGAGTTGGAGCATTCATGCTTTTGAAAAAGAAAGCATAAACGTACTCAAAAAAAGTACGGAATCGTTGACCTGCCGGCAACCGTTCAGAACAATAAAATAATAAAAGCAGGTCAACAACTGACCTGTTTTTTTGTGGCTCTTTAAAAAATTACGGAAAAGAACACGATCGAAGCGACCGTTTCTTCTCGAGTGGAAAATGGATTCGTTTCCAATTTTTCCGATCCTGAAAGCAAGAGAGGCAATAGTCTTTACTGATATAGAACTCGCTATTGATCGCTACATCAACGCTTTTTCTATCAACTATTTCCTTCATACAGATATCGCAAAAATATTTGGTCATAGGAAAAACAGCATACACCAACAGATGAAGACGAGGTCAAGAGAGGGAAAGGATATCAAAAATGACAGGCAATAGATCAATTCAACGATGGAGAAACTGAAACAACAAAGGGCGGCGGTTTCACTCCTACTTTATGCTCTAGTTGATCAAGTCGTCGATGATGAAAGTTTGCTTGTTTTTCAAGATAGGTAATAGTCTCATCTAATTTTTTATTTATCTTTCGAATACCTGATTTAATCGGCTTTAAATCGTCTTTGGTAGCAAGTGAAGTCAGATCGTCTTTGGTAGCAAATTTTTTATCTTGACGCTGTTCCATCGCCCCAAGATCGTCTTTGGTAGCAAAGACTTGCTTCATGTCATCGATGAGCAACGTGCGATCCTTTTTCGTAATCATACTTCTCTACTCTACTTCGTGAAAAAAATGGTGTCAACACAAAGATTGGAAGTCAAAGTTCCTCTTCAGGAGCTTTGACTCCTGATCTTTAAAAAACAGTTGATACCACCTATCCAAAAGAGATCATGCAAGGTGAATAAAGACAGTCTTTGATATTAGGAAGAAGGTGTCTTGTGGCAGGCTTGACACCTTCTTCCCGATATTAAATATCGGGTCATACTCACCTTTTGTCGCGTGCACACAAACGTGAACGAGTGACGGGAGGGAGAATGAAGCTCTTTAAAAAACGAGAACGCAGTAATGAGTGACCAATCCCTGAGTTTATCAAAGGAATGGTTTACTCAAGACTATCCACCAAAAACGAATATTACACGTATGCGGTTTTAATAACCTCAACGTGAATATAAGTGAAAGCGGATAGTATATTTTCGAGTATTTTAATAAATACTCACATTCTCAATATAGATGAGGTTAGTGTGCATGGTGTGATCCTTTCCTTTTTCTGAGATATTTTGGGTTATCTCGCGTTACCCACGCGCGTAGCGACATGGATTTAAATATATTAAGTCCGTATCGCTACGCGACTAAGGAAACGCAATAGTAGAAGACTAGTGAAGTCTTCAGCTAAACAAAAACTCACATCCACAATTCTGTGGATCTTATCAACCGATTTACGAAGTTAAATCGGAATTAGTAAGGAGAAAGAAATGGCGAAAGCCAAAAACCCAAAAAAGTCCAGCTGGCTACTTGCCGGCCTGGCTGCAGCAACAACCGCAATCGGTGGCACTGCACTTATTAAAAAGATGCAAAGGAAAGGAATTGAAATGACAGAACAGATTCCAATTGAACTACCAAAATCATCTGCAACGTTATATTCTCCAGAAGATTTACGTAAACTCGGGTTATCTGAATCAGAGATTAAACAAGTCATCGAAGAAAAATGGACAGCAGATGAGGTCGATAATGCGATAAAGACTAGGGATGCCGCGCATGCAAAAACCGAACAGAAACCTCAGCAGCCTGAAGTTCCTGAAGAAAAGAAGTCCACTGAAACGAAGCAGTCGCAACCCACGCTTGTAGTCGGTAAGTCGACAAAGCCTGCCGCAGACATGCCTGTTCCGAATACCGAAGCTTCTAAGACGCAAAAACCCGAGACGAAGAAGCCCGCAATCACAGATAATAAACTACCAACATGGGTTTGGATTATAGTGGTAGCTGGGTTTGTGATCGCGTGTATCGTGTTACTCGTGCCGTTTGCGAAGTCTGCTGCGAATCGTCTGATCCCTCTCGCACCCACAGCCGCTAAAACGGAAGCTCTCGCAAGCACGGAAGCACTCGCTACTGAAACATCCGCCGAGCAGCAGGCTGGGACAACGGAGACACCGGTTGTGACTGAAACGCCCGAAGTAGCAGAAACCAAAGATTCTGAGGTTTCAAGTAACTTCACGGGCAACAACGAAGTCAGCGCTCTAACCACTGAGCCCGCATCCAACGACAATGGGCACACCTTGGCTGAACAGACCTGGGGAGAACCACTTCCAGACCAGCCCGAATTATATTCGTCTCATACTGGTGAAGAAGGCTATCCGCAAAATTGCGCTGGCTTATGCTGGGACACCAGAAAACTGGACCAGGGCGTAATGCTTTGGTATGGGCCTAATATGGGTGAAGAAGACATTACTGAATCCGATGCCGATTTTGGCAATGAATCAATGGGGCCGCTCGAGCTCATGAGGACGGGAAAAATTATCAAGGTGATTTTCTATCTTGGTAAAGAAGCCCAGTTGGAAACCTGTGCAATTGGCACTATCGACGGGCAACCACTATCTACGATCCTTGGCATCAATGAAGGCGAATGCGGCGATCGCATCGCGATCCAGCCCGGCTGGCACGTGATTGAAAACAATTCCAACAGCCCGATTGCGGGATTTGGAGTTCGTTTCTCCGCCAGCGGATGGGCCGGGATGACCGAAAGCCAGATTGTTACGTACACTGGCTACTGGCAGATCACCGGCGATACCGCAACATGGGTTGGGCCTGAGGGAATCGAGATAATGATGACCCCAAGCATGGTCCAAATGATGCAAGATTTCGCTGTTTTGAAAAATGTGGTATTCACAACCACACAAAACGGAGAGATTCTTCTCTGCAACGGCTATGTTGATGGTTCGTCAAGTCTCTCGAGTCCCGACGGGAGTTGTCAACTATTCGACGTTCAGGCAGGTTCCTTCATCTATCATGGTGAAAATCGCTTGAGCGCCGGAGTATCTTGGCAGCCCAAGTAACCATTTTTCATCACCTCACCCGAGGAGGTGAAAAATGACGATCCTATTTGGAAGGGATCCGCCCAACCTTTTTACTTAAAAGGCGGATCTCTTCCTTAGGATGAGATTGGTAGCTGATTACACAGCAAACCAAGTGCTTTGAGAATGGCACAAAATTAAATTAAAAAGGAATAAAGACAAAGTGGTTTAGCGTAAGCTAAATATAAATTTGGCCCTAAAGCCACAATTTATTTCCACTGCGTTCTCGTTATTCCCAAGACTTTAAAAGGAATTTTGAAGTCTGGGGAGTATATGTGATAGATCCCCGGGTCGGATCCCGAGGGAAAAAGTAAGGAAGTTGTATGAAAAACATATCTTTACCATTAGTCTCAGTCATCATGCCCGTATATAACGCTGGGAAATTTCTCGTGCCTGCAATAGAGTCAATCATCAATCAGACATACAAAAACATCGAGTTTGTCATTGTGGACGATGGATCAACTGATGGTTCATGGCAAAAAATACAAATGTATGAAAAACAATACCCTAACCTCATCCATGCATATAGAACAGAAACTAAGACAAATGCAGCTGGAAACGGAGCTACTAACTACGGTATGCAATTTGCCCATGGAGAATTTATAGCCAGAATGGATGCTGACGATATTTCATATCCAACACGCATTAAAAAACAAGTTGCGTATTTGATGCAACACCCTAATGTCATTCTTTGCGGTACACAGGCACGCATCATCAATAAGCAAGGGAAAATTGCAGGCAATAAAACCATGCCGACTGACAATGCTAACATATATCGGATGTATGGTGTTATCCATCCGATTATCCATCCGACCGTCATGATACGACGTTCAATGTTACCGTTTCCAACAAAAATATATGCAATGAAATGGGATGTGAACGATGATTATTATACGTTTTTCTCTCTCCTTCCACGCGGCTTTTTTGCCAATTTACCAGACTACCTCCTCCAATATCGTATTCATGGAAGCAATTTGTCACTCCAACATCCAAAGGAAAAATTCTTAAATTCCGTTAAAATCCGTTTTGACGCAATAATTCATCTCGGATACAAAATTAGTATCACATCACTTCTCCTTATGCTTATCCAAACTGCTGTTGTGTTTGTGATACCGGAATCATTGGTTGTTCCTTTATATATGATATATCGAGGCATGCAATCGCCCAGAACTACATACCGAGCAGTAAAGAAAACACTCTCAAAAATGATTCCAAAAACATCAGATCTCTTCCATGTACCTTCAAACATCCTCCGCTTCATGGGGTATACTAAATAAAGGATAAGAAAAAGCGGTAATGTTCCAAGGGATATTTTTATATATGAAGAACATTCTTAAAAAATACTGGCCGATCGGTATCATCTTCCTTCTCGAAGGCATCCTCTTTAACGCTAACTTCACTCAAGGTACATGGCTTGTCGGATGGGACAACATGATGCCTGAGTTTGATTTTACATTGAACTTTAAACGGGCATTCTTTTCTGTCTGGCAGGAATACCGAGGTCTTGGACTCATGGATGGTATGAGTCATGCAGCCAACCTCGTACACTACTCAATTATGTACCTCCTTTCATTCATGTTTCCCACAAATATTCTTCGGTATATCTATGTATTTGGAACACATGTGATAGGTGGGATTGGGATGTATATCCTTATCTCGCAATACGTACTATGTGATACGAAGCATAAATCACATCAAATAATTGCTCTCATTGGCGCATTATTTTATCAATATTGTTTTGCCACTATTCAAACATATTATCTACCGTTTGAAGTGTTCATTACACACTTCGCATTTTTCCCATGGCTCATCTACTCGGCACTTCGACTTTTACAAAATGTAAATCGTAAAAACATAGCTATTTTTTCTCTCGTATCGTTTCTTGCTACCACGCAAGCTCACGTACCGACTGTCTTTATTGTCTATGAAGGGACGCTTGGATTTCTTCTCCTCACGAATCTTCTTCAAACACGATTTCGGTCAGTAAAAACTGTTTTCTTAATCGTCATTTTAACGATAACAACGAATGCATTTTGGGGTTTGCCTTTTGCATACGGTACTCTATCACAAGCAAAAGCTATCACAATTTCCAAAAATAACCAGACTTCTACAGAAGATACATACGAAAAAAATCATATATTTGGAGACGTTTCAAATACCGCTCTCATGCGAAGTTTTGCCCTTACCTACAATCAATACGACCACGTGCAACACAGAACGACACTCATGATGGAGCCCTGGATAAATGCAATAAATAACCCATGGGTAACTACCGCACAGTGGATACTGTTTGGACTGACTATTGTGGGTATTCTCGGAAGCATTATCACGAAACAAAAAAAACTATACCCGTTTGTAATACTTTATTTATTGATATTCTCAATAATCGGGAATGACATACCAATCCTCAGAATTATCCCAGAGCTCCTCCGAACATACGTTCCACTTTTTGCTGATGTTTTCCGGTTTGTCTTTACCAAATTCTTCGTCATATACGCGCTCCTTTCATCACTATTTTTCTCATACGGAGTATACATAATACTCTCATTTATAAAATCAAAATACTTGAACATAATCATCACTCTTGTCATTGTAAGCATCCTCGGGATCACTACCTACCCGTCATTTACCGGCAATTTTATCCATAAAAACCTTCGGGTTATCATACCGGATGAGTATTTTAAAACCTTTGCATATTTCCAAGAACAAGACCCAAATAAACGTATCCTCATACTCCCCGCTCCCTGGTTTTGGGCGTGGACACAATATCAATGGGGAACTATCGGTTCTGGATTTATCTGGTTTGGCATCCCGCAAGCTCTCGTTGACCGAGCGTTTGATCCGTGGAGTCCAAAAAATGAGAATCTCTATTGGGAATTATCTCAAATCACGTACCAAGGCGATGCAGAACAGTTTAATAAACTGTTAGATAAATACGATATATCCTATATTGTTTTTGACGATCAAATTATGCATCCGGTAAATGATAAAGCGCTCTATGTAGATTCTCTCTTTTCAATGATTTCTAAAGTATCTTCAACGGAAACGAAATTTGGTCGGATATCAATTTTCTCCGTAAATAACTCTTCCCATTCATCTGGAGTCTCTCTAACTGGTCAACTCCCGAACGTTGGGCCAATCTACACATGGAATGATCGCGATCAAGCGTATTACGATATCGGCAATTATATGACTGATTCGTCAAAGGCGTATAATATACTCTATCCATTCAGAAGCCTCTTTACCGGACGCACTCAAGATGAAATCGCATTCACTGTTTCCCAAAATGATACACAACTCACTCTTGCTTCAAAAGAAACTACTATCCCGACGAAATCTATCACATTTGATAAAACTATTGTTTACGACAGCACTCTATCAGGCATACTTGAAAAGCCTATTCAACGTTGCGATGCCAAAACAGATGGCTCAATTAAAACACAAAATAATGTAGACGGAAGTATTATTGTATCTACTGTCAACGCTACAGCCTGTATAGACGTTTACCTTCCTGACATATCTCAACGAGATGGATATCTTCTACAGATTGACACAAAAAATAATCAGGGAAAACCGGTATATGTGTCAATAACCAATAAAGACACAAAACGGACGTTTTTGGAAACTGAACTTCCAAAATACACACAACTAAATTCATCGTATCTTGTCATACCACCAATGAATGAGTATGGTATGGGGTATTCTATCAACCTCAACACCATATCTCTTGGAAGAGACAAATCAATTAATACCATTTCGCGTATTGTGGTTTACCAAATTCCATATGAGGAAATGGTTCGATCAACAGACACATCAAACTCGCTAAATATGCTAAATGTACCAGAAGAAATGCTCAATTTTGAACATCCCAATCCTGCATTTTATAAAGTTGCTGTACAGCAAAACCTCAATACCGCAGAAGAAACTCTCATCTTAAATCAAGCTTATTATTCCGGATGGAGAGCGTATGAAATTATAAATCAGAACTCAGAAGCTCAAAGGTGGATATCTGAAATGTTTCCGTATATATTTGGGAAGGAAATCAAAAACCATGTACTCGTCAACAATTGGGAAAATGGGTGGATACTTGATACATCACACACATCAAATTCCAACAATCAGACAATTGTTCTTTTCTTTCTGCCGCAACTCCTGCAATATATTGGATTTGCGCTTCTTCCAATCCCATTTCTTTTTCTTCTTAAAAAAAGGTAATACGTCACGTCCATACTTGACAAAATACTATTATAGGCTATAATAATCCATACTGATAACGCCTTGATTGGTGAGGAGCAATATCTTTACCCACCAATATTTACGACCGGCCAAGTGGCTGGTTTTTTTGTGGGAAAAACATTCAGATGTATTCCCAAAAAAAGGAGATGAATGTATATGAGTGAAACACTTTTAATTCAATCAATTCTCGTAGTTTTTGTCTACGTAAGCACATGGGGTTTGGTGCTTTTCATCCGGGAACGACCGTACGAAACACCTATTGCTCTTGCAATAGCTATGATAACAGCAATTCTTGGCATCCCTATCGCGCTTATAAATAGCATTGAATATGCAGTTCCCTATTTCATTCCTATCGTTCTCTATACCGTTGCAGCTGGTATTTGCAAGCTCTATGAGCGTTGGGGAATGTAAAAAAAGTGGAGGTATGTATAAAAGAATCGCTCTCTGAATTTGCGTTAACCATGGAAAAATCTGGGAATCCTTGGAAAGAAGGGGCTCCAATGGATTGGAAACATGTCTGTTTTGTCCGAGCGCTTAAAGAAAGCAATCATCAATTACACTCCAGACAAACTCCGTCAGGAGACGCTCTTTCAGCTGTTTCTTCTTTGACTTCTTCAAAAGGAGAAAAGCCTCGACTCACTGTCCATTGGGCCTTAAATCATATTGTTGGACCTCATGCAACTAACCAATGATTTGAGTCAGAGGCATATATAATCGCCCCAGGAGAAGCAACAATTGCCATTAACAATACTCCATTTGCTCTCAATGCGGTTGATACATATTGGACGCATGATGTAATACTTCCAAAAGGAACAATAATCTCTTCCTATGATCCATTACCGGATCGAATTACCAGAACACCAGGCATTTCATACGTTTCACTCGTTGAGTATAAAAATGAATTTGAAGAGGTAAGGACAAGAAAACTTCGCTATGACCGCTTTATCGAAAACCCAAAATTTGATGTAACAGACGAACTCCGGTTATTTCATGAGTACTATGACCAAGGAAAGGCATTATTTGCCAAAATCGAAACGAAAATACACCACATCCTTTCATCAATGGGGTATACCATTTTTACCGGAGACAATGGCACATATATGCACATGCCGGGAGTTGATGCAGCTATTGCTGCTCTTGCTTATCGAGAACATATTCCAACAACAGACATCCATGCATGTTCCGCTTATACACTCATGGAATATCCCATGTCATTACTAACCAATACGGAAGAGAGTTTGGTAACATCATTTCAAGCTTTTCAAAAGGCATATGAAGAAATACAGGAAAACGCACTTCCGATGGAAAATGACCTAGTATATAGAATATACTTTTCTCAACTTGTTGCTGGGATTCAAATGAACCAAGATCAAATCCAGAAAAACCTCAATATATGGATCAAAATAACATCATTTCTGAATACATATCCTCAGTTCAAACCATATTTTTATCCAATACTCTCAACCCCACAGTTTCTTTTATCTCATCAGGACGTAAAGGAATATTGAAGAGAATATTAAACAGTATTTATCTTCGTCTCGTAAGTGTAGATTCACTTCCCTTCCTCATTTTCATTCCTGAACATTTTGAAGAAGTGACGCGATATTCTTTTTCAATGAAGGTATTTCTTCCGTTAGTACATGCCACACTTTTTCGATATTGATTGAAAAATATCCATGGATAAGTCTATTTCGTGTACCAATAATTGGTTCCCAGGGAATCTCAGGTGTTTGTAGTTTACACTCTTCACTTATATGGCGAGCAGCTTCTCCTATTATTTCCAATTGACGAGTAACAGCGCTTTCTAACTTCTCATCTGATTTCAAATCGGGCAATGTTGTATCCGCAGTCCACTGTTCCAATAGCGTGATCGCATCACGAATATGGAGTAGATACATGCGATCAGTTTTTCTGTCCATAAAACGGTATTACTGACGATACGACACTCTCTCGAATGTACGGAGAAATGTCCTCTTTTGTAACAAGATCCACAGATGTACCGAAAAGTTTCTCGAGAGACTGTTGGAGTGCAACCATGCCAAAAAGTGATACTCGAGAGTTGGGATTAAATTCGACGAGTATATCGTAATCACTATCAGATTTATTATCGCCAAAGGCCCGCGACCCAAACAGACCGGCATACGATACCCCGTACTTTTGAAAGGCATCGCATACTTTGTCATAGTGAGGAATTATTGACTTCATATTTCCTTTTATACTACTGAAAACTCGAAAGAAGGTCAAATTATTTTCTTTCAATTTATATGTCTTATCGTGCGGATCTATTTCATTACATATCTCATCTAAATACACCTAAATTTGCCTCTCTTTAAGAGCTCCTCTGTAATTAATATACCTGATTATGGGAGCCAATATCATAAAATGTCACTCTGTTTCCCTCTATTGAATAGATGATACGAATATCACCAGTGACAGAAAACGAACGGAAACCAGATCGAGAACCTGTGAGAGGATGGTCTTGAATGAGAGGATTTTTTGTATTGAGACGGAACATTTCGATACGTTCTTGAACACGAAGCAGTAGTTTTTTATTTGTACGGGTTCTCTTTCGATAATTACGAATAAAGTTCGGGTGTAACTCAATGTTATTGATCATGCATTCAGATATGTCATCATATCATCTACATTCGTGAATGATTTTGTTTTTACCTTGCCGGACTTCACATCTTCTAACATTTTCATAAACCGCTTTTCGGCTTTTGGAGATAACCGCTCAGAAGGTTCCCGGAGCGTAAACGTCAATTCATGTTGTGTCAGCTTTCGCAAAAATACCCGGATCGCTTCTTGAAGTGATGAAAATCCCATATCACGGGCTACAGACTCTGATTCCATTTTTAGTGTTTTTGAAAGCGGAACTTGCATGATAACTCGTTGTGTATCCATATATTGATATTGTATTGTTTTTGTATTGGTCTGTCAATACTCAGTCTTCCATCATTTGAACCATTCCTATACCAGCTCTCTTCCATCGTATTAAAAACTCTCGCTCTCTGTAGTGACTTCTACGGTATCTATTTTTGACAGGACGGTAGATAAACGGTATGCTGAATAGAGAAAGCTTAAAGAAGAAGTGATATGTGGTAAACAACGAGTACACTCTTAAAATAAGCTGCCATATTCCTTGTTTTTTTCTCACGTATTGCTTTCACTATGAAATGTGGTCGTGTTACCTTTGGACTCATCATCGCCATCATCGGTTGTGGGTTTTTGGCCAATATGTTTTTCCCTGTATTGGAAACAAATTTAACTAAAATTGCACACAAAATAATCCCACTCCCAACACAATCTTCTGGAATTGTTGAAGTAGGCATAAACCTCTCTGAAATTGAAAAATCAACCATGTCCGGAAGCTTTATCCAAGAGTATAAAGACATTGCTGCAACAAGATCCGGAGACAATGGAACTGTCGCTGGTACATCAATTATTGTCTCCCCAACTATTACCAGTATCACGCCTTCTCCAATTCCTCAATTTACTCCATTGAGTAACTAATCACCCCAATTTAAGGAAAACTTACACAAATATATTTTTTTAGGAAAGAAATATTTTCAACACATGACCTATGAAAAAAATCTTCTTATGTATCTCCCAAGAGGCACAAAAGTCATTTAATATGAGAAGGTATTTTTGAAGCACTACTTCCTATCCGTCCCAACGATCACAATGAAATCAACTCCTGCTGGAGCATACGGCTCGTCTGCCGGAAGTTCTGATACAGTTAACCGTAGTTTCCTTGCTATATCACGCGCCTCTTTAGCTTTTGCCCCGTGTGTAGCGTCAATAAGGATGGATTTCTTGTAATCAAAGCGCATGGCTTGCTCAACATCAACGACTTGTGCGTCCGGATAAGCAGAGCGAAGTTCTGCTTCAAACACCTGAAGATCATTATCCTGTGTCATCCCATTTCGTAAAAGAAACATCGGAGCGTCGCTATTTTCTCCTGTTATCCCTCCGATAAATGCATTTTGTGACGCTGCTGCATCAAGAACACTGAACGCAATGACGGAATTTGTCATAGGACGAAAGAGAAGCGCTTTATTTGCCTTTTTGTAGATAAGAAGCTTGTCTCCATCACGGACATTGGTAAAAAAGGGTTGTTCTGAGAGCGTATCTGCTTTTTCGATAACAGCTACAGGCGAAGGATCACCATAGGTCCCCTGAAGGTATGCATAAGGGCTATCAGAATATGCGGTATAGTTACTAATACGCGCTGTATATGCTGGATTTCCCGCAGGTGGAGGAGTAGCTTCAGCTTCAGCAAATAAATCCGTTACCGTCTCATTGTTTGTAGCCAAGAACTGAACACTCGTCTCTCCTGATGACGAGGCAGCAGCCATGACAGCATCAAGAAGAGAGAATGTCGGAACATTTGGAAATGTTGTCTGGAATGATAAAACATCACCAAGAGTTGCGTTGTGATCATCATAATAGTCCTCACGCATCACAGTGATCCCGCGAAACATGGAAAATGAAAGCGCAAAGGTAAGAACAATCATTAACCCCTTGGAAGACCCAAAAAGCCGTTTAAAGAGGCCTCCAATGCCTTTCTTTGGCTTCTCTCCAGTGGAAGGAGGAACAATAAGGACTCGATGTTCTTCTTGAACAACAACAGTGACCGGCTCTTCCTTTGCTTCATGTACTTCTTTTGTCTCTTTTGGCTTAGGAAGAAGCTGTGGCTCTTTTAGTACTCCATCTTTTTTCTTCACCGTTTTTTTGTATTTCTTGTGTCCACCTTTGCCGATAAGGGCATCCAGATCCGCTTTATCAAACGCGAGGTATCCATTTTTCTTTTTGAGTTTTGGAGCAATACGACCGGCAGCTACCCACCGACGGAGCGTCCATTTGGAAACACCTACATATTTTGCTGCTTTGCCTGTTGGCAGGAGATCTGACATATAAATCCACCCCAAATTTAGGGGATATCTCATCATACACACATCATAGCGTAGGGAGTCAAGGGGTAAGGAATGAAATATGAGAAGTGAGGAAAGAACTATAATGTATAACAATAGATACCATCGAACGTACAAATTATATATTTAACGCCTGATACATTCCTTTACTCTTGTCCTCTATGCTACACTAGCTCCTATGAAACGAATTCTCCCGATTGCTCTTGTATTAAGCATCGGCGGTAACATTATCCTTTTTGCAGTCCTTTTTTTCAGACCATGCGCTCCAACATCAGAGGCTCCGGGATATCCATTCCTCTCAAAACGGATTTTTTCGGAAAACCAAAATGATATCATCATCAATTTTATGCCGCTTCGAACAGCACTTCTGGAATATTCCAAAAAAATCAAAAGCCGGCACGGCTTCTACTTTGAATACCTCCCATCAGGAGTGTCCATCGGAATCAATGAAAAAGAACCGTTTATTCTGGCTAGTCTCCTCAAGGTCCCTATCTCAATAGCACTTCATAAAGAGTATGAAAAGGGAATGCTTCACCCCACAGATACTATCGCGATAGAAAAGCCTGACATTAATGCAGAATACGGAACCATTTGGCAGAAAGGAGTCGGCAGTCGTATATCGCTTCAAGACCTAGAAAAAGCTATGCTTACTCAATCTGATAATACGGCAAGCAATATGATATTCCGTAATCTCCCTGAAGCATCCTTAGATGATATTTTTGACGGGTTAGATGTTCCAAAATATCAAATTGATAATATGCCGATCGTCACAGCTAAAAATTACTCATCCATCCTCCGGAGTCTCTATCTTTCCTCTCTCGTAACCAAAGAACACTCCAATGAAATCCTCAAGCTCCTTTCAGAAACACCGTATAAAGACAAACTCGATGCAGGAGTACCGGACACGATTACCGTTTCCCATAAAATCGGCGACTACATTAGTAATGACTACAAACAACGGATGCTTACAGACTGTGGTATCATCTATATCCCCAAACGGCCGTATATCGCCTGTGCCATGGTCGAAACAACTGATGAACAGGAAGCAAAGTCCATCATCTCCACTTTCTCCCCCATAGTTTACGAGTATGTCACCGATGCAAACCACCAGTAGTTATTCATTCCCCTCTTCGGTCGCAATAATTGCCTGAAACGTTGTGGGGTTGAGGATATCAATACCATTTTCTCTCTCATGTGTTTCCCGATACGTTGGATCAACCAATATCTTTTGAAGCGTATCATAGTTGTATTTCATCTCCGGATCATCCGATTGATATGACAAGCCTTTTTTGAGAAGTTCTAGTGCCCGTTCATACTCTCCTTTTTTGATTGCAATCGTAGCAAGCTCGCGGTACGCCTGCCAGAGACTTGGTTTGAAGACAATCGATTGCTCGTAGAGGATCGTCGCATCGCCAATTTCCCCCATGTCCTGCATCACGTTGCCCATATTAAAATAGGGAGGCGCGTAATGTTTGGCTAGAACTATCGCCCTCCGGAAAGATGCGATTGCTTTGTCATACTCTTTATGCCGGTAGTACATGTCTCCAAGGTTGTTCCAGGTATAGGGACTTGAGGGAGCGGTTTTTTCCGTGACAGTCCAGAGGCTGTCCTCATTATGCCAATCGGTATTTCGATAGACCGTCCGCAATATAAGAGCAATCATAGTAATCGTTAAAAAACATATAACTGGTATTTTCAACTTCTTTATTGATATCAACTTATCAAACCCAATCGAAACAATAACAATAACACCAATAAGACTCATATAGACGTACCGTTCAGCAACAAGCCACGCGATCTGAAGTGGTGTAATGACGGGAAGAAGTCCAATGATAAACCATGACACCCAAAAAAAGAGTGTGCTGCGTTTGAAAAAACTCCATAGAATGCCGCCAAAAAAGAGAATGGTGAGGATGAGCCGAAAGATATACGCCAAAAAACTAAACGAAAACTCCGAATGGTAAAACGATAACCCTTGCGGCCAAAAAAATAAGGAGAGATAGGTCGTCAACGCCAAAGGAAGTTGAATAAGCGGATTATAGAACCCCACAGACTCCTTCCCCACCGTTTCAGCTACACCAGTCAGCCGTCCTCCTATCATGCCGACATAATACAGGATAAACCCACACCCAATGATGACAAACGGAATCAACCGTTTCCAATGAGTCTTCACTGTACGATTTGATAATTCATACACAAGAAAAATCAGAAACAAAGAAATCGCTTTTTCGTTAAAAAGAAGCGAAATGAGGTAGAAAAGAACTGAAAGGAGATAATAAAGCCTATCCTTTCCCCCTCTCTTCAACCCTCTCTTGTCTCCCTTCAAATAGAGAAAAAAGCTCATGAGGAAGAAAAACGTGTATTGGGTATAGATCCCTCCAGCTATCCACATCACTCCTTCCGTGAGAAGCGGATGGACAGCAAAAAGCATGGAAGCGATCCGGGATACCCGCTCTTTTTCAATCTTTCTTACAATAGCATACACAAGGACGCTACACCCAAAATGAAAAAGGATATTTACGAGTCGATACGGCCACGGCGCTAATCCGAACACCTGATACACTGCCCACCAGATGATCTGATGAGCGTGTATCACGGATTGAGCTTCATGATAGTAGAAATCGAATTCGGAAGATAATCCCTGATCCATCGGTCATCGGAGATAAAACTATTAGTGATGCTGTTTTCATAGGCAATAAACACTAAAAAAGCAAGAATGAAGACATGAAACAACGGTTGTCGGACGAAACGGCCAAGAAAGGACTTCATAGTATGATGTGTATATTTATTTCCGGTCTGCTCCGACGATAATGAGAATATCTGATCCGGATGGCTTTGGTTCGCTTGTTGGGAGAGTTATGACATGTGCACCAAGAAAGGCAGCAATTTCCTTTGCCTCATCCATTTTTGTTCCGGTTAGATCGATGACTGCCGTTGTTGCCCAATCCTGTTCTTTGGCATTGTCTTTTTCGGTAAACGTGATGTTCCCACGTTTGGAGGATAACTCCTCTTCCAGCTTTCTCGTGATCCCCACAGTTCCCGAAGCGCCATCCTCACCGTCCTCGCCGGCTGGACCAACATCACCTTTGGCACCAGTTGCCCCAACACGTGCCACAACTTCCCGTACTGATGTACTCTCTTCGTTCGTCGTGCATTGTCCGGGAAGACAAATCTCGTTAATTGGATGATCGGGATTAATTGCTTCAATAATCTGCGTAGAAAGGGCAATTTGTGGAGCAAGAAGAGTGGTCGTCACTCCCAACACCATTGGTTGGCTGATCTTTTTCGACTCCGATACAGCTCCTAATACCGTTCTTTGATCGGACGTTCCGGTGACGTCTTCCAACACGTCATCTGTATTCTTGGCATAAAAATGGAAAAATGATGACGTCGTATCGGGCCAATAAGCAAAACTGATCAAGAGAACTAAAAAGGAAACGATGAAAAATACTGCATAGGTGATAAGAGCATGATTGATGAACTTCATCTCCCGCCCAATACCCTGCATAGTTTTATACGCGTCAAATAACGATGTGACGAGGCTTTTTGTTACGGCAGGCACACTCCCTTTCTCGACGATGTCTTTTTTCTCTGTGTTCTTGCTCGACACGACCAATCGTTCCATCTTGGCGTCACTGGCAAGTTGATGCTGGTTATCCATGTACTTTTCTATGTCTTCGACGGCAAATCTCCTGTAGCCATTTTCTTCACGAATACATGGGATAATCCCCGTTGCCGAAAGTCGGCGAAGCGTTTGTTCTGAGGTATTTAACCGTTTGGCTGCATCACGAATAGAAAGAAAATGACCGTTTTTCAGTCGCTCGAGATCTTTCACCGCAAAAAAACGATTCTTCCCGTCAAGTCGTTTCCCCTTAATTTTTCCGGATTTTTCCCACCGACGAAGTGTATCTACAGAGATAGAGAGGTAAGTCGCAGATTCACCTATTGGCAGGTATTGGTGGGACATATTAATCTTTACGTACACCTATGCAAACATAATCTTTTCCTATATAAAGTATCTTTGCAAACCTTTCCACATCAAATCTATTCATAATCTTATACTATAATACTCATATATAATAATACGATGTCAAGAGGAAACGATCTTTTGAAATTGACAACCACGATAAGATTATGATATGTTTACCTCGCATGAAAGATTTTTCTTTTTCTCTTTCATCAACTGTCCTTACCAATCTCCAAACGATCGAACTCTACCGCCGTGACATATTATCTATCCCACTCTCTCCAAAAACCGAACTGAAACTCCAATTTGAAACGACAGTCACACGCATTTATGGCATCCTCGCTTTCTCCGGTATTCAGAAATCAAAAGCGGATGTGGCTACCGAACTCATGCGCTCCCCAACCAAAGGAAAAGAACTTTCACTTACCGCCGCTTTAAAACGAACGCTTTCGTTTATTACATCTGAATGGTCCGTTAATACCCGCCCGGTATCGTATGCAACCGTCGAAACCCTCGCATATTCACTCGGGGAAACCGAACGGATCGGAACAATCCTCACGACCGAATGCTCCCACAGAAAAGACGATATCAAACAGCTTCTCGAATTTTTAGATACATCCAAAGACCACCCGATCACGACCGCTATCGTTGCGTTTCTCCAGATGATGGCTATCGCGCCACTCGGAACAAAAACAACACAGCTGTCTCTTGCCCTCCTCTATCTCTATCTTCATAAGTATGGTTATGATCTCCGGGGCATGATAGCCATCCTCCCACAATGGACAACCGACCTCAAAACATTCCAAAAACAAATCGTTGAAGCTAACGAAAGCGGTAATTACAGTGGATTTATCGATTTTGCCGTCCAACGGTATGGAATGGAACTTGAACAATTAAAACAGCGGCTTGAAAGCGACCAGTTCAAAACCAGTGTTCCTGCATCCTTAACAACCCTCACGGACCGCCAAAAGGATATCGTGGATCTTCTTAGTCATCCGGAGGTTTCAATCACAAACCGCGTCGTCCAAAAAAAATTTAATGTCTCCCAAATCACTGCTTCACGGGACTTAAGCAAACTCACGGCACTTGGCCTCCTCTACCCACATGGTAAAGGCAGGAGTGTGTACTATACGAGGGTGTGAGAAGCGGATGAGATATGATTTATCATTTACGAATGAAGAATTTTTTGGAAAAGAGAGAGGATCAATCAATATAGATAGCTATCTAACTATATACTACCGCATGATTTAATATAGTTTTTCTCTAGATGCTTTTCAATTGTCGTTAAACGTTTCTGTACCCTATCATGATTGTAAGGTGTCCTCTTCCCTCCTTGCTATTATCTCTCCGACAAATGTATCGAGCTTCATATTCATCGCATCAATTTTCCCGCTCAATGCATTTTTTACCGACTCCGTAAGGTCGGATAAAAATGAATCTTTCAGCCAATCAATATCACCTTTCGTCAACATATACTCCTACTCTACGTCGTGAAACAGAAATAATCAAGAAATCACCATCTCATTTTTTTACATCTCACTTCTCAACAAAAAAATTCAAAGCTACTGATAATGGTCATTTATATCGACGATCTCTGCCTCATGCTCTTTGGTTATGATAAATATCGCCCGGTATTTCCGGTCTATCCGAAATGAATAGAGCCGAAGATGTTTGGGTGTGAGTAATTCTGTATGAAGCGAAGGGTGGCGGTGATTCTTTTCAAATGCCCTGCACTGCTTTTCCAGCTTCAAAACGATGCCGTGTTTTTTTCCATACCGGAGTAAATCATTTCGAAGAGGTCGTATCCGCATAGGCAGAGGATTTGGACAATCCAGCAATGACGCTATCAATAAACGCTTTCTTGTATTTGCCGCTTTTTTCCATATCATTACGCATCTGCTTTAACGGATATGCCACAAACGAATCCATAGGTGTAACTTTTGGAAAAAACCGTCGAAGGAGATCACGGAAAAACTCAGACCGCGTCGCAAATCCACGAGTAACTGTCTCTTTATCAACAGCTTCAGCAAGCTGATCCGGTAGTGAAATCGTAAACGTCGTCATATAAGAAAATATAACAAAAATTAAGATATCTTGTCAAATTCAAATCTTACGTTTAAGAAACTCCAATTCTACCGTCCCTTTCTCATCGCTTCCTCAATCACCCGGACGTTCTTTTGAAGGTCTGGGCTATTTGGGACAACCAACAGTGCCTTTTTCATCATCATAAGCGCTCCATTAAAATCCCCTTGTTTAAAAAGAAGTGCTGCCATATTTTGATAGGATTGCCAGAGGTTGGGATTGTGCGCAACAGCCTCTTGATATAACGCAATCGCTTCAGAAACCGCCCCCTGGTCTTCTTTTACCAATGCAAGGTTGTGATACGCCGGCGAATAGTCAGGAGAAAGCGCAAGGGCTATACGAAACTCTTTTTCTGCTTTGACAAGATCCCCATGTCTCACCCAATAATCACCAAGATTGTTGTGAACGTTCACGCTTTCTGGCGCCACCTTTTCGTCAGATAACCACATGGTGTCAACAGACTCCCAATCGCGAATTCGATATTCACTCCGCATTGTCAAAAGAAGGACTATTCCCACAACAAAAAGAATGCCAACAATACTGCATACATTTCGTATCCGTCTCTGTTTCACTGTATATAATACAGTATCAAATACCATTACAACTAATACAATCATTCCCATACTCGAGAGATACGCATACCGCTCTGAATAGACCCAGGAAACTTTCAAAGGAGTCAAAACCGGAAGCAACGGAACGAGAAACAACGCATACCAAAAGAAGTGACGGCGGTGCTTCCACGCTACATATACTGCTGATAATAGATACACAAAAACCACAATAAGACGGAGCGTGTATTCTATCGGAGGATAAGCAAGACGGGCGTGATAGAGCGTGAGGGTGCGCGGAAAAACAAGAAGCTCGAAGTATGATGAAATGGCAATAGGGATTTGCAAGAGCGGGTTGTAAAACGGACTTGCTTCACTGGCGTCCTCAAGAACTCCACTTACCCTGAATTGAATTTGAAAGATATAAAACAAGATAAAACAACCACTAACTACAAAATACGGGATCAATTTTCGCCAGTTTTTCTTGAGTGTTCCCCGTGACCATTCATAAACCAAAAAAAGAAGACACAGGACCAGCGCTTTCTCATTAAAAAGAAGTGAGATGAAATACGTTCCCCAAGATCCATACATGAGGCCTCGATTTGTAAATTGCGCTTGAGCGTTTTTCAGATACAGAAAAAAACTCAAAAGGAAGAAAAACGTGTAGTGCGTATACACTCCTCCTGCTATCCAGGCAACAGACTCAACAAGAAGCGGATGGACTACCCAAATGATAGTTGAGATGAAAGCAACGCGCTCGTTACATATTTTCTTGATGATACTGTACAACAAGACGGCACACCCGCCGTAAAACAAGAGGTTGGGCAGACGAAAGGCCCATGGTACTATTCCCACAAGTTTATAGATGGAGAGCCATAAAATGTTCGTCAAGTGAAAGACAGTACCAGTATAGAAACTTCCCCATCCCCACGAAGAAACATCACGAATAATGTCATTGTCATCAGACACAAATCCGTTCCTGAGACTGGGGATGTAAAGAGCTAGAGCCACAAAAAAAAGAATTGTAGGAATTACCCATGAGGGAAGCTTCTTTCCTAAACTATTCATACAAATTATTGTATCACGAGAAAGAAGCTCATCGTGTATTTAATGCTCTGTCATACACATAAACTAAACAGTTCTCAAATGGCATCTTTGATGTCCTTACAATTTTTTTCGGATCCCTCAATCCTTTTACATCCCACGGACCAACCGGAACAATATCGAGAGTTTTCCAACCGATACGTATATTGAAATTTTGAACAACAACAGGTTTTCTATTAACATACTCCACCCCGCCCCAAGAGCCATCAAATGCATACACTATGACCCTTTCTTCCAGAGTCTGCATGCATACCATTCCGCCTTTAACCACAATATCATGTCCTTCTGGAACCTCAATATGTGGGCCAAACTCAAACCAGCTCATCACCCGAGAAGGAATTAAAAAAATACGAGGGGAAAAACTCACCAATCCATCAAACCTTTCCTTAGCGCAAATTCGAAATGACATGATAGAGAAATGAGGCAGGAAATCTGGGGGGCACCTTCCCCTCATCATACCGAGTATTAAAAGAAATTCAAGGGATCAGACATACGAAAAAACTCCTCTCTCTCTTGACCCCCAACTCTCTACCCTCGATACTAGAGTCATGATTCCATTTGTTCTTATCATCCTTGAACTCATCATCCTCTATTTCCTTGGAAATGCGTTTATCCAGTCAATATACAAAATCATACTCATCCTTTTCCGTTCTCGCTCAATAGCGATGACTATCGTAACACTCTTTCTTTTCCCGGGTACCGTCATTCATGAGCTCTCCCACCTCTTTACAGCTGAAATCGTAGGAGTCCACACCGGAAAACTCACACTTGCTCCAGATGTTCTTCATGAGCAGAAAATGTCAGCCGGAAGCGTCATGATTGCCCAAACCGATCCTTTTCGAAGAACGCTCATTGGTCTATCCCCGCTTTTTACCGGTCTATCTGCTCTTTGGGTAATTGCCTGGCTCTTGCCTTCAAGCAATGAGCAGACGCTCCTTTCCTTTGAGCAAGCCACCCTCTTTTCCTCCTCATCTTTTTACCTTTCCCTCCTTCTCTATTACCTCCTCTTTGCTGTCTCCACCTCTATGTTTTCATCAAAAGAAGATATGAAAGGGGTACTACCAGTCCTCGGAGTCCTTCTCCTTATTTCCCTCTCGTTCTATTTCACAGGAATTTTCGCATTTATCCCCTTATCAGTATCTCTTGCCTTCACTACAATCCTCCAAACACTCGTCAACAGCCTCGGACTTGTTCTTCTTATCCAACTCATTGGATTTCTCCTCCTCTCGCTTCTTATTAGCCTCCTTCAGCGTATCTTCCAGGTACGAGTACGATAAAAACACCTCAATTTGAAACTATTTTCTCTATCTGGTATAATTATAGGATATATACTTTCACTCGTTAATACCATTTTTCTTTATAAACATATGAAAATTGAAGTTGGTGCAATACAACATCCAAAAACAGGAAAAATTCTTGAAATACATACGAATTTTAAAACGCCGATGTCACTTTCTATTAAAGACACAAAGTACGGTACTGCTATTACGTGCACAAATCCCGGATTGAAAAAATTTTTGTCCTTTCTCTCTAAATATGCATTTTCTGATAGACAACAATTAAAAATTAAAGCAGGAGAAAACGATACAGTTACTTGGGAACATAATGAAAAACCTCCAACACAAATTACATCAATAGAAAAGCAAATTGGAAATATTGGTCAAATTAAATTATCTGAAGTTGTCTAAACAGATAAATCATCCTATACTACGCGCTACCTATGCATAAAGAAGCGTTCTCACCATTTCCTCAACATGCAATAACCGAACCTGTTCAGCTTGAATCTTTAAACTGGAAAATGATTCTTGAACAAGAATCAACACCGGAACCATTTGGAATAGAAATAACACCGATAGCCCTACAAGACTATGGGGAAGGTGTCATGCTTCAAATTACTGGTGGATCTGGTATTAATCCGCTTAATGTAGATTTCTGTACAACAATAGGTGATACTTTTAAATTAGACAGTGCTGGTCATGCCATTATCCATGCAGATGGTACGTTAGAAAAAAAATATCCCGTAGGCACAACAGCGAATTGTTTAACAGAGATGGGAACATTTAATAACTCCCCCCTCACAGATACTCTCTTTTTTCGCTCTGTTCCTGGATCAAATGATACCCAAGTGTACGTTGGAGACACTCCGATAGATATTTTTGACGTTTTTTATGCAGTACATGCAGCTCCAAAAATCACAATGCCAACTGCAATTCCTACTTCAACACAGATCGAACCCACAATAACGATGACTCCAGAAAATACACCTGTTGCGCTCATGCAATGGTATAATGAACTGCCTCTAACCCAACAACAAAGAGAAAATAATTCCCAAATATGCGTCGGAGCTATCGCTGTAGTCTTATTTGTTGTACCAATATGGTCCATGGCTAAAATGTTATTTAGACCTCGAAGAGGTTAAAAAAATCAGAAAACAACCATTAAAAAACTCACCTAGGGGTTATTCCTAACGTAATTCAAATAATGAAAACCATACGATATTTTTAAAAAACGAAGAAAATCTTTCAACTATTCTATAATATTGGTATAATATCCTCCAGAGAACACGTATGACAACAGAAATTAAACTCTTTTCTCCTGATCCATACGGAAGAACAACGATTACGCTTCGCGGATCACAGGAGAATCCTGATGTATGGGATGCTGGCGCACAGCGTCAAGATAAATCCCATCTCGGCATACCCCCACATATTTTTGGCGGTACAGTAACTGATTATGGAGAAGTCACCATTATAACTCGCTGGGCGGAAAAATTGAATAAACGCCAACCACATATTGCATTACGTCAACTTCCAATAAAAATCATTAAATACCAAAAAGCGCCTATCTCCGTTGTCCGAATGCATCTTCCAAACGTCTTTGCTGTCACACAAATACCAACTCCTTAAATCGTTAAAAACGTTATTTTCTAATCACTTAAAAATATATAACGTTGGGGAAAAACGTCTTAATGGATAAAGACAGGTATATTGTATGGTGCGAGTATATAAAAAAATCAATTTCTCTATCGGGTTTCAATAATATACTAAGCTCTCATTTTTTATTATCTCGTCTTTAACACCTCAAAAAACGCGCTCTGCGGAATCTCAACAGACCCAATGATCTTCATCTTTGCTTTCCCTTTTTTCTGTTTCTTGAGAAGCTTGTCTTTTCTCGTCCTGTCTCCTCCATAGAGTTTGGCAATGACGTCTTTCCGAAATGGCTTCACATCAGCTCTTGCTATCACCGACCCCCCTATTGCAGCTTGAATTGGAATTTGGAACTGTTGACGAGGAAGGACTTCCGCTAGCCTCTCCACGATTTCCCTGCTCCTTCGTTGGGCGCTCTCTCTCACAACCAGAAATGAAAGTGCATCCACCTGCTCTTTGTTTACCAATATATCCACTTTTACCGCATCAACCGGCGTATGTTCATAAAACTCATAATCAAGCGATGCATACCCCTCTGTACTCCCTTTGAGCCGGTCAAAAAAATCAATAATCATTTCCGAAAGCGGAATGAGATAGGTAAATACAGCGGTTTCTCCATGGTACACAAGATCAACATACGTCCCCCGTTTTTCTTGAGCAAGCCCCATAACAGCACCAACATACTTTTTGGGGCAGTATACAGTCACATTCATCACCGGCTCTTTCACTTCTTCAATAACTGTTGGATTAGGAAATTCTGAGGCTGATGTGATGGGGTAGTAGCCATCCTCTGCTATTTGGACATGAATTCCGGCTTTGCCTGGATTGACGCCGGACTTGAGCTTGAGAAGGTACTCTACAGACGGAGAGGTCGCAAAAAGCGATAAATCAAATTCCCGTGAGAGCCGTTCCTGGACAATTTCAGCGTGAAGGAGCCCCAAAAATCCACAATGAAATCCATTGCCAAGGGCAAGAGACGATATTGGCCGGAATGTAAAGGCGCTGTCAGACAACCGGAGCTTTTCCATGGCTTCACGGCTCTTGGTAAACTCGTCCTGCTCAATAGGGAATAACCCAACGAAGACCATAGGTTTGGGTTCGCGGTATCCGGGCAATGGATGGATGGAGTCAAACGAGTGAACAGTATCCTTTACCGTATCAAATACCGTAATTGTGTCTCCAACCTTTGCCATTTTGACGTCTTTTAAGCCTGTTGCGATATACCCGACTTCCCCGGTTTCAAGTCTCTTTGACTCAATCATTTTTGGACTGAAATACCCAATTTCAATAGGGGTAACTTCTGCTTTGCTATTGAGAAAATGGAGGCGCATACCGGAAGACTCTTTGATGACTCCATCAACAACGCGGACAAACACAACGACTCCTTTATGAGAATCATACTGGGAAGAAAATACAAGCGCACGCGTTAAACCCTCTTGTTTTCCGGATGACGGGGGGATTTTTTCAACGATCGCTTGGAGCACCTGATCAACATGTGCACCGGTTTTGGCTGAGATACATAAAATGTCCTCATTTTCAAATCCTAATTCAACGAGTTCCCGCCTCGTTTCTTCAATGCGTGCATGCGGCATATCGATTTTATTGATAATGGGAATGATTTTGAGATTATTTCCCCGTGCTTGAGACAAATTTGCCAGTGTCTGCGCTTGTACTCCTTGGGTAGCATCAACGACAAGAAGCGCTCCTTCACACGCTGCCAAAGAACGGGAGACCTCATAGCCAAAATCCACATGTCCCGGTGTGTCAATGAGATTTAAAATATATGTCTCAGAAGCAATGGTATACACCATTCTCACCGGAGCGAGTTTTATGGTGATCCCCCGCTCCCGTTCAATGGGGTTGCTATCCAAAATTTGGGCTTGCATATCGCGCCTTGAAACCGTCCCAGTCAACTCCAGAAGTCGGTCTGCAAGCGTTGATTTCCCGTGATCAATGTGGGCAATGATCGCAAAATTTCTGATATGAGATTGGTCCATACTGGAAGAATTATAGCAGGAATGAGGCTTCTTGTGATGAAACTCCCTTTCATTGACACCCGATAATTTTTCCCATAGTGTAGTAGCAGGATATATTTATATTCAAAAATAATAAGGATCTACCCTGCTATATGAAAAAAGGCGCTGTATCGCTTCTTCTTGCTATTCCAGCGATCATCACTCCATTTTTGGTTGTTGGATACATTGGCTACCGACTGTATAGCGCCCAGAGCGCAACCGTGACCAAAGCCTCTGACGTTCCCGTTGCCGCAAAAAAACTCTCATCATCGGCTATTCAATCCGGGACAGCAGCAAATACACCTATCCCTCATGCTTCAATTTCCTATACCAGAACTACATCTCCCTCTCCTCGCCCAACTCCACAATCAAAAACGTCCTCATCGATCTTTTCTTCTCTTTTTTCTCCAAAGAAAAAAATAAAACCAACTCCAACAACTACCCCAACACAATATCCTATCGGAGGAATTGATATTCTTCCTACAAGCACAGGCAAACCAACAAATACTCCAATCCCTGGTGCACCGACAAATACGCCAATACAGACTCCAACTCCAACCAAAACAACGGTAGTTCCAACAACAACCCCAACGCCATAAAAGGAATTCGTCATTTTTCTTTAAGAGATAGAAGGCTATCGGGCGTTTAGAAATCTTGACACGAGAGAGGATCTATATCCTGTGGTTTAATAAACACTTCTAGAAGAGAATTTATTACCTCGAGATTTTTCTTTATATCCGGCTTCGTCGTTTTTGAATCCAATACGTGATGAAGTAGCTTCATTTCTCCAGATTCTGTGATACCAACTGACACTATTCCTGGAGTCGATTCAGCTGCCCAAATGCTCCCCTGAGGTATATTGTAATGAGAAAAAATAATTTCTATCGCCGGTGGTTTCCCATCTGGAGGAGATGAATCTTTTTCTTCTGTAAGAATCATTTCTCTATGATCTCCACCACCAGATAAGGGTAGAACTACCTTTTTAATATCTGGATGAATTTGGGCAAGTACCTCACGATTGAGAGAAACTCTCCTTGGTAAAGAGAGAGAATGAGCAATCTTGGAATTCAACGCCCATGTATCATACTCAAAAACATATCCTAGTCCACATTCTCTAATCCCACGCCATACTCCCTTTAACATTCTCTTTGAACCTGGTTCTGTCATCCTCTCGAGGATAAATTCATTTCGGTTATGGCAGGGAGTTGATAACTGTCTCGTTTATACCGTACTCTTGTTTGGTTCGTCAAAGGGGAAATTAATAAATGACAACACTCCTGTTGGGGTAATACGTCTTGGCTGAATCGCCGGAGGAGAGGTATTTTGTGTATGTTGTATTGGTGTCGTCAATATACCCTAAAACCGACGTTCCCTCTATCTGCTTGATATACGTATAGTCTCCCTCCATAGACACTTCCACTGACCCACTGGTGAGCGTTAAAAGAACATGATTGGTACGAACAGAAAACGTCTGTGTAGCATCCAGAAGTGTATACGTAATCGTTCCTGTTTTTTGTGTGACGACTGCATTTGGAGGGACGAGCGCTGAAGCATCAATTTCTGAATACGGATCTATGGAAAGTGTTGCGAGCGTTCCAAACGTCACCTCAACTGATCCATCAGAATCCACAAAGAGCGCATCCCCTTCCTCCACCTGTTCATCTGTCACCGGAACATATCCTTCCGCATGCCGTTTCCAAATATTCACTGTCCCCTCTCTCTTTGAGAATACCCCTTTGACGCTCTGTATTGGCGCAGAAACGGTGAATGCTGAAACGGTTGCCAATGTATCATCATGTGTCGACTCGAGAGGCAATGTTGCGCTCCGATATTTTTTCACTGGCGTCAACATATCCTCGCTCTCATACCCCAATGCCCAAAACGCAACGCCTGCGATTTGTTTTTGGAGTGCAAAATCAACTTTTGCTTGAACTGAAAGCGTGTTTTCATAAAATAACTGGTGCATGTGGTCTGATTCACCAGGATAGACAACGTATGGGCTTTTGGAAACCTCATCAAATTGTGCGCTGCATGTTGCGCACCCACTCAAAAATTCAACGGCTTTCTTGCCTGATATGACTGACCAACTTTTGGAAATTGTAGGACTCCCTGGCGTATCAGAAAGTGTTTCCCATTCATAGCCATACAACGGAATTCCCAAGATCACCTTTTCTTTTGGTATTTGCCGGATTGTTTCCTCGAGAGCTACAGCCACATCATAGTCACGAACATCAGGCGCTCCGGAAAGAGGAGCAACGGGACCGGCGGTTTCAGAGAGAGAGTAGTGATAGTCGTATGCCATGAGAATGACGCGGTCAGCAAGTTTTCCAATTTCCGATACATCAATAAAATGTTTCTCTACCGGTGATTTTGGAGTGAGCTCGACAGAAAGCGTTCCTAATTTCTGTTCCACTAATTGTTTCTTTACCTCTCTCACAAATGATACATATTTGGCGCGTGTCGAATCTGAAGCAATGGAAAAATCTTCAATATCAAGATTAAGGTCGGAAAATCCATTATTCACCATAACCGGAGCAACATCAGAAAGAAGATTTTGCGCGCTCACCTCAGGAGATTCAAGCATGGAGGCAATCTCGTCAGCATTCATGTTGGCTATAAGAAGCGACAATTTCACTCCTCGCTTCTTCTCTGCCTGCAAGGACGCTTTGTATTCGTCATTGGAAAGCATCGCCCACCCAGGCTCCCACTCGCCCGGTGCGTCTTCCGTCCGGATGTGACCGTCAGGCCCAACTGCCAAACCAAAGTATGTGAGAGTCGTGATAAAAGGAGCGTAACTATCTTTCCCTGTTTTGGCTAGCCAATATGGTTGAAATCCAACAACTTCAGGTTTTTTTATATGCAATAATTGTGCCACAAATGAAGGAGGTTTTGGAGAGAAAAAACTATATACACCAATCCCTACAGCAACACAAACAATCGCAATACCAAGGATAACACTTGCTCTTCGAAGGGTCATGATAAGAGATAGTATAGCATGAATATTCATGCATCATGCAGAACGAGGAATGAAATACATTAGAAACCAGTTTCTTTTTTATTCTTTGAAGCAAGTCGCTGAGAAACATCGTTAATGTCAGCTACTATTTTTCTTCCTTCTTCTCTACCGCCCGAAAGAGGGCCGATAGAGGAGATTGTATCATCACCTTCTTGAAGATGTCCTAATTGGACAGCTGCTTGACGATCACAAGGGCTTATGAGCCTAATAAAAACTCCTGTTGATCCACTAGGTATAAACCTATGTAATTGACTGGTCACTCCGTGTTCTTCAGATAATTTCGGTGCCATAATAGGACTAAGTATACATCTTATAGTATATTATCGTCAAGATATAGTAATATCTCCCGATTTGTTTTTTAGGGAAAATACCACTCTCTCTATCACACCACTTTTCTATGGATTGGATTGAGCAATTGAAGAGATTTATCAAGCTCAAAGTGACCGATTAGACCAGGTAGCATTTCTCTCCTACTAATAAATCCGGCGCAACATAATCACGCATCAAAATTGATCCAACCTTCTCTCTTTGAGAGTCTGTCATAAAGCCATATTCATAATCTCCAAGAATCAAATACTGATCTCTCAACTGATTGAGATGTGCTAATCGTGCATCTTTTTCCTCTCCGGCAGCCATGTTTTCTTCAATGATCGCTTTTGTGTAGACGATGAGATTTTTCATACAATGTGTATAGAGATATGGCCATGTGTTCATTTCCAGAAGCGGATCAGGATGTTCTGCATCAGGAATTTCCCTCTCGATGTCTAGAGCCAAGCGATAGATATTTACCCCAAATTGGGTTTGGAGTGCTTCCGTATATGTATCAATTTCCTGATCAGTTTTCCCTACGTAGAGCCAATTACAGTACCGTGCAACTCCTTCTTCAATAAATCTCTTATATGTATCCGTGGTTTCTCCTTCTATTTGCTTTGTAAAGGAAAGAACACACATTTCAAGAAACATTCCTTTCCATGCTTGCGTATCTTCAAACGGTGGAATAACGATATCCACAGGAATATCCAGTTGATTTATTGGGTCGGTTATCGGATCCTTTGTCATAACAAACGCTCCCGTTATATCAATATCCCCAATATGAATGACCGTCCGATCTTCCATTGCCCTTTTTAGAGACGTCTGCATCATGGATTTGGAGGTTAGACATATATCAAATCCTTCCACGTCTTCTAGCATCGCGTCGAAGGGTAACGTAGCTTTATCTACCACTTCCGTACAAGCAAGCATATCATCGTACGTAGGCATCAATTCGCAATCGGCTTCAGAACCAGATTGAATAAACCTTGGAAGTATGCAGGCAGCACTCAGGCCCGTTCCAATACCTACGAGAATCCCGAGCGCTTTACCCCGAGATATTTTCTTGTCAGTAAGGATTTCTTTAAACATTCCTGCTATTATAGGTCTTTAATCCAAAAAAGTGAACCATACTATATTGAAATTATTTGTAAATCAAATTGTAAATCATGATATATATCAATCTATATAGCATATATCTATATTATAGTTTCTCTTGCTACATATTTGGCTTGACCAATACTGAAAATCCTGTACAATAACGACATAAATATATGAAAACTGAATGGCTTAAAGATAAAACATTATGTCTCCAGTGCCTTCGAGACTGGACATCATGCACCCAATTAACATTTCCCGCAGCAATTCGTGGAAAACAAGCGGAAACCGTCAGAATGAAACACTCTATTGATAAAGATGGAATAATGACAAATACCCCAATAACAGGAAACATTGCTGATTGTCTTTCTTATGATTCAGATAAACCACTTAAATCGGATAGACCAATTTCAAAAGAAGATACAGATCGAAGCTAATGTGAGTTTCTTCAAGCTAAATTTTCAAATCATTCCCTACATCCCGTTGCTTTCTCAAACCCAGCTTCAACAGCTTCATCTTCACTGCAAAACCATTGATCCCCAAAACTCAACGAGATTGTGGTCTGATCATAGTTATCGCATCCCGGCAGGTGATACGTTTTCTCTCCGTTTCTCACATTGCCTTTAATGACACACGACTCATTCATTGGCGCTGTTTGGAGGCACTCCGGCGAATATATTCCAAGCTTCTTTTCCCTTGCTTCATCAGACGCTGCACGTAAATACACTCCATACTCTGTACTTGATCCATGATAGGAAGCGAGTCCTTCCTCTACCATCGCTCTATTTATCGCGTTTTTGGATAACGGAGTTGTATGGGGAAATCCCAAGGCACGCTTGATAAATTCCCACGCATGACGCGTGGTATCAACAAGATCCTCGTCAATGACGTCGGCAAGCTGTCTGCCATAGCTATCCTTCACGACATTCTTGAGCCGTACGCGTTTCCCGAGGACAAGCTCCGAGAGACGTGCCTTTGAAACATCAGCCATGCATCTGCCCTTCTCAGGAGCATCAAGTCCCAAGAGACGCACACGTCTGCCGCCAGCAAGGTCAAGACTGTCTCCATCAGGCACAGAGACAGCAACCATTGACTGCAACTCACGATACACAAGCACAATATTAAGAAGAAATGAAAAAACAAGAAGGATGACAAGTAAACGCTTCATATATTCTTTAACTATACCACATAAGGAAAAATAGAGAGACGAAAATGTAAAATGGATTGTAAAGAGAGAAAGAATATATACTATTTCAAACTATTATTTAAAGCATCAACAATACTTTCTTTTTCCCTCTTGATTCTTCATACACGCTTTCTGTATACTTTCAAGCAATATGTCATCACAACCAGAATCAGAACAACCAAATTTAGAACCACCAAAACACCTTCTTAATCCTACATCACCAGAAGGACATGCAGCACTTAAAATAAAAGCAACAAATGGAAACACAGCTGCAGAAGCTCAATTAAATGCATTTAGAGAAGCAAATAATTTGATTAAATCTATTACTACTTTTCCCCGATTCAAAAAGTAACGCTTCTTTTTTGTAACCTTTTCTTTCTTGCTCAATATTTAGACACTCCCCTTTACATCCTCTCCACAGTCTCAATCCCTAAAAGATGTAATCCTTGTTGGAGAAGGTTTGCAGTTGCTTGGGTCAGGGAAAGACGAATAACTGATTGATCTGTCTCTCCATTCTTCCCCTCTTTTCCGGTTCCAAGGATTGAATGTTTTGCATAAAACACATTAAAAAGCTGGGAAAGCTGAAAGAGATATGTACAGAGCGTATTTGGACTATACGTTTCTGCTGCTTCCTCAACTACCTCAGAAAAATATCCAATATGCCGCATAAGGAGCCGTTCTTCTGTATTGAATGTATAATCAGACGAAGGTATCTGTTTTTTGCCCTTTAAATCCTCAGCTTTCCGAAGAACCGATTGGCATCTGGCAAATGTATAGAGAAGGTATGGCCCGCTGTCGCCTTCTAAGTTAATAGACTCTTTAATATCAAATGCAATTTCCTGTTGCGTTCCGACCTTTAAAAACGCATATTTTACCGCTGCAATAGCACAGGCTTCTGCTATTGTTTCTCGTTCTTTTTTGTCATACTTTGTTGTACTTTTATCGAGTATTGTATAGATCTCTTGTTTGACCGTATCAAGAAGCCACTCACCCAACACCACATTTCCGGTTCTACTTGACATCTTTCCCTCTTTTAATTTTACCCACCCATACACGAGGTGTTTTTGCTTTCCTTTGGTCTCAGGAAGCAAATCCTCCATAGCACGAAATATGACCTGAAAGTATGCAGTTTGTTCGCTTGATACACAGTGAATAATAGTATCCGGGTGATACTCACTGAACTGGAGTTTAGCGAGCCCCATGTCTTTGCCCTCATACGTCGGTGTTCCAAGACTCGTGATAAAGACTCTATTATGGAGTCCATATTTTTCTCCCGGGAAAATGATCGCTCCATCGCTTTTTTCAAAAATCCCTTTTTTCAGGCCTTCCATGACCAGCTGTTTTCCGGACTCATAGACTTGGCTTTCAAAGTAGAAACGGTCGAAATGCGTTCCGACTCTTTTGTATATCGCGTCAAAATACTCCAAACTCCATTTTCTGGACTCCTGATACAGGGAATAGATGCTTGGGTCTTTTGCATATATTTGTTTGTTTATCCCCTCTATCTCACTTTTTCCAATCCCTTCCTCGTATTCTTTGTTGCCAGAGACATAAGCCTTGGCAAGAAACTCAACCTTCTCTTGAATTGTTTTGACTGTTTTCATGTGCGATAGGTAATTGGGAGTATGAAGAATTCCGTACAAGGCTTTGGCAATATGAAGTCCAACATCTCCTTGGTAATTGGCGCGGACAACAGAAATTCCCTGGCTTTCCAAAAGCCGGACAATGCACTCGCCGGTCGTAATATTTCGTAAGTGTCCGATATGAAATGCCTTATGAGTATTGGGGTGAGCAAACTCAACCATGACAGTTCCACGTCCGTTGTCTTTGACACCCTTCTTTTTTGACGACCCGTTTTGTCCTGATTTAACGCCTTCTTTGGTCTTTAGCGCTCCCACAATCTGACTGCTCAATTTAGCCTCGTTTAAAAACACATTTATGAACCCAGGTCCAGCAACCTCTAGCCTATAAATAGCACGAATGGCATTTTTTGCGTCAATAGAGACGGTAATAGATGATCCATTGAGGTTGTATTGAGATGCTTTTTGATCCTCCCCTTCAGCTTCAACTGCCTTTTTTATCTCCGCAAAGAGCTCTCCTATCTCTTTTGCTAATGCTATAGGATTGGTCTTTTTTTGTCGTGCAACGACCATAGCAATGTTGGTCGTATACTCTCCATGAAGAGGGTTTTCCGGTCGAGACATCACAATAGGTGCCTCCGTTATTCCCAGGTGTTTCAGAAGAAGAATAAAAACATTGGATAATTCTTTTTTCATTTCACTTATCATACCAAGGCATGCATAAAAACGCCAGATGATGACTCTATCATCACCACAAAAAATCCGTCTTCTCGAACGTCCTCCCCCAGAAAAGGGAAGGATGTTCCAAAAGACGGACACAAAAGAGATATTTTAATGATACCTTCCACTCTTGTCAAGTGGGGGAAAATGAGGTAGAATGAGTTATTATGACAAGCCCAGACATAAAACCAGGAAGACGTTTTATTGTACCAGTTCCTTTTAGTAAACCAACGTTACCAACAACTCAACCAGTAGAGATACTACCGCCTTTAGGAACACCTGTACTGGGAGCTTTAGTGGACAGGTTTGAGAATATTCAAAAAGATCCCAACGCAACACTCGCTCAAAAAGAAAATGCTCGAGAACAGCTTGATCAGTTTACAAAAAAACCTGAGAGTAAACCTACCCGATCTGATAGAGACGTAACATTATTTGGAGAAAGCGGTATAAAGGATTAATTTCTTTCCTGCAAATTTAATAATTTCTCGAGATTTCTATGCGTCCTGAACTACCAGATTGGGATGGAGAGGTTGATTTTGGCGAACCTGCCGCCAAGAAACAACCAACTTCTTCTTCCGAAACCTCAAAACAACCGCCAAATACCAACAAAGGTCTAACTGAGTGGGATAATTTAGTCGATTCTCCTTCTATCCCCAGCCTTCATTTCAAAGGAGTTCAAATGGAGCCTACCGGAACACTCATTCAAAGTGTTCGTACCTTTCTTGCAACCTTGAAAAAACCATAATCCTTTATGGTTTTCCTGGTTTTTTAGGTGCCTGTTGAACCCTTTGTAAATCCTCTAACATATTCCTCGCTAAATCGTTTGCAGTTTGAATATGTTTGGATGTCACTTCTCCACCAGTTTCATTGGCGTGATTCCCTATTAAAGCAGTCTTAATAATATGCCCAAGATCTGGCGTTTGTGGTTTTTTCTCCCACGGAGAGTCATTTTTTCCGTTTTCCATAAGAAAACTATTATAAATGAAAAATATAATCTGCCGCAACAAGAAATACCACCTTTATTGACTCTTTGATACTGTTTTTCCCGTTTTCACCTCCCACGTCTTTCCATCTGTTATCACTTCAATATCCCCTTCTTGATCAGTCCGTTTGATTGCCGCTCCTTTGGCTTCAAGTTTCTCAAGAAGAGCCGCATTAGGGTGGCCATACGAGTTTTTTCCTACAGATATCGCTCCCACAGTACATTTCTCCTTTGACTCGGTTTTGCATGGAATAAAAGATAACGAAGAAAGGAATGTGTCGGAAAACGCAACTTTGGCTCCATGGTGCGGAACTTTAATTAATTCCCAAACACCGGACGGTTTCTCTCCTCCTCCACCTTGCGCTTGAAACTGGGATTGAACCCCCTCATCGGCATCTCCCATAAAAAGCGCATCAAACGCCCCGAAGTGAAGAGAGAGAACTACACAAGCTTCATTGGTATCCCGTGTTGAAGACCCAAGAACAGAAGATTGGTCAGATTGATTCCTTTGGGATAATTTTTGAGATGCTCCTCCGGATGAGTGCGGAAACAGCGCTATCGCTGAAATTGTTGGCCAGGAAACGGACAACACTGTATCTGAAACGGTAATACGCTCTCCTTTTGTTACGTATCTCACTGGTATGCGTTTGTCAGCAATGAGGCTATCAACTGCTTTGACGATATCTGATTCTTCCGTCACATCAGTTCGAATGAGGTTGAGAACGGTATACCGGGACAAAACCGATGGCAATCCACCGATATGGTCTTTTTGCGGGTGAGTGATGACGACCATATCAAGTGTCCTATCCCAAAACGGCATATGCTTCCCTAGACACGTCAATACTTTCTCAGACGGTCCTCCATCGATGAGCATATCCCGTCCATCAGCAAACCGAACATAGATCGCATCCCCCTGTCCGACGTCGCAAACGACAATATGAAGGCGATGATCTGGAATCGTCGACCAGAAACTGGCAAGAAGTATAAAGCCTGTAATAATTCCGGAGAGGAAATAGCCATACCGAAGCTTAATCATATATATTTTTCAAATTCGAACCTATTTTTTGAACACAAAATGAGAACAATCTCATCCTTTTCCATCTTTTTACCGAAAAATATCATATCTCATAACGAAATAACATCGGTCTCAATTTCCCCAATATCCTCAGAGAAAAATGGCAAAATTGATCGAGTTTGATACATTCTCATAAATTTTTCCTATTTTTTTCGAAAATGAACATATGGCTTGTCATAACAATATTTTTCAATTTTCATAGTTTCCTTAATTGTTTTTTCTCACCCTTGTATAATTTATCTCCTCTCTTTTTCCGTACTTCAATTGACCTATGATTTTCGTCTGGCACTATTTTTAAGAGACTGCTAGTATTTTTATAGGCCGATACTGCTATATGGTATCTGGGCTGTTAAATCAATACATTGCAAAATGTACGTAAGAAAAATCCACACAATCCAACTCACACATTGCCCTAATGGCAACCACACTGCTCCACAAAGGATCATAACAAAGCCCAATATCATAACAAATGGAATACTCCAGCCAACAAGGATATTTGTGAGCGGCGAAATTATTGAAATCCTATAAAACGTAATGAAAATGAGCGGAATGGTAAAAACCTGGGCGGCAAGCGTTGTTCTCAGCTCTGAATACAGAAACGATAGTATTGGGCTGAAGAATAAACGAGGAGCACCTTTCTCAAGAAGCTCGTGTTTCGGAGCATCTATTCCTTCCCCTTCTCGTTTCTCACCAAAAGACGGCGGTTTTGAGCTTGAATCAAAGAGTACCATCCCAAGACTTGCCAGAGCCGAAAGCTGAAAAGAAAGGTTTGTGATGAGCGTTGGAGAGACGGTAAGCATACAGATTGCAGCCACAGCCCATGTGACGATTCCAATACGATTTTTCCCTGTCATAACGCCAAGAATGGAAATACACCCCATAAGAGCGGCTCTCACGATCGATGGCGAAGGTCCGACAAAGAAAACAAAGCCAACGATCGTTACCATTGAGAAAAACCCTGCAACTTTCCTGGAAGTAAATGAGAGGAAGACGGAATTGACGATTTTGGTGAGAATTGTAATGTTTGTACCTGAAAGCGCGATGAGGTGAAGCGTGCCTGTTGTAATGAGCGCATCCTTTAACTCTGTCGTGAGGGTTGCCTTTGTGCCAAAGAGAATACCAGATAAGAGGCCTGCTTGAGGTTCAGGAAGGAGTTGATTAATAATGGACGAAAGAGTCTCAATGGTAACCATAAAAGAAAGATTGTATTTCTTCTTTAGAGTGATATGTTCTCTTTAATCTTCTCAAACACGGACTGAGATACGATTTTTTTCGTTACCAGCTCTTGGAGGGCACTATACGGCCTGTTGTCAATGATCTTTTGACCGGTAACCGGACCGACGCCGGAAAGCGTATCTAGTTCTGAAAGTGAAGCTAAATTGATGGAAATAGGTCCATGTAAGCTAGATGTTTTTCCTACGGTTGATCCTTGCGATACTTCACTCACTTTTAATGGAATATAAATCTTCATCCCGTCTGTTACATAGGCCGCCCGGTTTACCGTCATTGCGACTCTCTCTGTATCGGCGTCATTTGAAAGGCCTCCTGCGGCAGTAAGTGCATCTCCCACCCGTGATTGGCTATCGATTTTGTAGACCCCCGGTCGAACGACTGCTCCCTCTACATCAACAGCAATCTCTTGGTCTACTATTCCGCTCTCTGTTGCGTCCGAGGAAAAAACAATTGGGTTTTTCGGCTGGGTATCGGAAAAAAGCATGATAAATGAGAATACGAGACAAAAAATACTGATGCCGGCAAGAAGCAAGGGCCAACGGTATTTTTCAAAAAACGTCGATTCACCAGGAGACTCTCCCCCAAACTCGACCATATATCACCATTGAAACACATTTCAGTGAAGGACTGCAAAAGAAGAAAAACTATTTCTTTTAAATTTAGGATTTTAGCGTTATGGGGCGGCCTATGAAGGCAGAATCAACAGATAAACCAGACGCTTCTTTTTCCTGTCGTACTCGTAACCATCCTTGACCAGAATTCTTTACAGAAATGAGCACTGAACCATTTTCTGCTTCTTCCTGAATCGCTTGAATACCAGAGGTATCCCCTGCCCCTTTTTGAAGAAAAAGTTGAAGTACTGCAGGTTTGCCTACATCTTGAGGAAGTATAACGTGTGCACTCAAATCAGTCTTGATTTTCTTTCTTTGAATGAGGTCTGTTCCACTAAATAACCATTCAAGTGACATACTACTCTCCTTTACGTAGAGGAATATCTATTACTCCCTCTTTTTATGGTTTTATTTGAAAATTGACGTGTATCGGAAGTTTCGAATCTACTTTTACTCCGTAGTCATGTGTTGCACTCATTGCACCCGGCGCATATATCGAATTCACAGTTCCTCTTGGACCGCCGAACTTAATTCCAAAAAGTCCAGATTTCCCGTTTTGTAACGCCATTTCAGCATTATCGTTTTCAGAACCAACTTCAAGGTCAACCTCCTGAACAGATTTTTCTCCTACTCTATTTTCATAAGTTATCACCGGGCCTAATATTGGAATGAGCTGTTCTCCTTCTTTTCTTTGAAAAATTGCTATCGGCATAGGACACCTCCCTTTTTAAACCAAGTTGAATAATTTGCCTATAGTATAGCATGCTGTGTCAAAAAAATAAGAATTTTTTAGGCTACCACAAAATTAAGAAGCTTACCGGGGACAAAGATGGTTTTTATTAATTTTCCTGTTGAAAGGTATTTTGATACTTTTTCACTCTTTTTTGCCAATATTTCCAGTTTGTCCTGATTTTTTGTGTCTTTGACATCAACTGATAATGTTTCTCGGACTTTTCCATTCACTTGTATAACAATGGATATCATTGTATCTACAATAGCATCTTTATCTACTTCAGGCCACTTTTGCCCAAAAATTGAATCTTTTGGGTCAGTCCATGTTTCCCGACCCTCTACCCGACACCATAACTCTTCAGCAAGGTGTGGAGCAAATGGCGCAAGCATTTGGAGAAAAATCTTTATATCATCATGACCTATAACTCCTTGATTTTCCCCGAGAATATTCATGCATTCCATGAGGTGTGCAATTGCCGTATTATACCTGCGTTTTGGCATGTCTTTGGTCACCTCGGCAAGGGTTTTGTGGATTACCTGGTGATTATTTGCCAAAAGCTCTTTATTACCTTCCATCTGTACGCTTTTAGCACTCTCACTCATCAAACGCCACACCCTTCCCACCCATTTTGCCATACCTTCCATACCAGTATCTCTAAAGTCTCCTCCTTCAGAAAGTGGCCCCATGAACATAAGATACAATCGGAGCGCATCAGCGCCATATTTGGGGATATACTCATCGGGATTGACGATATTCCCTTTGCTTTTACTCATCTTTGCGCCGTCCTTTATGATCATGCCATGCGCAAAGAAGTTGGTAAACGGCTCTTCAAAGTCCACATACCCCATATCCTTTAAGGCCATCGTCACAAATCGGCTATACAAAAGGTGGAGTACTGAATGTTCCGCTCCACCTGTATATTGAGCTACAGGCAACCATTTCTTGGTGGCTTCAGGGTCCCATGGAAGGTCGTTTGATTGTTTTCTCTCCTGACGAATATTAATAGATGGATAACGGAGGAAATACCAGGAGCTATCAAGGAACGTGTCTGACACATCTGTCTCACGCCGTGCTTTGCCGCCACATCCTGGACACAACACTTCATAAAATTCTTTATGCTTGGCAAGAGGCGCCACCCCATCATCACCTGGCTTATAGTCTTCAATTTCTGGAAGAAGAACTGGAAGATCTTCTTCAGGGACAGTATACCAACCAGGCATGTTTTTCTGTTCACCTTTCCCTGCTTTTGCGCATGTTTCACAATAAATCATGGGGATAGGAGGACCCCAATACCGTTGCCGTGAAATAAGCCAATCTCGAAGATGATAGGTCGATGTTCGCTTCCCCATGCCCTTTTCTTCCATATAGTCCATGATCTTTTTCGTAGCTAAGTGAATGTCCATCCCGTCTAAAAATCCGGAATTGACCATAATTCCCTCATCTTCTTGCACCTGTTTTATATCTTTTATATCACTTTGATCATTATCTTTACCTATTACAACCCGAATTACCGGAATATTCATGACTTTTGCAAACTCAAAATCACGCGTGTCATGGCCAGGAACACCAACTACAGCGCCTGTTCCGAACTCAGCCAATACGAAATCTGATATATAAAGAGGCATTTTGGTATTATTTAATACATTAACACAATAGAGACCTGTATCCACTCCGGTCTTTTCCCGCCCCTCGGCTATCCGATCAGCTTCTGATTTTAGCTTCGATTTTGCCTGGTACGCTCTGATCTCTTGCTGTTTAGCCTCAGACACCTTTGAGAGGATCTGTGAAATGAAGGTATGCTCAGGCGCGAGAACGATAAAGGTAGCTCCAAAGTTCGTGTCAGGCCGTGTCGTGAAACACGACACCTTCCCTACCTCATTTCCGTCGTTTGTCACCACTTTGTAGTCAATAACAATGCCTTCTTTCTTCCCAATCCAGTTTGTCTGAGCAATTTTCACTTTTTCAGACCATTGAAGATCGGCTATATTCCCGAGGAGTTTTTCCGCATACGCGGTGATACGGAAAAACCATTGTTCCAACGCCTTCTTCTCTACTTGATTTCCGCATCGCTCACAAACAGGCTGTGAAATCCCCGAAACCTCTTTTTGCACCACTTGCTCGTCTGCAAGCACTGTTTTACATGATGGACAAAAGTTCACATTTGCCGTCTTCCGATACGCAAGTCCATACTTAAACATGACCGTGAAAAGCCATTGTGTGAAACGGTAGTACCCAGGATCATAGGTTGTGAGTGTTCTTTCCCAGTCAAACATCGCCCCTATCTGATGCAACTGCTCAAAAAAATGCTTCTCCGTGATCCTGGCGTGATCCTGAGGCCGCCTCCCTACCTTTAATGCATAGTTTTCCGAATGAATCCCAAAGCCATCCAAACCAATTGGCTCAAACACGTCGTAGCCTTGCATACGCATGAACCGACCATGAATATCTGATCCTGTAAAGGCATACATGTTCCCTACATGGAGTCCTTCGGCTGAAGGGTATGGGAACATCATGAGGTTGAAATACGGCTGTTTTGCATGAAAAATATCGACCGAATCTATCTTTGAAGTCGCCCATATTCCCTGCCACTTCTTTTCAATAGCAGTATGGTCATATCGATGTACTATTTTATTCAAGTTATCCATGATAGCCCTCATTATACTCACTCCAAGACCTTGTTGACAAGGGAAAATTTCCCTCAATTTTAATTAAACATTACAGGATACTAAAATAGACGTACTATTTAACCAATTCTGTTGATAGAACACCTCTTCTGGCTAGTTCAAACATAATCAGAGGGATATATCTCCATTTTTCATCCAAGTAAAGAGCTCAAGAAGAAAAAAAACGAGATAAATACAAGAAAAGAAAATACTGACAATCTAAATAAAAATATTAGCCAGAAAAAAGGGGTGTAGCGCTAAAATGCTCCGAGTGCTAAAAAAATGTTAGATTTTCAATATATTATCTCTAAAATATAACGAGTTATCCTACCATAACAAGACAAACTACTCTATTTGTTAAGGTTATATAATAATATAGGCTACATTTTCTAATATACTATAAGTCATATTATTACTTAGAGCGTATTATCGGTCTATATTCCCCTCAATACAACTTTCCCATGATTTGTGAAAAATCGGTAAATCATCTGTTCTGTATGGATTCTATTATACAACATCTATTGAATTATAATAGAGTTGAGCTTGTTGTATCTAGTTTTATCATGTAGCGGTAATATGTGAAATCTATAACTCGGCAATTCTGCTCCTTACGGAAATCCAATTTTCCTTATCGACTTATCTACTACATAACCGCATCAACTTCCCTCTTGACACGGTTATTATATATAAGATTAACTAGATATATGCCTGCTCTAAAGTTGTCTAATGTCTTTGATTATCAAGCTCTTTTTGAGTTTGATTTTGAAGCATTTCTCCGCGCTCAAGGAACACCAGATAAAACAATCAAGCAATACCATGCTGACGTTTGTTCTTTTCTGACATGGTTCTTTGACACACAAAAAAATATTTCCGCAAGGCCGTCAGATCGCTTCGAAATCCTTACATCACTCCGTGAAAACGACATTGAAGAGTATAAAACCGATGCTCTTCTTCATAAAACTCCTCCCTCCACAATTAACCGCCGATTCTCGGTACTCAGAAGCTTTTTTCAATGCGCGATGCAACATGGATGGATCACACATAATCCCATTGTGACAGTACAAAACATCCATGAAGAAGATCGTGAGATCCTCCCTCTTTTTGAGACCTTTCTTGTTGGAACAAAACGGTCAGAAAAGACAATCCGCAATTATCTTTCCGATCTCAAACACTTTTTTTCCTACCTTACTACATCGCTTTCTGGAGCAACAGCATCATCTATTTCATGGATAACAATTCAACGGGTAACCGAGGAAACAATCGGAAATTATACCCAGGCTCAACTTGCGGAAAAAACTCCGTCAGCAACGATAAATCGAAGACTTTCTACTCTCCGACTCTTTTTCCAATGGGCATTAGATGAAGATTATATAAAATCAAATCCTATAGTATCCATATCTAATGTTGGAATGGATAACGAAAGTCAAGGACTTACAGCATATAAACGGGAAAAAAAGGCTCTGAAATCCGCACGCCTACTCCGAGACGAAATGATGCTCCCTGCTCCACTCCTCCTTGAGTCTGAATCATTGTTGCCATCCGGGCCCGCTGTTGTACCGGTTCCGCCGCCGTTTGTTGCCCCAGTTCCCGTGCCTATCCAGGCTCCGGTTCCAGATACTATTATTATTCCTCCTTCTGGTTCTGTACCCACGCCCATGATTCCCGCAAATCAGGCCGGATTCCCGAAAACATGGGGTTTGGCCCTTTCTATTCTTCTCCTTTTATTAGGAAGCATGGGATTACTTATCCAAGTATTTGGTATCGGAAAAGGCAATACTGTTTCTCCAAAAGCTGTTGAACAACAAGATGCTGTAAAGACTGTCACAAAATTCATCCCCACTCAAACAACAGGAGAAGTTCTTGGTACATCCGGAGCAACCGGACCAACTGGAGCAACAGGAGCCTCAGGATCCCCCGGCTCTTCCGGAGCTACTGGCTCTGCTGGAGCCACAGGAGAAAGTGGAGCAACAGGATCACAAGGAAGCACAGGCGCTTCAGGTACACAAGGAACAACCGGTTCTACCGGAGCTTCTGGAACATCAGGCGCAACCGGCTCAACCGGTGCAACTGGAACAACAGGAGCGACAGGAACGTCTGGTGCTACAGGCACATCTGGCTCTACTGGAGCTACAGGAGCAACTGGAACAGCTGGAGTGACTGGTGCGACAGGATCAGCTGGAGCTTCAGGAACTACCGGCCCAACCGGAGCTTCCGGTTCTGTTGGACCAACAGGCGCTTCCGGAAGTGCTGGTGAATCTGGAGCAAGTGGTGCTACAGGCGCATCTGGATCAGCTGGACCAACCGGATCAACTGGAGCAACAGGCATGGCTGGTGAAACAGGACCGACTGGTGCTTCAGGAGCTGGTGGACCAACAGGAGCCACAGGCGCCTCAGGAGCTGCTGGAGAATCAGGACCAACAGGAGCATCTGGATCCCAAGGACCAACGGGAGCAACTGGGGCTTCAGGTATCGCAGGACAAACAGGCGCAACTGGAGCAACAGGAAGTGAAGGACCAACAGGAGCAACCGGGGCTTCAGGAGTAGCTGGAGAAACAGGACCGACTGGTGCTTCAGGAGCTGGTGGACCAACAGGAGCCACAGGCGCTTCTGGAGCTGCTGGAGAATCAGGACCAACCGGAGCAACTGGTGCGACAGGACAAGCTGGGGCAACTGGAGAGACTGGGGTAACAGGACCAACCGGAGCTTCTGGTTCAGTTGGACCCACAGGAGCAACTGGGGTAGCTGGAGCTACAGGCGAAAGTGGAGCAACAGGGGAAACAGGTATTACCGGCCCTACAGGAACTACAGGAGCAACAGGACAAACCGGAGTTACCGGCCCTACTGGAGCAACCGGTGAAGTTGGAGCAACTGGTGAAATAGGAGTCACTGGAGTAACCGGACCCACTGGAGCGACAGGAAGTTTTGGACCTACAGGTTCAACTGGTGCAACTGGAATTACTGGACCTACAGGCGCAACCGGTGAAACCGGAGTCACCGGCCCTACTGGAGCGACAGGCGCAACCGGTGAAACCGGAGCAACAGGTCAAACAGGACCAACGGGAGCAACTGGGGCTACTGGAGCTTTAGGGCCTACTGGTGCGACTGGCCCATCTGGTCAGACTGGTCCCACAGGCTCAACTGGAGCTTCTGGTCAGACAGGACCAACTGGAAGTACTGGCGCTTTAGGGCCTACTGGAAGTACTGGCGCTACAGGATCAGCTGGACCAACTGGTTCAACTGGACCATCTGGGCAAACAGGACCAACGGGAGCAACTGGGGCTTTGGGGCCAACTGGAAGTACTGGAGCAACTGGTCAGACTGGTGTCACAGGACCAACAGGCGCAACGGGTCAAACAGGACCAACAGGATCAACAGGGGCTACTGGTGTTACCGGCCCCACAGGAAGTACTGGCGCTACAGGTCAGACAGGACCAACGGGAGCAACTGGAGCAACGGGACAACAAGGAGAAACAGGTCCAACTGGAGCTTCAGGAGGTCCTGGACCAACTGGTTCAACTGGACCATCTGGGCAAACAGGACCAACGGGAGCAACTGGGGCTTTGGGGCCAACTGGATCTACGGGACCTACTGGTATTACAGGACCAACGGGTGCGACTGGACCATCTGGCCAAACTGGACCGACGGGAGCAACTGGGGCAACCGGTGAGACAGGTCGTACTGGGCCTACAGGCTCAACCGGTCCAAGTGGTCGAACTGGGCCAACAGGCTCAACCGGTCCATCTGGCCAAA